>ERZ1035048.80-NODE-80-length-31650-cov-5.843741_pt1 | contig 31650 bp, 55 predicted proteins | sample MGYA00520587_ERZ1035048 | MGnify/ENA primary metagenome ERZ1035048 (study PRJEB33766, sample SAMN09781693) | gut metagenome | biome: gut microbiome | host: Homo sapiens | place: Madagascar | study: EMG produced TPA metagenomics assembly of the PRJNA485056 data set... | reverse complement strand
GGTTCCAGCGGCGATGCCAGCACGGCAGGTTCCAGCGGCAATTACAGCACGGCAGGTTCCAGCGGCTATGCCAGCACGGCAGGTTCCAGCGGCGATGCCAGCACGGCAGGTTCCAGCGGCAATTACAGCACGGCAGCGGCTACCGGCTCATTCTGCAGAGCAAAAGCCGATGGCAAAGACAGTATTGCCGTTGCCAACGGGTACAGGAGCAAGGCACGCGGCGCGAGGGGCTGCTATCTCGTCCTGACCGAGTATGACGATGACGGCAATATGCTGCTGGCAAAAATGGCAAAAGTCGATGGCTCCGTTATCAAGGAAAACGTCTGGTACACCCTCAAAAATGGCGAGTTTGTGGAGAGCGAAACATGAGAAAGCATTACAACAAGCGCTGTCTTGAACAGCGTTGGGACGCAAGGCAGCCAGAGAGGCTGGAGCACATCCAGCTGAAACGGCAGCTAAAAGCCAAAAAGGAGGTGGACGAAGATGAAGCCGAGCATGGGAATTGCAGAGTGCTGCCAGATCATGCGGGATAACAACATCTCGGTGAGCGAGCCGATTTTCGCCGGAATGATTCAGGCCGGAAGCTTCCCGGCATGGGCGGTGCCGTCTATCGACACCAAAAGTGCCGCCCCGCTGATCTCCCGCGCTGGATTTATGGCGTGGGTGAAGGACTTTTACAAGCTTGAAAAGGTTTACACAAAGGAGGAGCCGAGAGAATGAAACTCAAATCTACTACTTACTACTGGCTGGCTGTCATTTTTGGCGGCATTGGCATGGGCGCAGGCTTGGGTGCAGAGGGCACCGCGCAGACCACCGGATACATCTCCAGCACACTGTTTTCGGCGTCGCTGGTGCTGATTTTGGCCGCTGTTCTTTTGGCTCGTCTTGGCTTTGCAGCAGAGGACAGGGAGAGAGCCGCAAAGCGCCGCAAGTACGGCAAGATCAACCGTTGCCACGCCCGCAATCCGGAATATCCGGAGAATCAGGAGCGTGGGGCATGATGACGGCAAAACAGTACGTTGAGGGCAAAGTCAAATCCTACACGCGGCTTGCTGAACGCTGCAAACGAGAAGCTGAAGCATCAGACGACATTGTTGCCCGGGCCGAATGCTCCGCCCGGGCAAGAGTCTGGGAGATGTGCGCCGAAGAGATGGACAATGTGCGGGAGATTCTGGAAGAAGAATCGGGAGAGATCACATATGCCTGACACAGTCCACCACGTCATGTGGTACACGGTGTACGATGCAAAGACCGGAGACTTGATCGCCTGCGGTACGTCTGAGATGTGTGCCCGGCGGCTGGGATACAAGAATGCGAACAGCTTCGCATCTGCGTGCAGCCACAGCCGCAGCGGCAGGCATCCGGCACGCAAGTACGCCTTTGCGCGGGAACGCATCGAGCGCGGCGAGGTAGACAGCCTGCCGCCGGTACGCTACAAACGCAAAAAGCCCGCCGGTGCGCCAACACCGACGAGCTGCAAGGGATGATGGATTTTACAGGTCACATCACCCCGAAGAATAACACAATTTGGAGGATTTGTAAATGGCAGTTATGCAGATTTATGACGGGCTTGAAAACCCGCCGAAGCTTTTGGAGAGTCGTTCTGCACAGACAGTGGGAGAACTGATTCGACAGGCGGACGCACTGTCCAAAAAAGAACACGCGGAGGGTTATCCCCGCAATACCTACATCGTATATAACAACGATGGTGAGAGAGTTTTTCAGAGGTGGTGAATATTTATGCAGAACGAACTTACTGTCCGGGTGGAGCACCCGGAACTGCCCGCGATCCGGTGGAATGAGTCCGAGGTGCAGCAGAACCTGACCGAGATGCTGGCCGCCTACACCGGCCGCGTCTACACCCCGGAGACCATCAAGGATGCCAAGGCCGACCGCGCCGCCGTGAACAAACTGGACAAGCAGCTCAGCGATGCCGCCCGCAGCGCAAAGGCCTTTTACATGAAGCCTCTGGAGGAGTTTTTGCAGAGCACCAAGCAGATGCAGGCCCAGTGCAAGGCCGTCTCCGGGGCCATCGACCAGCAGGTGAAGGCGGTGGAAGAAGCGGAGCGACAGGATAAACAGGACGCGCTTCAAGCTGTCTATGCCGACTGCATCGGAGAACTGCGGGAACTGGTCCCCTTCGACCGTCTGCTGGTGGCACAGTGGCTCAACAAGACCTACGACCTGGCAAAGGCCAGCCGGGAGCTGCGCAAGAGTGTGGAGACCCGGCGGGAAGAACTGCGGCTGATCCGAGAGACCTGCGGCGAGGATGCCGAAGCATGCACCACGGAGTATCTGCGCGAACTGAATCTGAACGCTGCCCTTGTGGAGCACAGCCGCCGTCAGAACGCCCGGGATGCACAGCGCCGCGCAGAGGCCGAACGGAAGGCCGCAGAGCGCGCGCAGGCTTCTGCACCGGTCATTACCCCCCCGACCGATGAAGAACGCCAGATCGCCGCAGAAGCGGCTCAGACGGCACAGGCCAATGCAGCCATCACGCCGGATGGAAGATTGGATTTCAGCATGCTTCAGCGCTTTGCAGAGCCTGCCCAGCCGGAGACACCGGCCCGCAAGAAGTACAGCTTCTGGGTGGAGTTCACCCGGGAAGATATCGCATGGTTCAAGCAGGGAGCCGCAGAGCGCGGTTTCCGCTACGGTTCTATCAAATAATTTTGGAGGTAATTCTTTATGGCACTCAATCGACCCGGCGCGGCTGCGCCCACTTCGTCCGTTCCCAACGCCCAGACTGTGGCAAACCGTTCCTTGCAGAGCGCAAGCCGTGCAGGCAGCACGGCCCTGCAGGCTGCGTCCCCGTCCGTGCCGGTGGAGATCACCGGTGCCGACGGTCAGCACTTCACCGTGAGCTTTGGAGACGTGCGGAATTTCATCTGCCCCAAGGCCACCGACGCCGAATGCAAGATCTTTTTGGAGACTTGCAAGCAGTATCACCTGAACCCTTTCACAAAAGAAGCCTATCTGATCCACTACGACAACAAGAACGAGGATACCGCAAGCACCATCGTGCTGGGCAAAAACTGCTATATGCAGATGGCAGAGCGTCACCCGTCCTATGACGGCTTTGAAGCGGGTGTCATCGTGCTGACAGCTGACGGTCAGTTACTGAACCGCGAGGGCTCCATTGTCTACGACGGGGGCGGCGGCGAGACCCTTCTCGGCGGCTGGGCCAAAGTCTACCGCAAGGACCGCACCCGCGCCAGCTACGAGGAAGTAAAGCTCAGCGAGTACGACACCGGGAAATCCCTTTGGAACGGCAAGAAGGCTACCATGATCCGCAAGGTGGCGCTGGTGCACGCCCTGCGCGAGGCCTTCCCGTCCACATTTGGCGCGCTTTACGATGAGAGCGAGGTTTCCGTCCATGTGGATGTCGAAGGCACCGCCCGCGAGGTGGACCCGGAAGACCTGCCCGTCCTGGACCCCTGCGCAGGCACCAAGCGCCCCCGCAAGACGGCAGGCACGCTGATCCCTGCCCCGGATGCACCCTCTGCAGAGGAAAACGCCGATGATCCGTTTGGCGGTGATGATGCATGATCGTCCAGACCAAGAACGGCATCATGCTGCACGGCGAGATCGCAAAAGACCCGGTGATCCGGGATGCCGGGCAGAAGCGGGTGCTGAAATTCGACCTCAGGGCCAGCAGCACCAAGGGCCCCGACGGCAAATGGCAGAGCTTTTTTGTGGGCGTGAGCGCCTGGCACGGCATTGCCGAGCGGGATGGCATGTACCAGAAGGGCGACGTGGTCACCGTGACCGCCCGGGAGCTGAAAAGCCGGGAATACAACGGCAAGACCTACTACAACGTGGACGCGGACAGCATCGTGCCGGATGATCTGGTGCAGCTGCGCTGGATGCAGCAGATGATCGACCTGATTGCGCAGCCCGGCACGCCGCCGGAACCAGTAGAACTGGAAACGCCCACGGCTGACTTGCAGGATGGCCAGATGTACCCGGGCGAAAACCTTGCAGACTATGCACCGCGCAGCGCCACTGCACCCGAAGCGGCCCCATCTTCTGAGTATGACCCCATCAACGAAGACGCAGAAGATCTCCCGTTCTGATCTTGCAAGCTGTGCTATCTGGCTATACGGGCGTGTAAAAACGAGAAAGGAGGTGGAGTATGCCGGAGAAAAGACGAACCAGCTTTATTTTGCTTTTGGAGCACGTTCACACGATGGAAGAACTGACAGATGAAGAGTTTGGACAGTTTATCCGTGCGTATGCAGCTTACGTCGAGAACGGAACAGAACCGGATTTTACAGACCGCTCCATGCGGATGATGTGGAAAACTGTAAAAGCATTTGATGAAATGAACGCACAAAAGTATTCCAGCACATCCGAAGCGCGGCAGCAAGCTGGAAGAAAAGGCGCGGAAAAACGTTGGAAATCTGATGGCAAAGCTATTGATGCCAATAGCAAAAATAGCAAATGCCATTTTGCCAATAGCAAAAATAGCTTATCTGTATCTGAGTCTGAATCTGAATCTGTTTATAAAGAAATATCCCCTAACGGGGATATAAAGAAAGGCGCTAACGCGCCGATACCCACGCCGGAGACCAAAACAGCCAGATTCCACCCACCGGACATGGCAGAGGTCAAGGCGTACTTTGCCGAAAAGGGCGGAACGAACGCTCAAGCTGAAAGATTTTTTACTTACTACGAGTCCAACGGGTGGCGCGTAGGAAAGAACCCGATGAAAAAGTGGAAGGCTGCTGCATCGGGCTGGATATCCAGAGACAGAGACCAAGCATCTGGATATAACCGAAAGCCAACCGAGACCGTAGACGACCAGCTTGCCCGGGTGCTGGCGAAGATGGACAGAGAAAGAGGGTTTGAGACATGACGCGGGAAGACGTGGCAAAGCTGATCCGCATGAATTTTGTGCTGTACAAGCTGGGGTCTAAGCCACTGACCGATGAGGAGATGCAGACCACTATCGATGTGTGGACGTACCAGTTTGGCGACTATGACGGCGATACTGTCAAGCGGGCTTTTCTGGCGGCAAACCGGGTATGCGTTTATCCGGTCACAGTGGCCGACATCTTCAAGCAGCTTTCTCAGTGTCTTGACCCGTCCGCTGAATGGGAAGCTCTGGCTGTAGCGGCACGCAAGGCGCAGACATTTTTGAGCTGGCGCAAGTTCCCGATGGTGACTGGCATTGACGAAAAGGGCGGGCTGCTGCGTAGTGACGGACAGAAAGAGCTGAAAGCCCTGTATGACCAACTTCCCCCGGCGGCAAAATCCTATGCCGGGAGCGTGGGAGGGCTTGCAGAGCTGGCTGAAATGCCAGACCTTACATACCGCCGTGCTGAGTTCTTGAAGCAGGCGCAGGCCGATATCACCACTGCCCCCCGTGAAGCTGCAAGGCTACGGGCGAGCGAGCTGACAAGAAAGGAGATTGAAAAATGAGCGTATTTATCGACCGTGAAAAAGCCATCGCAAAAATCAAAGCGGCATATTGCTGTGGCTGCGAAAATTACAACGGCGTAAAATGCCGCGCGTGTCAGACTATGGACGCGATGAATGTGCTGGAAGATGAACCGGCAGCGCCTGTGATTGACGCAAAATCTATGAAAAAGTACCTGACCGACTAGAAAGACGGGCTGGCCGGGAGCGAAAATCGGGGGTACTCGTACGCAATCAGGGCAGAGCAAACGGTTCGGATGCTGGATACCATACTGAACCACATTGGTTACATGCTCAATGGTGACAGCGGGGTGCAGACTGATGGTAAAGCTTGAACCCTGCAAAGACTGCCCTGACCGTCACCCGATCTGCCACGACAGCTGCCCGAAGTACGCAGAGTACAAGCGCCAGCTGAAGGAGCAACGTGCATACACAGAAACCAAATGCGCGGAGGCGCACATCAGCAAGAACACATTCAATCAGGAATTTTGGATGGGAGAAAGAAAACGATGAAAGTGCTGATTGCCTGCGAGGAATCGCAAGAAGTTTGTAAAGCGTTCCGGGCGAAAGGCCACGAAGCCTACTCCTGCGATATCCAGGAACCGTCTGGTGGTCATCCAGAGTGGCACATTCTGGGCGATGCGCTAAAGGCTGTTGAGGGGGGGGGGGCAGGTCGTGACGATGGACGGCGTAACGCATGACGTTGGCAAGTGGGACTTGCTCATTGCACACCCGCCTTGTACCTACCTGAGCAACGCAGCAACACGCTCTTTCAGCTTGCGGGTCACACCGGCCGAAAAAGTTGTTGCCCGGTGGGCAGAGCGCGTAAAGGCCGCAATTTTCTTTATGCAGCTCATGCTGGCAGATGTCCCCAAAATTGCAGTCGAGAACCCTGTAGGTATCATGAATACGGCGTACAGAAAAGCCGACCAAATCATTCATCCGTACTACTTTGCCGAGAGCGAAGCAGACACGGAGAACTATCACACAAAACGCACTTGCATTTGGTTGAAGAACCTGCCGCCTCTTGAACGAAAAAACAACCTTCCAGCGCCGGAGCCCGTGTACGTTTCAAACGGGAAAAAGCAAAAGAAAATCAGCTGGTGCGAAGGAATTTGCGGCACGTCCAACGGCCAAGAGGGACGGGCAAAAGCCAGAAGCAAAACCGCGCCAGGAATTGCAAAAGCAATGGCTGAACAATGGGGGTGAGCGCATGAAGTATAAGCCAGGCGCATATATCGTTTCGCTCGACCACCTGATGGGGCAGGAACTTGTTTATTACGGCGGGAAACTGCTCCACAAGGGATGGTTTGGCAACTGGCAGCTGTGGTATGCGAAAGCTGAGCTTTCCAGACTGCGCATTCGGGAAGCTGTGAGAACGGAGGAAGAACATGAAGCCGAAAACGAAATCCGAGCTGATGGCCGAATGGGCCAGCCAGCCCAGGCAGCTCAAAAAAGAGCGGGAGGTCAAGGCTGTCCGCAAGGCGATGGACGATGCCCGAGCCGTGATCCAAGACGGTCTGACCCGGTACGTCAAGAAAAAGACCAAAGCCCGCAGCATGGCAAAAGCTGAAGCTGACCCCTTTGCTGAGCTGGAAGGCTGGGAAAGCATGGAGCAGATCCAGGATGCCTACGGTTACGGCGAGATCACCGCCGACAAGCGGGACAAGCTGGCAGACCTGTGGGAAGCCCGGGAAGCTGCCCGGGCTAGCCGCAAGGGGGAGAGCAAGTACCACGACCTTGTGACAGAGATGCTGGAAACGGCTATTCGCAGGGTTGGCAGTGAGTATGCTGACATGCTCTTTGAATACGACCGGCAGCGCCGGGAAGTCGAAAAGCAGTGCGAGCAGCTGGAAATGGAAGGGATGATGAAAAAATGAAAGCTGTTCTCTTGAGCATCCGGCCCAACTGGTGCAAGCTGATTTGGAGCGGAATGAAAACCGTGGAGGTACGCAAGACCTGCCCGAAGCTGGAAACGCCGTTCAGAGTGTACATCTACTGCACCGGGGCTGGAAACTGGTGGCAGAGATTTCCCAAAACCGGTCTGCAGCAGATGGAAAATCGCGTTATTGGTACGTTTGTTTGCGATGAAATCTATAAAATCGACAGAGATTGCGTTGGGTTTAACTTCACTGCCCCGAGTCTGGATTTGCCAGTTTACACCATGCCGGAAAACAACGACGAGGAACAGAATGCAAAACGGGAAGAACTTACCACCTGCTTGACTGATGCAGAGCTTTCCCGGTATCTCGGCATTCACCCGGGTTGGGGGTGGCACATTTCCGACCTCAAAATTTGGGATGAACCGGTAAGGCTCAAAGATTTCTGGGCGATTCAGCCCTGCAGTGGGAAATGCCACACTTGCCGTAGATGTGATGCAAAAACAATGGAATGCAAAGGAGAGCACCTTGGAATCGACCGCCCGCCCCGAAGCTGGTGCTACGTGGAGGTCGGTGGATGAAACTGACCCTCTACGGCGACCCCCGAACCAAGAAAAATTCCGCACGCATCCTCAAAAGCCGCTCAGGCGGGCGATTTGTGGCCCCTAGCAAGGCCTACGTGGATTATGAGACGGACTGCCTGCGGCAAATCAAAAGGCCGCGCAGCCCTATCTCTGCCCGCGTGAACGTGAGGTGCGTGTACTACATGAAGACAGCCCGCCGGGTCGATCTGGCAAACCTCATCGAGGCTACCACGGACATCCTGGTAAAAGCCCGGGTATTGGAGGACGACAACAGCAAGATCGTTGCCGCCCACGATGGCAGCCGGGTGGAGCTTGACCGGGAGAAACCCCGGGTGGAAATTGAGATCAAAGAAATGGAGGAGTAAAATGACAGTTCAAAATGCTATGTACGTTGGCTTTCAGGTGGCGCTTGTGTTTGTGCTATTGTGTGCAGGTTTGGCAGGAATGGTACAGCTTGCATTGGACCACCCTAAAATTTTTTTCGTCGCGGTTGTTACCGAAATATTCGCGCTTGCGACAGCGGGAGCCTATTTTGGAGGGAAATAACATGATTCACATGCGGACACCTGACACCGACACGCCGAAGCCGGACGGCGGCGTGGACTACCACACCGTCAAAGCGTGGTTTCAGCGGTGTCGGACTATGGCGGCAGCGGTAGAAGCTCAACGCCAGAAAATTGATCGCATCCGGGAAATTTCCGAAAAGACCACACCCAGCATGACCGGAATGCCATGCGGCAGCGGCGCAGGTGACAAAATCGGAGATTCTGCGGCCGAGATCGTGGACGAAGAACGCCGATTGAACCACATGAAATGTCATTTGAACGAGCTTCAAAGGGAAGCAATCCGGCGCATTTATGCGTATCCATCGACCAGCGGAGAATACACGGGAGGGACCGCATATTATGCTACCCTTTATTTTGCGAGCTGTTCTGGAAAAGACAAAAACGGAAATTTCAAGCTCAAAACGTACGAAATGATTGCCGATGAAATGCACGTTGATGTCAGCACTGCAAAAAGAGCAGTTCGGACTGTTTTACAAACCGCGGCGGCGCACTGCAAAGATTTTGACTATGCCACTATGATGCCCCTTTGATGCCCTTGCAATGCTCCACATACAGCATTATCATTGATATAAGCGGTTCAGCGCTAAGCGGTAGCCGCTTGCCACGCAGCCTCCGAAACGTGCTTCCTCATGACAAATTCCTCCTTTCAAGATTTGCTTGCATATCTCTTTTGGCTTTGTTCTCTTTCTCACGTTTCGCGGGCTGCTTCTATGCGAGATTTTGGCACGGCTCCATTCAGGGCGGCGGCTCTGAGTGTCTGGGGCAGGGTGCGCACCTCCCCCTCCGCGTGGTTCGAATCCACGGTTTCGCACCATAAGGCGCATGGACTAGACAACCCGCAAGGCCGCACGTGTAACCTCCCGTGCCGAGAAAAGGCCTTAGAATCCTTGTCAAGGTGTAGCTTTCCTGACAGGATGTGCGCCAACCAACAGCCCCGGCGGCGAACCGGAGCTGTTTTTACATGGCCGCCTGAGCGCAGTTTGGAGCGCGGCGCGTGTGTGTAGACACGGCTGGTTCGATTCCAAGGGCGGCTTTTATACTCCGGTAGCTCAAGCGGTAGAGCGGCGGTCTCCAAAACCGCATGTTGCAGGTTCGAGCCCTGCCGGGAGTGCTTGCGTGCCCTATGAGGGGGCAGCGCAATAGCGGGGCATCCGGCCGCGAAAGTTCCGGATGCAGCAGCACCCACCGTTTGACGCCTGTCCAACGCACTGAATGCACGGGTGCTGCTTATATGCCGTCATAGCTCAATAGGCAGAGCGCCGCCCATTTAAGGCGGGACAACGTTGGTGACACCACGGGAACATCACTGCACAGCCAACCACTGCGCACATCCATTCCGTGGGTGCTGGTTCAAATCCAGCTGGCGGCACATTCGATATTTTGACCGTTCGGATTTCCGGGCGGTTTTTCTTTTGCATAAGTTTAGAGAGGTGGTGGCTGTGGGGGCAAAACTGACAGACCGACAGAAAAAGAAAATCATTGCGGACTATGTGCAACTCCACAATTACCGCAAAACTGCCAAGCTGAACAACGTCGCCGAAAGCACTGTGCGCAAGGTTGTGAGCACAAATCCGGTATGTGCAGATTTGTGCGCCTTAAAAAAAGAGCAGAACACGCAGGACATGCTTTCGTATCTGGACAGCAAGCGCGGAGAAGCGCAGGGCCTTCTCGGGCTGTACCTGAAAGCAATGGCAGACAAGGACAAGATCGCAGAAGCGACGCTGCCGCAGCTGTCCACGGCGTTTGGCACCATCGTGGACAAGTTTGCTATGCTGGGAGACCAGAGCAGCATGGAAGCCCCGGACGATGGCCTGCTTGAGGCCTTGAGCGCCGCCGCAGACATCAGCCCGCCGGATGACGTGAAAATGCTGCCGGAGGAAGAGGACGACCATGCGGAAAAGTAACGGTTTTCGCTGGAAAGCCATCAGCCAGCGGCAAAAGATGGTTCTTTGCTGGTGGACACCGCAGAGCGCATACAGCGGTTACAACGGCATCATTGCCGATGGTGCTATCCGCTCGGGCAAGACCTTTGCCATGAGCTTCTCTTTCGTCCAGTGGGCTATGACCTGCTACAGCGGCCAGCAGTTTGCCATGTGCGGCAAGACCATTGCCAGCTTCCGGCGTAACGTGCTGGGGACGCTCAAGCAGCAGCTTGCAGCCCGTGGTTACAACGTCAAGGACCACCGGGCAGAAAACTGCATGACCGTCAGCAAAGGCGGCAGAACCAACGAGTTTTACTTTTTCGGCGGCAAGGACGAGAGCAGCCAAGACTTAATCCAGGGCATCACCCTTGCCGGGGCGTTCTTCGACGAGGTGGCCCTTATGCCGCAAAGCTTCGTTAATCAGGCCACAGCCCGTTGCTCTGTCACCGGGTCGAAGTTCTGGTTCAACTGCAACCCGGGAAGCCCGCAGCACTGGTTTTATCTGGAATGGGTGCGGAAATGCCGCTCCCGCAAGATGATGTATCTCCATTTCACGATGGACGACAACCAGTCACTTTCCGAGGACATCAAAGCCAGATACCGCAGCCAGTACAGCGGCGTTTTCTATCAGCGCTACATTCTGGGCCTGTGGACCGTGGCGGAGGGCCTTGTATATGACATGTTTGACCGCAAGAAGCACGTTGTTGACGTGCTGCCGGAGCTGTCACCAAAGAGCGCCTATGTGGCGTGTGACTTTGGCACCCAGAACGCAACGGTTTTTCTGCTGATCCAGAAGCAGGCCGAGGCAGACTGCTGGATCGTCACCCGAGAGTATTACTACAGCGGCCGGGAACAGAAGCGGCAAAAGACCGTGGGCGAGTATGTTACAGACCTCAAGGCGTGGCTGAAGGGGCTCAAGCCGGAAAGGGTCATTGTTGACCCCTCTGCACTGCCCCTGATCACAGAGCTGCGCAAGAACGGATTCACCCAGACCCCGGCGAACAACGACGTTCTGAGCGGCATTCTGGACGTGCAGACCATGCTGCAGACCGGGCGGCTGAAGATCTACAAAGACTGCAAGCACACGCTGGAGGAGTTCGGCGTGTACGCTTGGGATCCGGACAAAGACGATACCGTGCTGAAGGTCAACGACCACTGCATGGACGCTATCCGCTATTTCGTGCGCACAAAGCGCCTTGTGAAACTGAGGAATTGATTTTGAGCACTGTATACACATTCCAGACTTTCCAGCAGGCGCAAGCCGCCGGGGAGCAGCCTGATTTCATCCGGCGGTTCGTGCAGCAGCACTGTACTTCCGGGCCTTACAAGATGGCGCTGGACGCCGACCTGTACGACGCACAGAAAAACCCGGGCGCTGAACGCTTCGCGCAGGCTTACGCTTTGATGCTGCAACGCCTGTCCAAAAACACCAAGCAGGACACCCCACACCCCGATATGGTCAAGAGCAACCTTTTCCGGCGGCTGAACAAGCAGAGGGCAACCTACTCCCTTGGCAACGGCGTGGTCTTTGCGGACGATGGCGTGGACAAGGACAGGCTGGGGCAGAACTTTGATGAGCAGATCCAGAAGGCCGGGTATTTCGCCCTGATCCACGGCGAGAGCTTTGGATTTTGGAACAACGACCATCTGGTGGTGTTCAAGCTGACCGAGTTTGCGCCCCTGTACGATGAAAAGACAGGTCTTTTGCAGGCGGGTGTGCGCTTCTGGCGGCTGAACCCGGACACGGATATGCACTATATCCTGTACGAGCTGGACGGCTTTACCGAGTACACGGAAAGCAAAATCGGCAGCACGATGCAGGAGACAACGCCGAAGCAGGCATACAAGAGCGTGACCGTCACCACACCCGGCGGCGGGCTGGAAAGCGTAGAAGGAGAAAACTACAGCGCCCTGCCCATTGTGCCGCTGTGGGGCTCCGACCTGCACCAGAGCACCCTTGTGGGCCTGAAAGCCTACATCGACAACACCGATCTGGTGATGTCCGGCTTCTGCAATGACCTGCAGGACTTTTCGCAGATCTACTGGCTGTGCGAGAACTTCAACGGCATGACCGATGACGAGCTGCAGGAGTTCCTTGTCAAGCTGAACCTGTACCACATTGCAGGCGCAAACACCAGCGAGGGCGGAAAGATCACCCCCTACACCACCGAGATCCCTGTGACGGCCCGGCAGGCACTGCTGGAACTGCTGCACACTCGGGTCTATGAGGACTTCGGCGGTCTGGACGTGCACTGTGTCAGCGCGGACAGCACCAACGACCATCTGGATGCGGCCTATGAGCCGCTGAACCAGAACGCGGACGACTTTGAGGCTCAGGTCAAGCCGTTTATCCGGCAGATCTGCGCACTGGCTGGCTTCGACAACGCCATGCCGGCATTCAACCGCAGCAAGATCACCAACACGGCCGAGCAGGTCAGCATGGTGATTTCTGAAGCTCCCATCATCGGGCAGGACATGGCCATTGACCTGCTGCCCAACCTGACCCCGGAACAGAAGGAGCAGGCCAAGGCGGCGTTGATGGCTGAGAGCGCAACGAGGGAGACCACAGACGAGGACACAGACGAGGAGGACGGCAATGAGTAAGAATGAAGACTACTCGCTTGTTCAGGCTTTTATTAACGCACTGAACGCAAAATCTCAGGATGAAGTTGAAAAACAGGCCGAGATTATGTACGACCAAGTGTTCCGAAACCGCTATAGCGGCAGAGACAGCCATGAAGCAAACCGACCGTGACCGCATCTCTACCCGCCAGCTGAACCGCCTGCGCCGCCGTATCCTCCGGGTGTACGGCACTGCCCGCCGGGAGATGCAGAAGCAGCTCACCGAGTTTCTTACAAAATATAAGCAACTGGACGAGCGCAAGCGGGCGCAGCTGGATGCAGGCGAGATCACCGAGGAGGATTACCGCATCTGGCTGCAAAATCAGGTCTTTCAGTCCGATTTGATGCACGCCAAGCTGGACGGCATCACGCAGACTTGCACCACAGCCCAAGAGACGGCCTACAAGCTGGCCCGGGACGAGCAATACAACATCTTTTCCTTTGGCGCAAACTGGGCTTTCTACGAGCTGGAACAGGCCGCAGGCGTGACGTTCGGGTTGACCCTGTACAACACCGAAGCGGTTAAGCTGCTGCTGAAGGAGAACCCCCGCATGGTGCCGAACAAGCGTATCAAAAGCGAGAGCAACAAAACCTATGACGCACGGGTCTTCAACCGCTACGTCATGCAGGGCATCGTGCAGGGCAAGAGCGTCCACGACATCGCTGTGCAGGCCGTAAACGGCATGGCTGACACAGAGATACACTGGGCCATGAACAACGCCATCACAGCCCTTACCAGCGCCCAGAACGCCGGTGCTTTGCAGCAGATGCGAAACGCCCAGGCTTTGGGCATCGAGGTCAAAAAGCGCTGGAACTCCACCCACGACTACCGCACCCGTGAAATGCACCGCCTGCTTGACCAGCAGACGGCAGAGCTTGACGAGCCGTTCAAGGTCATGGGTTACGAAATTCAGCGCCCCGGCGACCCCAACGCCGCCCCGGAAATGGTCTACCACTGCCGCTGTGTGCTGTCCTCTGCGCTGGGCAAGTACCCCCGGCAGAACGCAAGGCAAATCGACAACGTGCCTGTTGTCGAGGACAGCGGCAAGGTGGACGAAAAAGGCAGGCCAATCATGGTACGAGTCAAAAAGACCACGCCCGTCATGGATTATAACGAGTGGTACAAAGCCAAGGGCGGCAAGGAGAAAGAACAGATGTGGTGGGCGGAAGAGAGAAGACGCAAGAAGGAGGCTGCAAAGCATGAGTGAAGAAAAGCCCTGCAAATTTTGCGAGAACCTTGCATGGTGGAAGGAAAATTCCCCCAAAGGGAAAGACGGCCTATATACCACGTTTCAAGTTAGCCTTATCACAAAAACGCACCGGAAGGGCGCGGGCGTGTGCGGTACGGTAACGCATCGTGCAGGCCAGCTGAATTTTTGCCCCGAGTGCGGACGCGCCTTAAAGAAAAAGCGAGAACCGAGGGATGAACCGTGATTCTGCCGATGGAAAACACCGAAAAGATGATTTTTCCTGGCGTGGGCAAGTATGGCATCCCTGAAATTAAGCCAGAAACGGACATCCGCATTGACAAGCTGGAATGGATTCCTGTCAACTATGCACTGACAGCCAAAGACAAGGCCACAAAGGGCGTGCATTTTTACAAGGACGATTACCAGTTTGAACGGTTCTGGAACAATCCAGACAAATACATTCCCCTTTTGCAGCAGTTCGGTGCGGTATGTTCGCCGGATTTTTCTTTGTACAGCGATATGCCGCTTGCGGTGCAGCTTTTCATGCACTACAAAAAGCACTGGTTGGCGGCGTACTGGCAGGCGCACGGAATCCACGTCATTCCAACGCTCTGCTGGTGCGGCGAGCAAAGTTATGACTGGTGCTTTGACGGAGAGCCTAGAAACGCCATTGTGAGCATTTCGAGCCACGGCACGCAGTCTGACCAATACGAAGCAGAATGCTTTGCCAAACACTGCCGCAAGGCGCTGGAAGTGCTGCAACCCAGCGGCATTTTGTGGTACGGCAAGTGTCCAGCGGAATTTGACTGGAACGTGACCAAAATCAAACCATTTCAATACGAGAGGAGGCATTACCGTGAGTAAACGAGGTTCGGGCAGCTCTGTGAGAGCGGGCGGCGGTATGGCGACGCTGAAAGGCAGCGAAAAACAAGTTGCATGGGCCAAAGATATCAGATCAGTAGCAACCGAAGCGCTGAATGATGCAATTTCTCAAGCGAAAAAGCCTGAAACTATTGCAAAATTCGGAAAGGATGTGGCAAAACAGACTGCTTCTAGGGCAAAAGATACAAAAGCGGTAATCAACAGCACCACAAGCGCAAGCCAGCTGATTGACTCTCTTGGCGGTTATATTGGACATAGCACGGGAGAAGAAGCAAAACGGGCTGCAATGGCTGGTATTATGAGAACCATTCGGGACGGAACCAGTGATTTTGCGAAACGCTTGAAAAAAGCGTACACAGGCAAATAATACATGAAATTTGAATACGACATCAAATTCACCGACAACACCCCGCAGCTGCATGAGGCACTGAACTCGTGGGCGGAGCGGGTGCTGACCCTCTGGGGCATGAAGGTGCAGGACTATGCCAAGCTGCTTGTGCCCACTGGAACGGCAGACAGCACGGGCATTGAGGGCTATGTGGGCGGTGCGCTCAAACAGAGCCTGACTTTCGCCATAGACCTTGCAAAAAAGACCGTGACCATCGGAAGCGACCTGTTTTACAGCGTCTACGTGGAGCTTGGCACGGGCATCTTTGCCGAGAAGGGCAACGGACGCAAAACGCCGTGGGTCTGGAAAGACTTCAACGGCAAGTGGCACTTTACCCGAGGCATGGCACCCCGCCCGTTCCTGCGCCCGGCGGTGGAGGAGCACATCGAAGAGCTGCGAGAAATCGCGGTGGAAGAAGGAAACAAGGAGGTATAAGGATGACAGAGCTTGAAAGATTGAGCGCGCAGCTTGAAGCTGCTGTGAAAATGCAGGCAAACGCAGAAAGACTTTATCATAAGTCTGCCGAAAAAATCGAAAAACTCAAGATGCAGATGCTTGAGGTGAATGAAAAGAACAAGCCTAAGGCTGCAAAAGTCGAAGATTTGTTTGCGGCTGGTGTTCAGGCACGCAAAGCGCTTCAGGAGATGTGCGACAACGCATACGGCGATGGCAAAGCAAAAATTTCTATTTTGGTCTATGTTCCGTCCGAAGCGCAAGGCTACCCGACAGCCACGGACTGTGAATTTTCGCTTTAAAATTTAATACTCAGCGGTTGGCGCACGGCGTCAGCCGCTTTTTTATGCCGCTTTAGCTCAGGCAGGCAGAGCACCGGACTTTTAATCCGGGGACCGTGGGTTCAATCCCCACAGGCGGCACCACACCGGCAGCACGTCCGGCAAATACACCTTATTGCCAAGCATGGCAGCCCGAGCATGGGCAGAAAGGACTATCACATGGCACTCAAAAGAGCTGACATCCGCACGATTCTGGAGAACCCCGAAACCTCCAACGATGACAAGGCCAAGGCCATTCTGGACGCCCTGCACAAAGAGACGGACGAACTCAAGGACCAGCTGGATGCAGAAAAAACAGCCCGCACACAGGCCGAGAAAGACCGGGACGCAGCCAACGGCAGCAAGCAGGCCGCTGAAAAGGCGCTGACCGACTACAAGGCCCAGCAGACCCAGAAGGATACCCGAGCCGCAAAAGCAGCGGCATACAAGCAGCTGCTGAAGGACAAGGGTGTGCTGGAAAAGCACTTTGACCGCGTTGTAAAAATGACCGGCGCGGACATCGATGCTTTGGAGCTGGACGAGAACGGCAAGGTCAAGGATGCAAAGAAGTTCATGGACAGCCAGAAAGACGTATGGAGCGACTTTGTAGGCACCACGACCACCACCGGCGCGAAGGTGGACACCCCGCCCACCAACACCGGCTCCAAAATGACCAAAGACCAGATTTTTGCAATCAAGGACGCTGGCGAACGTCAGGCCGCGATTGCTGCAAATGCCGACCTCTTTACAGGCGGCGGAAAGGACTAACACATGGCAGCAAAAGAAAACCTTATCTTAACTACCGACATTACCGTCAACCCCCGAGAAATCGACTTCGTCACCCGGTTCCAGCGCAACTGGCAGCATCTGCGCGACATCATGGGCATCATGCGGCCCATTCGGATGCAGCCCGGCACTACCCTCAAGAGCAAGTACGCCGAGGGTACGCTTCAGAGCGGCACTGTTGCCGAGGGCGAGGAAATCCCCTACAGCAAGTTCACCGTCAAAGAAAAGACCTATGCTGACATTACCGTCGAAAAGTTCGCCAAAGCCGTCTCTCTGGAAGCCATCAAGAAGTACGGCTACGATGTCGCCGTTCAGAAGACCGATGACGAGTTCCTGTACCAGCTGACCGCGAACGTCACCGACCGCTTCTATAAGTACCTGAACACCGGCACTCTGAAAGGCACTCCTAAGACCTTCCAGATGGCTCTGGCGATGGCAAAGGGCAGCGTTGAGGACAAGTTCAAGAACATGCACCGCACCGTCACCGGCGTCGTGGGCTTCGCCAACATTCTGGATGTGTACGAGTACCTGGGTGCGGCCAACATCACCGTCCAGAACCAGTTCGGCTTCCAGTACATCAAGGACTTTATGGGCTACAACACCATCTTCCTGCTTTCCAGCGGCGAAATCGCGCGCGGAAAGGTCATCGCAACCCCGGTGGATAACATCGTCCTGTACTATGTTGACCCCGCCGACAGCGACTTTTCCAAGGCCGGTCTGGTCTACACCACTGCGGGCGAGGCAAGCAACCTCATCGGCTTCCACACTCAGGGCAACTACCACACCGCAGTCTCTGAGAGCTTCGCCGTCATGGGCATGACCCTGTTCGCTGAGTATCTGGACGGCATCTCTGTCCAGACTATCACGCCGGGCGAGTAATCGCCCCTTTGTAAGGAGGACGCCCCATGACTGTACCGGAGCTGTGCGTTTACACGCACAATTTTTTTGACCGGGCGGACGACCCTATTGCCGGGGAGTTCATCTTTGAGCCGGACACCGTTCCCACCGGGGTAGCGCCGGGGCAGTATTTCCTTGTGTGCGGATCCATCTTCAATGACGGCGTGCACAAGGCCGGGGACGGTGACCTGACCGCCGAAACCTTCAACGGCACGGTGCAGCCTATGCGGGTGCCGCCTGCTTTTGTGGCGCTGGCCGAAAAAATCGACGCATACGACAAGGCGCTGCCCTCCGGCGGCGTGTATGTGTCCCAGTCCTTCGGCGGCTGGTCCGGCACGATGGCTACAGGTGCGGACGGTCTTCCCGCAGACGGCAAGACCAAATTCCGCGCCGAGATCAACCAGTGGAGGAAGATGTGACATGGTTACTCCGTTCACTGCATCCACCGTGATGCAGGGCTTTACCAAGAAATTCTGTTTCCAGACCCGCAGCTATGAGCCGGACGGCGTGGGCGGCTTTGTCTCAAGCTGGGCAGATGGCCCGGAGTTCGAGGCCGTAGAGCGCCACGACACCACCGTGGAAGCACAGGTGGCAGAGCAGGCTGACACGGCATCCACTTACACGCTGCTTGTGGGCACCGGCGTGCCGCTGGCCTTCCCGGACTACATCAAGCGGGTAAGTGATGGGCAGACCTTCCAGATCACCAGCACGGCAGATGAAGGCAAAGCCCCGCCGGAATCCGGCATGGGACTGCGGGCCGTCAAGTGCAAAAAGGCGGTGTTGCCGTAATGGGACCATCTGAGAGCATTAACCGGGCACTGAATGCGTTTTTCAACAGCTTTGGCATTCCGGGCTATCTGGAAGATAACATCCCTCCCAGTGCGGAGCTGCCTTACCTGACCTACAAGCCCACCATCCCCGGCGGGTGGAACGAGTCCGCCAGCTTCCATGCCCGGCTGTGGTACCCAAGCAAGGGCGGCAGGGCCCCCATCCTGCAAACCGAAGATATGATCAGCGCGGCCCTCGAGGACAGCACAACGCTTTCCTGTGAGGGCGGCGCTATTCTTTTGCGCAAAGGCACCCCATGGGCACAGCCCCTCGACAACCCGCCTGAAGGGTACCTGTGCGAATACCTCAACTTTGAAATCACGCAATTTTGCGAGTAAAGGAGCAATATGGCAAGAAAGTTTACCAAAATCAGCGCGGAAGCGTTCAAGTCCATGCAGATCAACGCCGGTGTCGTGCTGAACAAGTTCGACCCGTCCGGCACGACCGAGATCCAGGATGCGGACATCATCTGCGCAACCTCTGGCGGCGTGACGGCAGAGTGCAAGCCCAATATCACCGACCTTGGCGATGATGTGGACAACTGCCAGAAAAACACCGCAGAGCTGATGCAGATTGAGGACTACGACTGCACGCTGGCTTTTACGGCCCTGAACGTAACAACGGACGTTATCAAGCTGGCGCTGGGTGCCGCGGATGTGAGTGACAAGAAGGTCACGCCCCGCATGACCCTCGACCCCACCGCCAGCACCGGCGATTTTAAGGACATCTGGTGGGTGGGCGATACCATCGACGGCGGTTTTGTGGCCGTCAAGCTGATGAATGCCCTCTCCACCGGAGGTCTGTCTCTCAAGACCACCGACAAGGGCAAGGGTAATCTGTCCGTCACGCTGACCGGCTGCCCCCGTCTGGGCAGTGATGTGGTGCCCATGGAGTGGTATTACAGCCCCAAGGCCGCAGCATAAGGAGGACATCGTATGAAAACCCTGAACCAGATGGACGAAACCGAATTTCTGCGCCGCTGCTGGCTGATCGCAGACGCCGTTTCCGACCTTTTGGAGAAATCCAAGGTTGCGGAGCTGCGAAAAGTAATGCCTGTGCTGACTGGCAAAGAAACCGAAGCGGAGCTGGAGCAGAAGAAATCCGCACAGGCCAAGAAGAACATCAAGGCCATGTGCAAGGCGCTCTTGTTCGATAACGCAGAGACGACTGCAAAGCTGCTGCCCCTGCTGTATGAGCCGGATGTGGACGAGGACGGCAAGCCCGAAACCATGACCCCGTTCAAGACCCTGCGCGTTATTACTGCCACCGTGGAGGATAAGGACGTACTGGATTTTTTGTCCTCGTTGGTGAAGTTGGCGCAGACGGATATCGGCGCTTAACTTCCACCATCCGGCTGGACATGCTGCATCTGATCGGCAAACCGTACATCCTGCAGCACTGCCGCATTGCGGCGCGGAATGAGCAGCTTGCAATCAGCTATCAAGCTTACATGACCGACATGCTCAGTGCGCTTGCAGGTGCGCAAGAGCGCTGGTTTGACCGCGTGTCCGACCTTGTGAACGACCGCCCGCAGGCACCGCAGCAGTCTGCGGACGAAGTGATAGCACACATCAAAAATGGCCTGATGGGAGGTGAAGAAACCTGAAACTTTTTGAATTAGAAGCAACCATTGGGCTGGATGATAGTGCTTATCGGCAGAGTATTCAAAATGTGCAATCCGAAACCAAGAAAACGGTTTCCACGCTGTCCAGCGAGTATAGCAAAGCCGCAAAAGCGGTTGTTGAGCTGACCAAGAGATACAACGAATCTGTAGGCAAAACCGGCAAGGCATCGTCTGAGACCAAAAATCTTAAAACCATGTTGGCACAAGCCGAAGCGCAGCTCAAGGCTACTACTACCGCCCTAAAATCCGCAAACAACGGCATGGAAGGATTTGCCAGTTCCACAGAAAAGGCGTCCGGCTCATCTCTTTCTGGCGCAATTACTCAGGGCACAATTATGGCTGGCGTTTTTCAAAAGCTGGCCAGTGTCGCTTTAAATGCGGCCAAAAGCTTTATTTCTGCAGGTCTTGATTATAACGCTCAGATCGAGACGTACACCACCGGCTTGACCAACATGCTGGGCAGCGCAGAAGCAGCGCAGCAGGTCATGGAAAACATCCAGGCGGATGCTGCACGAACCCCATTTGATGTCGAATCCCTGACGAAAGCAAACCAGTACCTGATTTCTGCAGGCGAAAATGCAAGCTATGCACGAAAAACGATCAACGCATTAGGCGACGCTGTTGCAGCAACCGGAGGCGGCAGTGACGAGCTCAACCGCATGGCGCAGAACCTGCAGCAGATCGCAAACACTGGCAAGGCTACAGCTGTCGATATCAAGCAGTTTGCTTATGCAGGCATCAATGTCTATGGCATTTTGGCCGATTACACTGGCAAATCCACCGCCGAAGTGCAGAACATGACCATCAGCTATGATCTGCTGACCAAAGCGCTGCAGGCTGCGTCCGAAGAAGGCGGGCGCTACTATAACGCAATGGACGACCTGAGCCAGACGCAGAACGGCCGAACCAACACGCTGAAAGACAACGTTAAACAGCTTGCAGGCCTTATGACAAGCGATTTGGCAGACGGAATCGGCATGGTAACGGCAAATTTGAACACCATGACCGTTGCCGCCATAGAAGCTTATAAAACCGATGGCTGGAAAGGCCTTGGAGATGCAATCCTCGAACTGGATAATCCGATAAGCGCCGTTATCAAAAAGTTCGGCGAACTCGGAAGTGCTGCAGTTAGTGCACTGGATAAAGCAAGCTACTACCTGAATAAGGCTTTAGGAAAAACCGCTTATGCTGATTATGACACCTACGAGGATTACGAAAATGCCCAGCTCGGACAGAAAAACCGAGATCGCCTTAGACAGAACGCCTTAAACGGAGTAAGTGTCAGCAACAAAAGCTGGTCCGAACGTCAGGCAGAAATTGCGGCCGCAAACGGAAACGGAACAGATAGCTCGATTACAACAAGCCCGACAGGCACAAGCTCCACCAAAAAAACAAAATCCAAAACCGAAAAAGTCATCGAGTCCATCTCTCACACGGCCACCACTACCAGTCAGAACGCCCTCGGCACGGTGACCACCAGCATCCAGACGCTGAACGAGAAGGTAAAGGACAGCGCGGGCAAAATCAAAGACCGCGTAACCACGACCACCACCGAGACCGGCAAGGAAATGGTAAATGGCGTGGAGACAACCTACAAAAAGGTGGAGACCCGCGTCAACGGCACGGTCACAAAGGTCACAAAGACCTATGATGACATGTCGAAAACGCTGCTGGGCACGCTGACGTCCATTTCGGAGACAACTTTTAACGGTATTACAACAAAAATCCAGGAAGCAACCGAAAAATACGCCGACGGCAGCGAGCACGTCAAGCGCACCGAGACCGAGACCGGAGAGCACATTGTCGATGGCGTGGCGCAGACCTACACAAAGGTCATTACCTACATCGACGGTGTACAGGACAAAGTCACCGAGACGGAAACCGCCATTGACAAGAGCGTCAAAGCTACTCAGACCCGCATTGACCAGTATTTAAGCGGTGCGTCCTCTGAGTCCAACAAAGGCATTTTTGGCATCCTGCGAAGCTTTATCTCCGACGCAAAAAACGGCGACGCGGCGGCGATCGGGCTGGACTTTGTCAACCTGCTTTGGGGCGAAGTGACGCAGGACCAGCGCGAGGCTATCTCCAAATGGGCAAAAAATGCGCTGGAAGTCATCAATGAGGCATACTCCGGCGGCGGCCTGAAGAACGCCTTTGCCGTATTCGAAAAAATCTTTACCGGAGGCGGCGTGGAAGCGGGCGTTGACGGCGTGACCACAAAAGTGATCGGCCTTACCGAAGCACTGCAAAAGCTGGGCGCTACCGGCGGCGCGGGCGGCGTGCTGGCAAACGTTGGCACCGGTTTGGCGTCTTTTGGCAGCAAGATCATGGGCGTGCTGGGAAACGTCGTTGCATTTGTGGCAGAAAACCCCATTGCGCTGGCAATTGCGGCCGTGGTAGCCGGTGCTGTTGGACTCGGCATCGCTCTTTGGAAAAAGTACAAGAGCGACAGCAGCAGTTCTTCCTCGTCCTCGAGCAAGATGGGCTACAAAGACCTGCAGGACGCCTACTGGTACGGCAACGAGCGGGCCTTTGCGGGCTACGACTACCGCACCGACCCTTACACCTTCAACCCGAACAACAGCGCTGTGCTGGGCTACCAGGCCAAAATGCAGGAGCAGATGACCCGCCTTACCGAGGTGGTACAGCAGTACCTGCCCGACGTGGCGAACCAGCAGATCGTTTTGGACGATGGTACGCTTGTGGGCAAAATGGCACCCGGCATGGATGCGCAGCTTGGGCAGCTGTCTGTCTTGGCAGAAAGGGGTAATTGATGTACGAGATTTACGGCTATCCCAATGGAGAGCCTACGAATGAGCGGCTTATTTACCAGCCCGGAAACACGCATGCGCTTGTGCTGTCGCCTAAGCTTACCCGCGAGGTGAGCAAGGGCGGCAGCCTTACTTTTACAATGCCCCGGGACCACCCGCAGTACGATAACCTGCAAAAAATGTCTACCGTCGTCGTGGCAAAACAGGACGGCAAAGAGATTTGGCGCGGGCGCATCCTCAACCACGAGGCAGACTGGTACAACCGGCGTGTGGTTTACTGCGAGGGAGCTTTGAGCTACTTTAACGACAGCTGCGTTACTCCTTTTAACTACCGCGGCACACTGAAGCAATTTCTGCAGCACCTTGTGGAGGCCCATAACAGCCAGGTCTCGGCAAAAATGAAGCAGTTTGAGCTTGGCACTGTCACGGCAGCGCTGGGTGATCTTGTCGTAGAATTTGGAGACGCCGACAAATACGGCGTTGGCGAAGACTACGGCAGCATCTGGGACATCATCGACAAGATGGTGCTCAAAACCTTTGGCGGTTATGCATACTGCACATTTAACGCCGAAACCGGAAACAATGTGCTCAACTACTGCGACCAGGCGGTGGAAGCGCAGCGGCTTGTAAACCAAAAAATCCAGTATGGCGTGAACCTGCTGGACATTACCGAAAAAACGGATACCAACGACCTTTTTACCCGCATTTACCCCATCGGAAACAAGCATACTGTGGACACCTCAAAGTGGTATTACAAGCTGCTCTGGTGGAAGGACCCCTCCCAGTACAAGCATGAGGAGCGCTACGGCATCATGGGCGCGGACGCGGCGACCATCAAAAAGTATCTTCCGGCATCCGGGTATTCCTACAACCTGAAGGAAGGGTGGATACAAAACGACGCCGCAGCGGAGAAATTTGGCATCATTGCCAAAATTCGCGAACAGGACACGGACAGCGAAAATGAAACCTTTGCTTCCGGCGTGCAGGACCTGCAGCAAAACTACGCAATGGTGACAAGCTACACCGTCAAAGCGGTTGACCTGGTAGATGCAGGGTATACAAACATTGGCGATGATCCGCTTGACCGGCTTACATTTGCCAGCTATGCGCACATCATCAGTGAGCCGCACAGCGTGGATGCGATCATGCTGTGCACAAAGCTGGTGGAGCCTTTTGACCAGCCGGACAAAAAAGAGTATTCCTTCGGCATGACCCGTCGGACGCTGACTGACCGACAGGTTGCAAACCTTGGCCGCACAAATGCGCTTGAGGAGCAGGCTAGCACGAGCGCAAACTCGTCCGAAAAGCTGATGAAGGACCTGACGGACTACAAAAAGTCGAACGACAAAGCCGTTGCGGATGCAGCCAAAACGGCTACAAACTTTATCAGCTTTGACCCGCAGCACGGCCTTACGGTCGGGCACGAAACTCTTGCGGACAAAAAAGTTGTCATTACGGCAGACGGCATTTCCATCACAGATGGTGTTGGCAGCTGTACGATTGACAGCGGAAACATCACGTTCCACGGCATCCGCAATAAAACGGTGGCGCTATCCTGGCTGGATGACGCCGGAAACGGCCTTTCCGGCTTTACGGCACAGACGATCGCGCATGACTTCAGCAGCGTTTCTGCAGTCCTGCTGACGTTTGAGAGCAACAAGGGCTCCACATGGCTTGCCAGCGGCGGCGGCGGCGGTGCAACGTCAATGGTTATCCCGGTAAACGGCAAAACCTACTCGATCGTTTACCCGTGGAACACCATGCACCGGAGAGACGTCGCCGTATACAAAGACAAAATTGTTTTTGGCAATGGTTACGAGCGCACATCCAGTTATGGCGGTGCAACAGTCGCTGGCGTGTGGGGCTTTAAGTTGCAGACCCCCGGCAGTGACGGGTGGTCAAGAAACGATGCGGTTTGCATCCCCCGCGAGCTTTATGAGTTTATGTGAGGCACCAGCATGAAAAAAGAAGGGTATGTGTACCAGTGCAAGATTTGCTCGGACGGCCGGCTTTACAACGGCGTGTGGTCCGTAGCTTCCGGCGTCCCGCACCCGCTGCCGGAGAACGTCGTTGTTTTTGACGAGTTCCCGTCCAACATCAACGGCGGTGCCGACTATGTGTGGGACGGCAAAACGCTGACCTATAGCCCGGCGGAAAAGACGGAGGAAAGCGCAGAATGATCGACTATAAGGCGCTTGAAAAAGCTGCTGCAGAAAACGCCAAAATTCCAAAGTTTTATGTCCAGATGGGCGATGGCTTCAAGTCTCTGCTGGAGGAATACGGCCTTCTTCTTTCGAAGGACGGCTTCAGCGTGGGCGCACCGGACGTGGAAGGCGAGCAGGAGTACCCGCCCGGGTACGACATTGTGCTTGATTTTACGCAGGCTTTGGATAGCAAAGTGCATTTTAAGCAGCGCAAAGTGTCCATGAGCTTCAAGTGTTTCCGCCCGAAGTCGCAGTGGGAGGACATCCGCAGCCGGATGGAGACCGATCTGCAGGGGCAGTGGCTTGCGTTTTACCGATCTGATGCACCAGAAACGCAGTATGAGGGCCAATTTACGGTCGAAATGACGCCTGACAAGCATTATGCGGTGGTGGAGATTTCTGCCGCCTGCACGCCATAAAAGGAGGGATTGAGTGGATTACAAAGCGGCCGAAGCTGCTGCGGCAAAAAACGGCTTTAACGATTTTCTTCTCCTTGTGGGCGGAAACGCCATTTCTCTGCTACAGAAGTTCGGGCTACTCTTTGACAAGACCTATCCCCAGATCGGCAAGGCAGAAACGCTTTCGATGCTGGTCAATGTACCAGGAGCCGGTCGTCCGTTGGACCTCAGCCGGTCCATTGATGGCAAGCTGCACTACAAGAGCCGCAAAATTACGGTCAAGTTTTCGTGCTTTCGCCCTCAATCGGAGGATGACGGCATTCAAAAAGGACTCGAAAAGCTTTTGCAAGGCCAGTGGGTGTGGTTCAAATTCCGCGATGATTCGTTTTTTTGGCGCGGACACACAACGGTAAACTTTGAACGGAAGGCAAACAAAGCGGCGGTGACGATCACTGCAGTTTGCAACCCGTACAAGTACAATCTGACAGCTTATCTCGGCAACGACTGGCTGTGGGACACCTTTAACTTTGAAAAAGACACTATTTATGATGTACGCACGGAGGTGAAGAACCTTTGACAAAAACCTTCAAGGAGATCATCGACGGCATCCGAAAAGCCGTTCTCGGCGTGGAGGTCCGCGAGGACATCGCGCAGGGCATGGAGTATGTGGAGCAGTTTGCGGAGACCTCCACCACCAAAGCGCAGGAAGCTGCTGAAAGCGCCACCGCCGCAGAGCGGGCCAAGACCGATACTCTTGCTGCCAAGACGGAAGCGGTGCAGGTGATTTCTGCAGAAAAACAGGCCGGTCTGGATGCCATCAGCACCGCAAAAAGCAACGCGGTAAAAGAAACCCAGTCCGCCCACACCGCAGCCCTGCAGGACATCTCCAATGCCCGCGCGGGGGCGCTGGACGATGTGGCCGCTTCTACCAAAAAGGCCACCGATGCCGCCAGCACGGCCGCCCAAAAAGCCGAGGAAGCTTCCACCAACGCCGCAGATGCACAGCAGGCAAAAACCAATGCAGAAGCTGCTGCTACCGCAGCAGGCAAAAGCCAGACCGCTGCCGAAACCGCGCAGAAAAAGGCTGAAGCCGCCGCCGAGCTGGCAGGAGCCCGGGCCAGTACAGATAAAACTTTTACCATAGAGGACGCGCCCGCGGATGCAAAGGCAGTTGGCGAAGCCCTAAAGAATTTGAATATTCGCCCGGCCACCGCAACCACGCTGGGCGGTGTCAGGCTGAGTGAGGATTTTACAGCCGACGAGGACGGCACACTGCATCTTGCAGGCGGTACTGCCCTGGACCCTTACCCCGTGGGCAGCATCTACCAGAGCACCGATGCCGCCAGCCCCGCCGTTTTGTTTGGCGGCACATGGGAGCAGATCGCCCAGGACCGCGTGCTGATGGGTGCCAGCGACAGCCACCCGGCAGGCAGCACCGTCGAGGCTGGCCTGCCGAATATCACGGGCAAATTTGCTGGTATCGCCAGATGGGATTTTGGCGACAATCCTGCTTCTGGCGCGTTTTCTGGGGTCTCTAAAAGAGGCCCAGAAGGAAACTATGGTGGTAATGGCATGATTTATACATTTAATGCTTCCCGCACGAACCCAATCTATGGTGCGTCTGATACCGTTCAACCGCCCGCATACTATGTGTACACGTGGAGACGGATAGAATAAATCAACTTATGCGTCGCCAAATCCATACAAAGTACGCAGGTGGTTGAACAGTGTTGGATGAACCATAAATGGAACTGGAATTTGCCGCATTAAACCCGATACTATATTCTTGACCTGCATATTTTGAATAGCCGCAATATGTTGCACTAATAGCAGTGGTACTTAATGCGCCACGACTTGTTACACTGTTAGCGGTTGCTCTAAATGGTCCAGAACCGCCGCCCGTTGCAGTGCTTGTAAGACTGCCCGTGATATTCGGCAGGCCAGCCTCGACGGTGCTGCCTGCCGGGTGGGTAGTTGTATCGCTATTTAACTATACAGAAAGGAGACATTATGAAGATTATTGACGAAAACGGTTCAGTCGTTGAGAACCCCGACCTGACGGCGGGTTATCTTGCCGCCGACACCGAAGCGGTGGAGCACCCGGCCCAGGACGCCGTGGAGGAGCTGAGCCACTACGAGACGGTGGCAGAGTATCCCAACGGCGGCAAAGACGTGCGCAAGGTCATCGACCGTGCCGCCGTCCCGGCAGCGCCTGCGTGGACCGAGCAGCTGCCCATCCAGCGGTACATCCGCTACACGGCGGAGGAGCTGGCCCGGCGGGAAAAAGAGCAGCAGGAAGCCCGCCAGCAGCAGGAAGCACTGGACAATCTGCCCCAGACGCTGGAAGCGCTGCAAAAAGAAAACGAGATGCTGCGGCAGTGCCTGCTGGAAATGAGCGAGACTGTCTATGCGTAAAATCACACGAAAAATAGAAAGGTTGGTATGTATGATGGCAATGTTATGGGCACAGGAGATCATGTCTGCTGAGACTGTCGAGGAGGCAAAGGCGCTGTATGCCCGCTGCCCGCGCCTGCTGAAGGAGAAGGTCAAGGCGATTCTTATCAAGAGCGGATTTGAGGAAATCGTGCAGGAGGAGTAAGCGATGGAAAAACTTTTGGAATTTCTGGCGGGGCTCGTGAAGGCGCTTTTCGGCTGGGACAGCAAAAGTCCTGAGCCGGAAACACCCAGAGAGACTCCCGTTGAAGAGACCGTCACCGGCTGGGAGGGCGCCCCGCCATACCGGTACATCGACGTGAGCCGCTATCAGGGCGAGATCGACTGGGCGCAGGTGGCAGCGGCGGGCTACAAGGGAGCGATGCTCAAGACCGTGAGCACAAACCGCAAGCTCTCCAAGCGGGCAGACGGTTTGTACATCGACCCCACCTTTGAGACCAACTACGCCGGGGCAAGGGCTGCCGGGCTTGACGTGGGCGTCTACTACTACACCTACGCCACCAGCAAGGCGATGGCAGATGCAGAGCTTGCCCTGCTGCGGCAGGCGGTGTACGGCAAGGAGCTGACTTTGCCGGTGGCGGTGGACGTGGAGGAAAACAAGCTCAAGCCCATGAGCACCCTCGACCTCACAAACCTCACCGCATACGCGCTAGAACAGGTGGAGCGGATGGGTTTTTATGCCCAGCTCTACACATACACCGGCTACAAATACGAACTGGATATGGCTCGGCTGTCCTCTCGGTGGGACGTCTGGCTTGCCGACTACACCGGCAAGACGCCCAACGTGACGTTTAACTACAACGCCCACCAGCACACCAGCAAGGGCCGCGTGCCGGGCATCAGCGGCAACGTTGACCTCAACGTGACCACCCTCAACTACCCCCGTATCATCCGCAAGAAGGGTCTGACCCGTCTCCGGGAGGGCAAATGACCGAAAAAGAAGCTTTACTTTGGGTGCTGGGCATCTTGGGCAGCCTGTGCGCCGCTACTATCACCATCGACAAGGTGTTGGAAATCATCCACAAGTACGTCAAAAAGGCGCAGGCTCCGGACGCTGCGCAAGACAAGCGAATGGATGAGCTGGACAAGCGCATCGGCACCTTAGAGCAGGGGCAACTCCAGCATACACAAGCCCTTGCAAGAGACCTCCGGCGCTTTGACGGAATTGACGAAGAAATACGCCTCGTCCTTGTTGGCGTGCAAAACCTTCTGGATTCTCAACTGTCCGGTAATAACCGAGAGGGCATGCAAAAAAGCAAGTCCGATATCAACAACTACCTTCTGAAAGGAGTAACGAATCATGGAAGCAATGCTTAACTTTATCCCCGCGCCCATCGCTCTGCTGCTGATGCTGGTTGGCTTTATCTCGCTGGCTATTGGCTGCATCCGGCTGGGTTACAAGCAGACCGTCAAAAGCCTTGCTTATGACCTTGTCTGCAAGGCGGAGGACAGCATTATGGGCAGCGGTCAGGGCGCAAAGAAAAAGGCCCAGGTGTTCGCCGCGCTGCGTGCGGCCTGCCCGAAAGCAATCCGGTGGGCCATTACGGACGAGGTGCTTGACGCTGTCATTGAGGGTGCCGTCAGCCTGATGAAAAAGGCACTGGCAGACAAGAAGCCTACCATCAACCAGTAAAGGAGCGCATTATGGCAAGCACTACATACGAGCAGCAACGATTTTGCGAAATCAAGAGATGCGGCAAAATTGACCATCTCGGTAACGTCGCCGTAATGGTGCGCAACGCCGGACAGCTGCCGCAGCCCTTCTGGCTCGGTGCTGCCTGTGGCGGCGGCTCGTGTAGTGCTGCCCGCTGCGCTGCAAGGACTTGACCGACAGCAGATGACCGCCGCCATCAAGAGCGCACCGCTTGGGAGGGTTGACCGTAAGATAGCCTTACTGCGGTACGTTGAGCGGCTTCCGCTGCCGGACATTGCAGCGCAGACCCATTACAGCCGGACGGCGATAGGATACCGGCTGAAAGTTATTGATGAAAAGCTAGACGAAAGGAGATTACCGTGAACCTCGAAAATGTTCCTACTGCCAATCTTATTACAGAGCTTCGCAAACGCGAGGGCGTGGAAACGACCGTTGTTGAGCCCTATCAGGACGCAGCGGTCAGCGTCAACGGCCCTGCGCTGGTTCTTGTCGTGACGGATTGATTGTGGTATAATAACATCAACAAATCCACCCGGCCTCTCGAAGAAGCGCATTAGGGCGGATATTTGAAAGGCTGCGGCCTTTGTAGAGAGCGGCACTTCCTGTGGGCGATTCCGCTCTTGATTTTAGACTTTGCCGTTTCGGCGGCATGAAAACCCCCGGTGTTCCGTTTGGAGCATCGGGGGTTCTTTTTGTTTATTTGAGATATTCACGCAGCGCTTTCAGAATCAGCTCGTTCCGGCTGCAATTTTCTTCGTCCAGCTTCGCATACAGCTTTGCGGCCAAAGCTGCCGGAATATAAACGGTTGCCTGGATGTCGTTGACATCCTCGCTCACTTCCCCGAATACCATTTCGTATTCATCGGCAGGGAGCTTTTTCTCTGCCCACTGACGGGCAGCATCCTCGCTGATCGGCACAATCGCTTCGCCAGAGCACCAGCCGCCATCTCCGCGAGGAGAAGCGTATTTCGTTCGGGGTCCTCCGACCCCGTGAATAAAATATTTTCCGGATTTTGTCCGGTAAAGTGCTTCCTCGTACCAGTCGAGGTCGCTTTCAGGGGCATTTTGCGAGAACCCCAGCTTTTTTGCGGTATCGGTGTCGTATCTTGCCCCGTTGATGATTTTCTTCACAGTTATTCCTCCTTTAGCAGGTTTTCAGCATCCGCGGTTTGATAGCCGATCATAAAAGCGCCCTGCTGTTCAATGGGGAGTGCTTTCAGCGCAAAGCTATCTTCCATTTCTTCCAGCGTACAATCTGCAAGCACGCTGGCGCACATTTTATTAAGATCGTTTGACATTTTGTGCAGCTGGTGTGCACGGGTGATCTTGAGGCTGACCGCCCGCAGCGGCCAACGAGTTGCGTTGTCAAGGTCTGCGGCATTGGCCGGGCGGCCGTTTTTTTCTTCGCCGCAAGCCTTGCACAGCAAGCGGTACAATTGACCGAGACGGTTTGCAGTACGGTTTGTCATTTTTTCTCCTTTAGCCAATGCTCTCAAAAAACACAGAAGGAACAGCCATAAAATAGCCGGGCTTCTTTGCTTCCTTGTAAATACGCTTCAGATAAGCGTTCTTGCGGATAACTTCTCCTGCCACACGGCGGCGTTTTTCTGCACTACTGATATTAAAGTGCTTTGCCTTAGCAGCATAAGAACGGTGATCCACCATGGATTCGATTTTTTCCTGCTTGCTCAGATAATCCATATACATTTTATTTTCCTCCGATTTTGTTTTGTTCTGTGTCCCTTACCGTGATTTCATTATAGCACAAATAATTTGTTTGTGCAATATGCTTTTTAAAAAATAAAT
>ERZ1035048.79-NODE-79-length-31716-cov-21.159660_pt1 | contig 31716 bp, 18 predicted proteins | sample MGYA00520587_ERZ1035048 | MGnify/ENA primary metagenome ERZ1035048 (study PRJEB33766, sample SAMN09781693) | gut metagenome | biome: gut microbiome | host: Homo sapiens | place: Madagascar | study: EMG produced TPA metagenomics assembly of the PRJNA485056 data set... | reverse complement strand
CATAATCTCTATTGTTTAATTGCACAATGATTCAACAAATAATTCTTCAGATTTCCTTTTATCAACGGACAAACGTTGATATTATTGTCTTCAGAATCACGTTTAATACGATTGTATGGACAGCCACCCCCACACACCGGCAGCAAAAGACATTCCTTGCACTGTTCATCATCAAATGGGTCCGATGCTGCCAAATATTGGAATAACAAGGGCTCATTGGTGATTCTTCCGTCCAAATAGCCATACACCCTATCAGCTTTACCAACATCGTTCCAGCATTTATACAGTTCACCTTTAGGACCAATGACTACACTATTGGGATTTCTGACAAAGCATTCCTGTCCAGGACTCGGATAGAACCGATTGAAGACGATTCCGTTTTCACGAAGCAATCTGTTTATATAGTTGTTCTGCTCTTCAGTATTCAATACACATTTATTGACTTTTTCTATGTCGTCAACAAAAGCAGGAGTCAAATAAATCCCTTTAAACTCTTCTTCTTGAAACAACTTATATAATTCTAAAAAATCGAGTTCATTAGTTCTGTCTATGTTTACCCTGACATTTAGTTTAATGTCTGGACAAACTATATGCGTATGCTTAATATTCTCTATGATTTTATCAAAAGTAGGGTGTCCGTTTTTCAAGCATCTCCGCCCATCATGCACATCTTTCAACCCATCAACAGTTACCTGTATGGACTTGATCTTCATATCTGTAAGATGGTCAATGACTCTGTCTGTCAACAAATAACCATTTGTAATCATACCTGCCTCATATACCAAATCCATATTCAGGAACTTTTGAGTCAAAGACTTCATCCTATTAAACGCCAGGAGTGGCTCACCGCCAAACCATACCACATTTAGAGATTTAACCATCTCATGTCTCTTTACAAATGAAACAACATCTTCCTCTACCTAATCCGACATATAAACTTGTGGATGTTTTCCCTCAAAGCAATATGGACAGGCAAAGTTGCAGTCTAAGGTTGGATTTATTGTTAGGGATAAATGCGTATTGGCAAACCTTCTTAAAAGTGTCCTATACTTAAAACGCAAAAATGCATCATGATCATTATCTACAATCACTTTCATTTTCATTAAAATCTCTTTCAGACCTTCATCAGATATATTTATATCATTCTTTTTCTCTGATTGTTTACACAAGAGTGTATAGGAATCTCTATCCAATTCCGCAAAGGAATTGGACAGAGAATTATACAGATAGAACCTATCTCCTTCCTGAAAAAGATAACTATATTTTGACCAAATCATACTTATATTATAAGCATTAATATGTACTTAGCACAATGTTACCAAGAAAACTTTTTGCATTTTGTACCTTCAGTACCAACACAACTAAGTCCTGATTGATATCCTTCACAATAGTTACCAACACGAACATCACAAAAATCACCACCCAACAAAGCATTCATTGACTCTTGGCTCAATTGAAAATCTTCTATCGGATTTTCGATAATTCTAATTTTTTCTATTTTCATAATTTTACTCATAATTTTATTAATAATTATTACTTTACTTTCTAAAGAAGTACGAAACTCCTTTGGGTTGTTGCTCAAGATAACGAAAGTTTATATTCTGAGCTTAGTTACTATCTGATTCATTTATTAGAATTTGTTTAGTTTCGTTACTATTTTTGACAATTTCTCTGCTAAGTCAAAGCTTGTCTTGTCATTCCACAGACCAGCATAATCTTTCAGGAAACCAACAAGAAATAATATATCAGTCAAGTTAAACAGACCAGATTTGCTTTTCAAAAAATATTGTCGCAACTTCACATAAATAATGCGAAGTTCATCAAAAGACTGTTTCTGACATGCCTTTATCTCTGATTTCTCTAACAAAACCGATTCATATTCCTCTATATTCCATGTCAATTTCTGATTTTTGAGATATTCAGACATAGTATTTTGATCTTCTTGCGTCCATAAATGAAGAGGTCTAATATGCTTTGCATGGACAGCATCAATGACAGCAATTTCCTTATGATTTGCATTTATTAATTTTGGCCAATGCATTTCTATACCACATCCACGTATTTTTTTCTGAAATGTAGGCAAAACTAAGAGCAATGCCTCTTTCGAAAAACATGGTATCATCATCTCTACAAAATTTGTATAGCGAAGGATGCACAGAGGATGATTAGCCGTATGCCTATATGTATAATAAGACATCACCAAAGATGGCTGTGCAATCCTTAGATGATATTGTTTCATGATACCAAATAGTTTATTTACTTCTTCAGTACTCATCTCTATATCATCATCCATCAAGAAGATATACTCATATTTATCCAATAGATCAGGATGACGATGAAGATAACGATAGGTCATATCCATCTTATAGCCTGCATCACAAGCTATAAAATCCGTGTCATTACAAAACTTGCTGTAAGAACCATCATAGATGAGTAAGTGCAAGTCGAAGTCGGCATCACCTTTCAGTAACTGGCGATGCAAGCTGTCCTTACCAACAGGAACAAACACGGCATTCTTCTTGTATGCCCCATCCAGTCTTACTTTTTCCTCCTTGACAGGATGAAACAGATAGTTTTTCCTATCATCAGGCAACACTGGGGCTATGCGCATAGAAGTATCGTCATAAAACTTTGCATTGTTTTCTGGACGCACAAACGTCCCCTCCCCTCCAAAATCTTCTAAGAGAAATCCCTTATTATATAATAAGGTAGGGAGAAGGACTTCGTGATGCCCAATCCAACCTATTCTTAAATAGGCATCAATACATGCTAATGCCTGACGGGACAAACGATATATAGGATTGAATGACTTCAATCGTTTTTCCTCTGCTATGACTTCATTGCCTGCTTTAAGACTTGTCCACCAATACCAATTAGGATTCTCTGCCTTTGTTTCAATGACAGAAGACAGGAAATCAGATGTACACGAAGCAAAACTGCCAAAGAAATCTTTCCATTCACCAGAAAAACGGACATCGTCCTCCACTAACCAATAGTAATCATAACCTTGATTCTCCTTGAAGAACTTCAAGAGAGGGAAATGATTACTACCAGGAACCAGCTTACCTTTCTCTATTGGAGTATACCCCAATTCATTCAGAACATCCGAAGTAAAGACAAACAGGTTCTCGATATTTTGCAAAGATACAGGCAATACATCTCCTTGCTGATGGTATGCAAAATACACATCAGCTTTCCCTTGCAGGGATTGTTCCAAAGCATGAAAGGAACTTAATGTCCATTCGTTGCTTTTGGTTGTAAGATATAATACTGCCTGTTTCATCTTATCTATTCTATTTTTACTGTTAAAGACTGATTACACCCTTATAGGATACATCATTCATCTGTATCAAAAGTTCGAATTGTCCATGCAAATCTGATGGCAGGACAACAACTCCATTTGTCGGCACCGTGCATTCATATACTATGCCATCTGCATCCGACAGCATACAACATATACTCTCACCCTGCGGTACATATACACTATTTTGTTCCTGCCAAACACATAACGGTTGCGCAGGTGTACGACGTATAACATTACCATGCGAATTATCATCTCTTGAACAACAATTTAAATACAGAGGTAATCTTGAAGCAGATGTATATATCGCAAATGTTACGAAGCACACCAAAATCAAAAGTCTTTTAGCCATAACGTTTTCTTTTTCTTGCAAAGATAAGCCGTTACAGCAATATTATATATCACACCTGTCGATTTTAACATTTCACAATTTCACAACAATGAACGTAACACTCTAAAAAACACATAGTTATTTAAGAGTTTCACAATTTCACATTTTAGTTCACTGCTCTTATTTTACGTATTTCATCATCAAATTTGCTCGTTGTCATCTCCTTATCGAAGAGTTTTTTAGACAAACGCTTTCTTATGTTCGAGATGTTTGACGAAGACATATTCATCAATATCTTCATCTGATAAGGCGTAAATCCTAACCATACCAACATACATATTCTATACTCATTCTCGCTTAACTTATGGTTATTCTCTAATGTTAGTTTAAATTGCCTAAAAAATGATTCGAAAATATTATCCAAAGCATCCCATTGGCGAGAAGAAGGTTCTACACCTTTTTCAGCCAATTGCTTAAACTTTATAACCATAGCTTTTTGCTGGAATATAGCATAACTTTCATTATTGCCTTGTGGGCAATCATTAGTCAATGCTTCTATTTCATCCTTTAGCATCATTATAGACTTCTCCTTATCTAATACAAGCGAAGATTTTGAAGATAGTTCATTCTTCATTTTAGCCAACTCCTCCTGATTTTTCTGCAATTCCAGTTCCTTCATCATAATCTGTTGCTTAACAAACAACAGTTGCTCTTTTCTTATCTGCCTTTCTTTCCTTATATTTTTGACATATAGTATAACTACAACGATCATAACAACAACCAGTATTATCATCAGAAGAATGACAATACGAGCCCTATTTTTCTCTACTTCTTGTATTTTTGCTTGTTTCTGCCATTGAGAATAATTATACAATGCAGCCGTTTGGGACATAGCTTCAACCTCATTATGCGCCCTAACACTATCACTATATTGGATAAACAAATCTGCATACTTTATGATAGAGTCCAATTGATGCCTCTGCTTATAAAACTTATACCATCCGTCAAAAGCCACTCGTTTCGCATTTTGGGATTCAGCCATATTCGAACATCTCTGAAAATATATTTTGGCAGAATCAGAAGAATGCACATTTAGATAATACAGCCCCTTTGCATAGAAATAAGTATAGTAACAAACGCCAGGATTTCTATTACCACTAAAATAACCCGACTCTCTTTCATACACATCCATATAGCGTTTAGCTTTTGCGAACTGCTTTGTCAAAACCAAAGACTCAACAACTATACCCAAAGAACGAGCCGCCTCTTTAGGATAACCAAACTTCTTATATTTTTTGTATATCTCCTCAAACTGTTCTATAACTTTCTGAGGAGACATTAATAGCGGCATGATATTGACTTGTGCCTCTGCTGTTATCAAAGCATCCAGCGTATCCTTGGCTAGCCAAGAATATTTTTCTGACACCCCATAAGCATTTTTTGCATTCAATATCATCCTTTGTCTTTGATATTCCTCTCCCACTTGCCCATAAATTCTCGCCAATGTATGATAATCACAATCTCGGCTTAACGTATCAGCCTGCTCTGTCGCCTGGAGATAGCAATCCAAGGATGCAGGAGAGTCATCGAGATCACGATACGTACATCCCAACAGATAATAGGCCAGCATTCGTTTATTGGCCGAGCCATGCTGGTCATAATAGGCTACAACTTGCTTCATCACGCTATCCGTAGTAAAATCTACAAAGCCTTTGTTCATGCCTTTGGCATAAATCAAATCAAAACGCATCTGTTGAGCTTTACTCATCTTGGGATTGTTCTTTCTTAGGCTATCAAGCATACCTAAAGCTACTAAAGCAGAATCTGAATTGGTTTCCATCAGACTATCTGCTCTAGTTATCTGCTCATCTATGACTTTATTTCCAGTACATGAAACCAGCAGCAACAAAACACTCAATATATATAATTTGACCTTTATCATATATTTTTTATTATTTTCGTTCACAAAATTAATAAAAAAGAATGAAATAAAGGAAACAATTAGATATTTTAAGAGAACAATCCGTTAATTATTTGCAGAAAATGGACAAGTGACGAACACGCATTGCCCACACGGTGAACACCGGGTAATCGAGTAGGAGGAAAACGAAGTAGTTTTTGGATCAGCTACTTCATTTTCCACCCATCAATGGTTCCCGTCTTCGATGAGAAGTTGCAGCCTATCTGATAAATCTTTCTGCCATCTGCTGCATATTCCCTGGCATAGCCCATATCCTCTATCTGCTTCAGGGCTTCCTCTGCCGAACCATCACGCTTGAACTCGAAGATGTAGATATAATTCTGGGTCTCTACCACGCAATCTACCCTACCTTCGCTTTGCTGCTTTTCGATGAAGACCGTGAAACAGCTGATCATTCTCAATACGAGATAGAAGGTGTATTGGAAATAACGTTCCTTCTCTCTTTCATCATCCTTGCGACGCTGCGTGTATGGAATGCTGGCAAAGAAAGAAGTCAAGAGATTCTCCAATTCCTTGCAATCGCCTTCTTTCATTACTTTTACAACCTGAACAACCCAGGCATCCGTAGATTCTGAAGGTTTCAAATAACTTGTTGCCAACATGGTCAAAAAGCCATGTTTTACTTCATCATTCGGGAAATCCAAAAGATAGGAATTAGTATCCATTTCCCAATCCTTGATGGTAAGATAACCGCTCTGATAAATCATTGGCAGAGGTGCCTCTTTGTCTGCCTTATAGTCAATAAAGCTGCTTACAGGATAATACTTATTGACGATTTCGTTGATATTTTCGTCGAAATGCGTCAACAAACGAACCAGATAAGTTGGCGAACCTGTGCGGAACCAATAATCATCCAGCCTATTCTTGCCAAAGGCATTCAAGATGCTGAAAGGATTGTAGATATCAAGCATATTGGGACTGAAGTGGTAACCATCAAACTTCCTCTTCAGCTTGTATTTCATTCCTTCCTCTGTGGTTTTATATCTCACGGCCATCGCCTTAATTTGTTCATCAAAGGTAGAATACAATTCATCTTCCGTAATGCCACAAAGTGCCTCGTAATGCTCGTCCATACTGATGTCGTTAGGCTGATTGAAACCACTGAACACGCTTACCTGCGAGAACTTGGTAACACCCGTGAGCAAAACAAACTGTAGATTAGCATCGGCAGCCTTGAAGACACTATAGAAACCTTTCAAGACCTCACGATTCCAATCTTCTAACAACCGTTCTTCACCCTTTATTGATGTTTTGATTTGTGTATCAAGCACATCCAATATTGGCTTATCATACTCATCAATTAAAACCACGGCACGAAGTCCTGTTCTCTCATGAGCAGCTTTCAATACATATTCAAAACGACCTCCTAAGGAATCCCTGAAAGGACTTTTACCATATATCATCTCATGCGATGCAACAAAGTTCTCTAATATGACCTCAAGTTCTCCAGGATTAGTGAAATTATTACCATTAAAGTCAAGATGAAACACAGGATATTGCTTCCATTCCTTCTCCAGATTATCGATGGCAAGCCCCTTGAACAACTCCTTCTTTCCCTCGAAATAGCACTTCAAAGTAGATACGAGCAACGACTTTCCAAATCGTCGTGGACGACTCAGAAAGTATATTTTACCATTAGTCACTAAGTCATAGACCAATGCCGTCTTATCGAGATAAACATAATCATCTTCTATGATTTGTTCGAAGTCCTGTATTCCTATAGGATATTTCATATTGCTGCCATTTTATGTCGAGTAAGTAGAGGGAATTTCACCCTCCCTTCTCTCGGAACCGTGCTTGACAGTCTCCCATCACACGGCTCTTCGTACTTAACTCTTTTGTTTATTAGTTTATATTCTTTATTAACCTAGACGTGGATAGGGTACAAATCCCTTCACCTTCTGTCTCAGGACACACTATCTGAGGGCAAAGATAATACTTTATCTCCTAATCTCCAAAACTTTTCAAGAAAAACTTCTACCATACAGGTATTTGAAAGTAGCTTTCTATAGACACAGGATTATGCTGGTGCTCCAAAAAAATCCCTTGCAACATTGCTGCTGCAAGGGATTCATCATCTTTCTACCTTAAATAGATATACACGACATAAACTTATAAACTAAACATCAAATCCATATACAATAGATTATCTTAGAATCTATATACTACAAAGCTGTTCGCCTTCATCTTCACATTCAAGACGTTGCCGTTAGCCTGAGCATCAGATACAACAGGAACAACCACGTTCTTGTTGTCGATCTTGTTCTCTGCCTGGATATCATCAGCATGAAGAACAGTCATCTTGCCAGGGTTCAACTTCTTGATGCCATTGAAGGTAACGTTGATTTCCTTCTCCTCGTTAGAGGTATTGGCAATCTTCACGATGTAGCTCTTGGTAGCCTTGTCGAAACAAGCGGTGGCATAGAGACCATTCTCACCTGCTACAGCCTTGCCGTTCTCGGTAAGTTTCAATACATTGGTACCCTTGTTCTCGCCGTAGAGCTGCTGAACATAGTAGTTGGCAGAACGCACAGAGCTGAGATTATCAAACCAGATGAGGTCTGGACGCCACTGCCATCCCTCTACATGAGCGAAGAGAGGAGCATAGGTAGCCTGATAAACCACATCGGCATTGCGCTCGAGACCGGTCATGAAGGCAGCCTCTGAAAGCGCAGCCTCCCAAGAGTTAGGATCGTGCTTGGCATGGGCTGCATACTCGCCGGCAAATACCTTAGGACCCTTGCGGTCGTACTTGTCGTAACGGCTGGCATTGCTGCGGAACCACTCAGGGCTCTTGTAGTAATGCTCATCTACCATATCTACGCCCAACTTGCGCATCTGCTCCCAACCGTAGTCGAAATCCTTGCCATCAGCAGATGGACCTGATGAACCGCAGATCTTGATCTTTGGATACTTGGCATGAATCTGCTCCATGAACTTCTGCAGACGCTCAGGGTACATAGGTCCCCACTGCTCGTTACCGATACCAATCTGCTTCAGGTTGAATGGTGCTGGATGACCCATATCGGCACGGAGCTTACCCCACTTAGAGGTGACAGGACCATTGGCAAACTCGATGAGGTCGAGTGCATCGTCGATATAGCTCTGGAGATCCTTGACTGCTACATGCGCATTAGGATCCTTATCATCGTTCTGATACTGGCAAGCCAGACCTACAGAGAGAATAGGCAATGGCTCAGCACCAATCTTCTCAGAAAGGAGGAAGTACTCGTAGAAGCCCAAGCCCAATGACTGATAGTAGTTAGGGAAAAGGCGATGTGGGAAGGTATCTCTCCAGCGGTTCTCGTTCAGAGGACGGTTCTCAGGAGCACCCACAGAGTTCTTCCACTCATAACGGGTATCGAGGTCGGTTCCCTCTACGATACATCCGCCAGGGAAACGGAAGATGCCTGGCTTCAGGTCGGCAAGATCCTGCACGAGATCGGCACGGAGACCATTCCAGTTGTCTTCTGGGAAGAGAGAGATGTGGTCGAGATCTACGCTCTCGGAACCTTTCTCCAGATATACGCGCATCAAACCCTTGGCATCGGTCTGAGGAGAGGTCAGGGTAGCTGTAAGCTTCTGCCACTTATTGTTGGTGATGTTGATGACCTGCTTGGCAATGACATCATTCTTGGAATTGACGAGTTCCACACGGATCTTGCCCTGCTTGCCATCGATGAGATGAAGACGGCCATAAACGGTGAAATCGTACTTCATATCCTTCTTCAAGCCCATACCGAAGAAACCGCGGTTCTCCAAACCGGTCTGCTTCTCACGAGCACCAGCGCTCTCGAGAGTTACATAATGAGGATTGCGCTCGAAGGCTGGCTTCACGTCGCTGAGGGTTACATTTCCGAATGTATTCCATCCCATCAGGCGCTGTGGGAATTCGAAGGAACGGTTCTCTACCATCTCTGCATAAAGACCACCATCGGCACCGAAGTTGATATCCTCGAAGAAGATACCATACATGGTAGGCTGGATTTCTACTCCAGGCTTGTTGGCCTGAACCATAAACTGATGCTGTGCGAAAGCTCCGAGCGAAGACATCGCCATCAGCATTGCTGCGAAAATTTTAGCTTTTCTCATATTGCTTTGTTATTGTCTTTTTTAGGTTGAAATTTTCCTTTCTATATTGATACGTTTATCATATACACAATTACTGGTGCAAAGATACAAAAAATCCACCCCAAATGAGGTGGATTTTCTGTCTAAATATATTGGATTTTCGCTCAAATCGCTGTTTTTCTACTATTTACCCTGTGGAATGAGGGTGAATGTGAAGGTCTTGTTGCCATAATGTACACGATACTTCTCCAAAGGCCAAGCACCCCAAGAGTTCTCGCCGCCTACACCCATGTGGGCAGAATCGAGGAAGAGGTTGGTGAACTTAGACTTCTTCAGGTCGAAGCTGTGACGCTGCTCCTTGTCGTCGCCATCGTCGAGCTCCTCGGTATCGAAGTGGATAGCGCTGGCATAGAATGGAGTGCAGCTCTTCACCTGCAAGCCCAAGCCGGTAGCATCGGTCTGCTTCCACCAGCGGATATCGCTCTTGGTACCACTCTCCTGTGGACGGATGTATGGGAAGTACTGGTTGTCGGCATCATCTGTGTAAACACCGATGCGCATGCAGTCCTTGCGGTCTGAGTAGTTCTCGATAGGACCACGACCGTAGTAGTTGCTCTTCTCCATGGTGTATGGCATCTGCATCAACATACCGAAACGGAACATATCGCTTACCTTAGCACCCTCTGTAGCCTTGAAGTCTTCTGTTACCTTCACGGCACCAGTATTGGCGAATACTACGTAGGTGATATCCATCTGACCCTGAACCTCCGGCATATCGAATGATGTGAGGATCGTTACAGAGTTGGTCTTCTTATCCTTCTTCACGTCGATGTTCTTCAGGTTCATCTGAGGGTTCTTCCAAGCCTTGAACTTCTTCTGAAGGCCTGCACCCATATCGTTGTCGGTAGGAGCACGCCAGAAGTTTGGCTTCAAGGTACCACCCTCGCCGAGCAATGACTTGCCATTGTAAGCATACTCAGAGATAAGACCGGTAGAACGGTCGATCTTGAAGGTGAGGTTAGGTGTGGTAACAGCTACCACATTGTTCTTCTTGGCAGCAAGCTTCATCTTCTTCTTGCCATGTCCCTGAGCCAGCATCTTGCTGCAGTCGCCAGAGCAAGCCTGCTTGGTAACTACCGGCAGCTGGGCATAAGCCATCACCTGACCGGCTGTGAGCAATGGTTCAGCCTCCTTCAGGCGGAAGTCGATGTTGAGGAATACCTCCTTGCCCTTGATCTTGCTCTTGTCGTAAGGGATGGTGAAGTTCTTGGTCTGCTGTGCAGGAACATCGAGGTCGGCGATGGTGCCATTCTGAGTCTCTACGCCATCCTCTTCGAGGCTCCATGCCAGGGCATAGTTGCTCAGGTCGCGGAAGAAGTTCTCATTATGTACGCTTACCTCGCCAGTCTCGGCATTCACCATCTTGGCCCAGATGTTCTGGTACTGATAAGCCACCTCGTAAGCATGAGGGTTCATCTGACGGTCTGGACCGATGATACCATTACAGTTGAAGTTATTGTCGCTAGGATCATACTTGTTGTAATCACCACCGTAGCAATATTCTATCTTGCGAAGCTCCTCATTGTTCATCTTGTAAGGCAGGATGCTCATAGGCTTCACGATATTGCGGTGCAATGCCTGATCTACGAAATCCCAGTCGAAACCACCCTGGAGGATAGGATACTTGCGGATCAGATTCCAGTAATCGCTCAGGTTACCGCCTGAGTTACCCATGGTGTGGTTGTACTCACACTGGATGAGCGGCATCGGACTGTTTGGATCCTTGGCATACTTCTCGGAAGCAGCTACAGGATAGTACATTGGGCAGAAGATATCTGTACCCTCGCCACGGCGAGCCTGCTCGTACTGAACAGGGCGGGTCTTGTCCTGGCTCTTGATCCACTTGTAAGCCTGCAGGAAGTTGTCGCCCATCACGGTCTCGTTACCCATGCTCCATGTTACGATGGAAGGATGGTTGTAGAACATAGACACATTGTGCTGGTTGCGCTCCATGATCTGCTTGGCAAACTCAGGCTTCTTGGCAGCCGCATCGTCGCCATACTGGAAACCATGGCTCTCCTGGTTAGCCTCAGCCACAACATACAATCCGTACTTGTCGCAGAGATCATACCAGCGAGGATCGTCTGGATAGTGGCAGGTACGAACGGCATTGATGTTCATGCGCTTCATCATCATGATGTCCTGAATCATGCGCTGCTCACTTAAATTGTAGCCCTCATCAGGATCAATCTCATGACGGTTGGCACCCTTCAGGAGAACAGGCTGGCCATTGACCAGGAACTGCTTGTTCTTGATCTCCACCTTGCGGAAACCTACCTTTACCTGTACAATCTCGTATGGCAAGTACATACCGCCATTCTGGATAGGAGATACAACGAGGGTATAGAGGTTAGGAGTCTCAGCACTCCACTTGCGAACATTCTTCACACGGAGCTGATACTTAGCCACACCATTCTTTACATTATCGGTACCTGTAACGATTACCTCCTTGCCATCTGGGTCGTAAAGACCGAAGTATGCCAGGGTATTACCCTGCACCTTGGCAGTGATGTTGAGGTAACCATCCTTATAGTTGTTCTTCAACTCTGTCTCTACACGGACATCAAGCAGACGATGATCCTTAGAGCGGGCATAGAGATAGTTCTCACGAGCTGGACCGCTCAGACGCCAGAAGTCCTGATCCTCACACCATGAACCGTCACACCAGCGGAATGTCTGGAAGGCGATGAGGTTCTTGCCCTTCTTCAGGAAAGGAGTGATATCAAACTCTGCGGCAACCTTGCTATCCTCTGCATATCCGGCAAACTTTCCGTTAACATAGAGATAGATGTTGGATGTTACACTACCGAAGTGAGCGATGACGCGCTTGCCATCCCAGTTGGATGGGATATTGATTTCACGGCGATAGGAACCTACGTGGTTGTCCTTGGTAGGAACAGCTGGTGGCTGCTGGTCGAAGTGGCCACGCCATGCGAAGCCAACATTTACGTACTCTGGCTGACCATAGCCCAACATCTCCCAGTTGCCTGGCATCTGGATGTTGTTCCATTTAGAGTCATCAAGGTCGGTCTTGTAGAAATCCGTAGGGCGCTCATCAGCATTGGCTACCCAGTTGAACTTCCATGTGCCCTCAAGCGACAGGTAGTTCATACTCTTCTTCTTGTCAAGATACTCAGCACCTGTTCCAGGGAAGTCGTTAGGATCGTAAGCGAAGTGCATTGTGTGCAGAGGCAAACGATTGATTTCATTCACTTGGAGGTCGTGCCACTCTGTGAAAGTTGGCTGCTGGATGGCTACCGTCTTTACAGACGACTTAATGGCAGCCTTCGGTTTTCTTGCACCAAAGGCCACCATTGCCAATCCTGCCATACTCAATGTTACGAACAGTCTTTTATTCATTACTATTATAGTTTTGTGTTTAGATATTTATCATATTCACAAGCAGTGAGAAGCATCGCTCCCACACCGAAGTTTGCCTGGGAATTGGCATCTACGGTCTGTCCAGGGATGGCTCTTTCGCCGATTGGCTGAACATAGCCCACCTTACCATCTTCCTGAACGGCTGTTTCCGTGAGGTAAGTCCAGGCTCTGTCTATCACCTTCTTATATTCTTTCTTGTTGAGATAACCATTGTTTACTCCCCAGAGCATTCCATAGGTGAAGAAGGCGGTACCGCTGGTCTCTGGTCCCGGAGCATGCTCAGGGTCCATCATCGAGCGGGTCCAGTAACCCTCCGGCTGCTGGATTTCAGCCACAGCCTTGGCCAGCTTCTGGAACTTATCTACGAAGAACTGATAGTGCTTGTAGTCTTTTGGCATATCCTGGAGCACCTTTGCCAGACCGGCAAGAACCCAGCCATCGCCGCGAGCCCAGAAATCCTTCTTGCCGTTGGCACTCTTGTGCTTCGGAAAGATGTACTTTCCATCGCGGAAGTAGAGGTTGGTCTCCTTGTCGAGCATGATCTCATCGGTGGTGAGGAGGTTATCGTAAAGCTTGTCGAGATACTTCACATCGCCGGTAAGCTTGTACATCTTGGTCATCACAGGCATCACCATGTAGAGGGCATCGCTCCACCACCAGTAGTCTGTTGGCTCAGAGTAAGCCTCGTAGTGCATCACCTCCTTGGCACGCTTCACCATGAATTCTGAGGCTGCGGCATTGCCCTTGGCTGCCTCGATATTGTAGAGGTCGATGTAGGTCTGGAAGCAGATCTGCCAGTCGCCGAAGAGTACGTGATCCTTACCCTCGCCGTATGGCTTGTACTTCCACTTGGCTGGATTAGCTTCTGTAGCACCGGTCCAGTCGTTATGCTCAGCCCAACGGATGGTGTAATCCAGCATCTTCTGGTCCTTCAGCATCTTATATACCTCCATGTTGCCGGTATGATAAGCGGCATTGTCCCAGAAGGCACGAACCTCAGGCTTGTTGTTGGCCTGCCAGTAATTGTTTACCTTCGTGATGAGTGCTACCACCTGCTCGTGGTTCCACTTTCTGGAAGCCTTCACCTCCTTCTTGTTCTGTTTCTTGACCTTGGCGGTCTTCTTGGCTGGCTGCGCTGCGCTCAAAGGCAAAGCCAGGGCAGCAGCTGCCAACATCATCAATATCTTGCGCATTATATTAACTCTTAACTCTAAACTTTTAATAGTAAACTCTAAACAGTAAACTCTAAACTGAAAATTACCACTTGTCCTTGGTGACAATCTCGTCGTTCCAGTGATGATCCTTAGGGAACTGCTGATTGTTCCATGCCTTCACCTGGGTCCAAGGCTGTGCTGCATCGGTCCAGAATGGATGATCGGCAGGCAGGCCGAGAGGCATGAAGGCAAGCGTGGTCATATAGAGCGAACCGTTGTTGGTGTACCAGTCGGCTACGTTCTTCTGGGTATTTCCGCAGAAACCGATAGAGAGATAACCCTTCTCATTGAAGTTGTTCTCCTGGTCGAACATGCGATGGAGCACCTTGGTCAGGGCTGCACGCACCTGTCCGTTGCTCAAATCCTTTGGCAACTTCTGATACCATGCCATCAAGGCAAGCGGCTGCATGGTTGCCATGCGGTAAGGAATGCTTCTTCCGAAAGCCGGGAAGGTTCCTTCCGGAGAGATGAATCTCTCGAGGATGATGCTGTACTTCTGGCAGCGCTTCAACTCCCGGTCGTAGTACTTCTGATAGTCGAGGCGGGAATTCACCTTGGCATCCACCATCGCCTGGAGTGTTTCCAGATACATCGGATGGAACACATAGCTGCTGTAGTAATCGAATGCGAACGAAGGACCATCGGCATACCAGCCATCGCCTACATACCACTCCTCTACCTTGCGGCAGGCTGAGTTAACGCGATATTCATCGAAATCGCCACCCGCCTTTGCCATGAAGCTCTCGATGGTAGAAGAGAAGAGGAGCCAGTTGGTATAAGGAGGATCGATGTGGCGGAGCTTGGCAAACTCCTTCATGTATCGCTGCTTGGTCACCTCGTCCAATGGCTTCCAGAGTGTATCGTAAGCCCGGAGGAAGCTCTCGGCGATGTAAGCGGCATCTACCAGATTCTGACCGCCGATGCCCCAGCAGAGATAGTCAGGGCTCTGAGGATCTACGGCATTCTTGTAGGAAGCCAAAGCCCACTCACGGAGCTGCTTGCGCTGCTTGCCTTCGGCAGTAGCATCATCAGGAAGAGTCAGCCAGGGAGCCACGCCAGCCATCAATCTGCCGAAGCACTCCATATAGAGCACCTTTTTGTTGCGGTTGTCGAAGCTTGGACTGAACTCCGTCTGCATATTCTTCTGCAGCTCGCCCTTTGCCATATTCTCCAGCACAGGCTGAGCCATCTTATAGGCAAGCGAGCACCAATATTGGCGGTCGCTCTGCTGTTGTGCCTTCTTCTTTGCTGCGCTGATTCCCATGAACGGAACCAAAGCCAGAAGAAGGGTAATCATGATACTCTTATATATATGAATCATAGATAGTTGCAATTTTGTTAGTTTGTTGAATTCTGTTAAACGATGATTGCAGTATTATCATTTCATGCTGCAAATGTAATTAAAATAATTTAGAAACGAGCAGAGCGACCGTGTTTTTTATCATTTTTTCAACACTGGAGCACCATTTTCCCAGGAAATAGGTACCCAGAGGTGACGACTGTCGCTCAAATGCTTCGGATTCCACATATCTGCCATGAATACATAGTCGGCGCCATGGAACATCTTCTTCTGTGCTGCAGTTTCCACCTTATATATATAGGTACCCTGTGCACCGAAGGTCTTGTCGGCACCCTCGCCACGGCATGGATTAGGCAACTGCTCCCAAGGACCGAAGATATTCTTAGCCTTGAACATGCGGGCTGCATTTGGAGCCCAACCGGTACATCCGCTGGTAATCATCCAGTAGGTGCCATCCTGCTTGAAGATGGTTGGAGCCTCGTTCTGTCCGCCGGCAGCTACTCGTACGTAGCAACCATTGTGCTGCATGTAGTCATCTGTCAACTGTGCAATCTGGAGTGTCAGGTTTTCCTCTGAAGAATAGATGTGGTAAGCCTTGCCATCATCGTCGATGAAGATGGTCATATCTCTCGACATCTGTCCTCCCTGGAAGTCTCTCATCCAGAACATACCCCGTTCTATCTGCTTGCGCCAAGTTGGAGTCCACCATTCTTTCAGTTCAGGGAAGAGAAGCTGATGCTTGAGGTCGGTGGTATCAGGTTTGGAGAATCCGATAGGATAGATTCCCGGATTCACTCTTCCTGAGCGAACGAACTTGAATGGTCCGAAAGGAGTATCGCTGGTTGCCACACCATAACGGGCAGCCCCATATCCCCTTCCCTTCAATTCGAGATGGAACCACATGACGAACTTCCTGGTCTTCTTGTTGTAGAGAACCTTAGGGCGCTCGATGATGCAACCACCCTCGATGTCGCTGCCTGGTTCATTAGATACAGGGAGCACCAATCCATGGTTGGTCCATTTCTTGAGATCCTTGGAAGTAAAGCAGCTTACGCCGAGAGAGCTGTAAGGCTTGCCATCCTGCGAACGGCTTTCACCATACCAGTAATAGGTACCCTTGTAGTTGAAGATGTTGCCACCATGTGCATTGATATGCTTGCCGGTATTGTCCTTCCACACGCCTCCGTCCATCGGAGCCTGAGCCAGAGTTGGGAGACAGGACATCATCCACAACACTATAAATGTGAATAGTTTATTCATTTGCTGATGTTATTATTAAGTTAGTGAAAACGCTAATTGTTTATTACGGTTGCAAAATTAAGGAAAAATCCCCTCTTATGGGTCTAATATTCGGTATAAAAGGGAAACAAATCGGGAAAATGCTGGAAAAACAAATGCAATTCATCCTTTCTCCCCTCCACAAAGCTATTAATTACGATAAATCTTTCGCATGGTTCAAGAACAGGCTGAAGCGTCTCAAGCAGCACGCCCTGAAAGCCCAAGCACCAGGAGCTTCTGCCCTTTCAGGGCATGTGAAGTTTTCTGTTATTAGTCGTGGAAATGTGTGAAAAATCAATAGATTTCCACGACTAATAACTCATTTCCCATCACTATTCTGCGCGAAACGATGTCTTTACCCCATTTCGCGCAGAATAGCGACACAAAAAGTTTCACGATGGATGCTTTTTCCGTATATGACAACCGCAAAACTGTTAATTACTGTTATTAACCGTGGAAATCTATCGATTTTTCTCACATTTCCACGACTAATAAATTATTTATTTGTATCTTTGCAGCACAATAAACAATTAATATACAGAAAGATATGATAGTAGGACGGGAAAAAGAAATAGAGTTTCTCAAAGGGCTACTCGAAGAAGAAGAGTCGCAATTTGTAGCTATATATGGCAGACGACGCGTAGGAAAGACTTTCCTGATAAGAGAGACTTTCAACTATAGCTTTGCCTTTCAACATACAGGTATATATGGAGCCTCACTCAAAGAGCAGCTAAGTGAATTTACGGAATCACTATACTCTGCTGGTATGAGAAAGGTAAAAGAACTTCCTTCTAATTGGAATGAGGCGTTCCACTTATTAGAACGATTCATCGAAAAATCGAAAGATACCCAGAAGAAGAAGATAATCTTCATCGATGAAATGCCGTGGATGGATACACATAAATCAAACTTTGTACGCTCGCTAGACCATTTTTGGAACAGTTGGGCAACTGCAAGAAAAGACATTATCCTTATCATTTGTGGCAGTGCCACCTCTTGGATCATCAACAACATCATTATGAATTATGGCGGTTTGCACAATCGCTTAACAAACCAGATATTTCTGGAACCATTCAGTTTGAGAGAATGCCAGGCATTCTGCGAAAAGCGTAAACTGGGATATACAGAACGCCAGATCCTAGAAGCCTATATGGCACTTGGTGGTATTCCTTATTACTGGAGCTTTCTGAAAAGGGGACAAAGCGTAGCACAGAATTTCGATAGAATGTTCTTTTCAGAGAGAGGGGAACTTACCCAGGAATTCAATGCGCTCTATGCATCCTTGTTTAAAAGACCAACGACCCATATTTCCATTATCACAGCATTGGCTAGCAAAAAAATGGGTATGTTGAGAAAAGACATCTTAGATGCAACTGGGCTCTCCGACAACACCACATTCTCCAATGCTCTACAAGAACTAGAACAATGTGGTTTCATCAGAAAATTCATGCCGATAGGTGGGAAAAGCAAAAACGCCATCTATCAGCTTATGGATAATTACACCCTTTTCTATTTTGACTTCATCAAAAAAAATACGAATCAAGACGAACACTACTGGACTGCCAACATGGACACAACCATACACAACGGTTGGGCAGGCAGGGCATTTGAACGTGTCTGCATACAGCATATCAAGCAGATTAAAACAGCATTAGGATTTGCAGCGGTCATCAGTACTGCTCACTCATGGGTATACAAGCCAAAGGATTTATCTGAAAAAGGGGTACAAATAGATCTCCTGATTGATAGAAATGACCAAACCATCAACCTTTGCGAAATGAAATATACCAATGCTCCATATACCATAAGCGAAGAGGAGGACATGAAGATTCGAAACAGAAAAGCTGTTTTCATAAAAGAAACAGGAACAAACAAATCCATCCTCATAACGATGATTACCACCTACGGTCTAACTCCAGGAGGTTATGCAGACGATATTCATTGTCAGGTTACAATGAAAGACCTATTTCGTTTTTAACTTTCGCTTTCCGGGGGTAACATTTCTCGCCTAGAAGTTGCCGTAATCTCATATTTTTTGTTACTTTGAGGTAGATAATTATAAAAAGAAAGGGTCTATATACCACCTGTTATCGTGGCATATAGACCCTTTCTTTTACACCATCTACAATTGAATCTCATTCAGTCGCTCCTGGCTGATCTTGGGGAAAATAGCTTCTAGTTCATATTTTATCTTAAACCAGTATCTTTATCACTATTGTTCAATATACGTCTGTCTGTCTTATATTTTCTACCATGACTAAAGGTATAGCCAAGTGTAAACATAAGCATATTGCCATTATTCTTGATATAAGTAACACCTCGGCTTACATAATACTTACTATTTGTTCTATTTTTATAGTCAAATCCCTGTGGATAGCCCAAAAGTAGACAACTTAGACCCAGACGAAGATTCTTATGTTTATAAGACACCGTGAGAGTGGATTGTTTCTCTCCGGCGCTTCTTGTTTCACCAGAAAAACTCTCCCAGGCATTGGCAAAATAATACTCCACATACCATTTCTTCAAATTCAAAGATGCCGTTAAACCATAATGCAAAGGCTCGAAATCGTGCGAATAATCCAAGCCACGGCTTCTCTTGTGCTGATATTGCAGCTCTCCTTGGATATCAAAGATATCAGGGATGACATGGAATACCAAAGTCGTATAAGCGAAATAAGAAGTAAAACTTTTCTGGTTCTCAGGCTTCCACACATACAAATAGCTACCATCCGCTTGCTGTTGTGGCAAAATGCTTGTCATAATGGCATCTGGAGTGTAGCTCATATTACCGCCCCAGTAAACATCAACTATCTTATTATTCCATGTGAAGCCCAAATCACCATAATAAGTAGATGTTGCCTTCAAGGTACTATTACCATCATTTGCTTGCATTGTACTTCCCTGCTGTCGCACCTCGCTCAACTGGGACAACGAAGGCACTTGTGGATTGATAGAGCCTGTAAGTCTAATTCTAAAATTCTTAATAGAATTAGTGGCTAATGTAAACTTCGGTCTAAAAGTCCACTTGTGAAACCCCACACTACCTTGCTCTATTGATATATAGTTTGCACCAACACCTAACTGGAAATTAGCGATTTTACCCAAGCGTCCATCCAATTGCGAAAACAAATACACATTATTGGAATTCAAGACTGTAGTAACATTCTGACTTCCTGTATATTTGTTATCAGTTCTACTAACAGCATAGTTAGTACCACCAGAAAAGGACAGCTCCTTATTCAACAGTTTGGTGTAAATTGCCTCTGTTATCAAAGAATACTTACTACCATCGGCTTCATAGCCATAGTCGTGTAAAGGACTGGAATTCAACGTTTCATCAACATCCCCCAGCAATACATATTCATTCTGTCTATGAGTGTTATCTGAGCCTAAATGAGTGCCGACGACATTGATGATAAGACTTTGTTTTTTAGGCAGATTCAGACTATAATAAATATCCAATACAGGATTTCGATCATGCCCAAAATCATTGGTAAAAAGCAACAAATCTTGTCGCCCAGTTTCAAATACCTTTTGCAGTTTCTTGTTGTAAGGGGAATTGGTCCAGTCAAACCCAAATCTCACATTTAATGAATACTTACCAGGATCAGCTAAGTTGTAGCTAAGCTGTAAGTTATGAGAATTATAGGTCATCTCTGCATCTTGACCGACATAATCTACAGTACGCTCCAGTCCATCAGGCTGCAAATATACAGAATGGCTGTCCTTTCGTCTCTTATCATACCAACGATAGTTCAATCCATAAGACAGGCCGAACTCAGACTTCTTATAATTATATCTGAAGAATGCATAACTGTTATTGAATCTTTCCCAAAGAGCCTGAGTTGTATTGACACCACCTACGTAACCGACATATTTTTTCTTTACGATATAATTGATTACAACGGCAAGGCTTGCATCACCATAGCGCACTCCAGGATTATCTATGTACTCAATACGGGTAACCTCATTCGGCTGCAAAGCCAAGACGTCCTGTACCGTAGCCTTAATATCATTGATACGAACCTGAACGCCACCAAGATAACTGCTGATGCTCTGCTGTGCCTCATTCACCTTGAGATTAGGCAAATGCAATTTTCTCAGAAGATCATAGCCATTGGAGGAGTTTTCCTTAATCTTGGCAGTAGGCAGGATAATATCTCTGTCAACCTTATGAATCACACGAGCCGCCTTGACTACAACATCACTCAAGTGTAGTGTAGTATCAATCGGGACTATATCTTTTTCAACATTTACAGTGTCATTTTCTTGTGCATTCACATCTATTGATGCCAACAATAGCATTATAAACATTATCTGTTTCATACCCCTTATTTTATTAACGAACTATTGTTTCGTCTTATTAATTAACTAAAGTTTTCCACTCCAAAATAATAGGAGTAAGGCTCAGAAGAGATTATCCATCAATGGACAATTTCATCTGAGCCTTAATTTATTAGAATACTTATTTAGTCTAGAAGATTACTTCTCTGCTGACTGACCTGCTGATGTTGGCCAATATGGGTTCTGATACAATGGACTCTTCTCTACAGAAGAATAATCACTTGCTGTAAGCAGGAACTGCTTGATAGGAAGTGGCTGCAGATAGTGAGCCATGTGCCAGGTGAAACCATCCTTGTAGCTATTGGTAGCTGTCATGTTCACCTCCAATGGACGATAGTACTCGCTCAGAGAAGAGCTTGATACGTTGGCATTAGAAGAGCCATCGGCATTCAGGTTGTTATACCAGCTCTGCATTGGAGTATTCCAGAGATGAATACCCTCCATGTGAGCAGGAGTTGTCATCAACTGATCGTATGAACGCCAGCGCTGCAAATCCATACCACGAAGACCTTCTGAAATCAACTCGCAACGACGCTCACGACGGATATTGTAGAGAATTTTATCGGTCAACTGCTTGCCTGCAGAGTAAGAACCCCAGTCGGCAGTTTCCTTGCTCATCTCAGTAGCATCGATGGTAACCTGTGGGTTAACAGCATCACCTGTGAAGCCGGCAGCCTTACGTACATCCTTCCAATACTCCAGAACCTTGCCAGAAAGACTGTTGGTCAACATATACTCAGCCTCCATGTAGTTCAGCAGCGCCTCGGTAGCACGGAAGATTTCAGCTGCATTGTAGCAGTTACCATTACCTGTATTAGCCTTATCAAAGGTACCACCCTTACGGATTGCATAACCTGTAGAATAGTCATTCTCGGCATTACGTGTGGTAATGGTTGGATATGGCTCGTCGATGACATAGTGATCCTCTGAAGCAGACATATTCTTGAATACATTCTTCTGTCCAGGAACCTTCAGGAAGATGGTGAGACGAGGGTCACGATTGGTAGCAACATCAGCGATAGTCTGGTCGCTATAGGTATAGGCTGAATTATAGATAGGCTTACCATCCTTCATCACATAGCCCTCTACCATAGAGCGGGTAAGACCTACACCCAAATCACCATGCTGGATGGCAACCTCCACATTATTGACTACACCCAACTCCTTGCTATACTGGCGCCAAAGGATAACCTCAGGTGTACCCGACATATCTGTAGTACCCCAGATATTGAAGTAAGGGTTCTGAGGATCACCTTCCTTCTGAGGAATAGTACCGGTGTTCACCATCAACTGATCCTTATACTTGTCAGCTACCATTTCGGCAGCCTTGGCACTCTCCTGCAGGAAATACTTAGCCTCAGCATCAACAGAACCTGTAGGATACTGATAGTTGGCATTATACTCCTTAGCCTTGCCTGGCCATCCCTCGCCGTTAGGAACGAAAGCTGTGCCGGCAAAATAAGTCAGCCAAGAACCCTCGTAGAGAGCTACACGGCTCTTGAACAGGCGGGCTGCATCTGGAGAGATACGGGTATGGTTCTTGTCAAAACCATCCTGCATCAGCGAGATAGCCTTGTCCAAGTCTTCCATGATGAAACGAGCCACCTCGTTGCAAGGCTGACGCTTGTTGGCAGCCACCAGGATTTCCTCATTGTCAGGGAATGCCTCGGTTACTATAGGAAGGTCGCCCCACTTCTGCAACATATCAAAGTAGCAGTATGCTCTCATGAAGTAGATCTCACCGATATACTGGTTGATGATAGCCTCACTACCAGAGATCTTACCAGCCTTCTGAGCCTCGAGGATAGAATTGAGCTGGTAATTGATGTTGCGGATATTATTCCAAGACCAGTTGCCGTTATCATTGGCTGTTTTCCAAAGTCCTGTGGCAAACTTACCATCACCAGACCAGTTGATCTGGTTGTCGGTATTCACATCGCCGGCATAAAGACCGTAGCTCCAGTTGGCGTGTTCTGGCAAGACATCACCATAGAACTGATCGGCAGCAGCTTTCACCTTTGCCTCTGAAGTAAAGAATCCATCAGAAGGTAAGCTTGATGGTGGCTCCTGCTCCAGATAATCACTACAAGAAGAGAAGGATGCAGCAAGTGCCAATGACATAAGTGCTATATGTTTGAATTTCATATTAATATCTCCTTTTAATTATAATGTAACGTTAACACCGAAAGAGAAAGTGCGAGAGAGAGGATAACCATTACCATAATCGGTATCGATGGTCTCTGGGTCGAACTGACTTGGAAGATCGGTGATAGTGAACAAATTCTCTGCTGAAACGAAGAAGCGGACATTGCCCAAACCTGCCTTAGAAACCAAGCTCTGTGGCAAGGTATAGCCAATCTGAAGGTTCTTCATACGCAAATAAGCTGCATTGAGCAAATAGCGTGTCTGGGTATGGATGTTCTTCTCGCTGTACTGTGGACGTGGCAGATAGGCATTCAGATTCTCTGATTCGTAGCCATTCTTGACAGACCAGGTTTCTGAATCGCGGAAGTAGTCCTGAACGCCGGTAATACCTGCAGCCCACCATACACCAGAGTCGGTAGCTCCAAACAGATATTCTCTCGCACCCCATGAACCATTCACATTATAATCACGCTTCATGACACCCTGCATGAATGCACGGAAGTCGAATCCCTTCCAGCTGGCGGTGAGATCAAGACCGAAGAGATAACGAGGAGTATTGTTACCGATAACCTTCAAGTCACCATGGTCTGCCAATGTATTGCTTCCATTAGAGATCTTGCCGTCGCCATCCAGGTCCTTGTACATGATATCACCAGCAGCCCACTTGTCGCCAAGCTGGCTCTGTCCACCATTTGGCAAGGTAGCCAGATGCTGGTTCATCTCATCATTAGTCTTGGCAATTCCGATGGTTTCATAACCCCAGATTTCGCCTACCTTGCGGTTCTCGATATAGCTAGACAAGGAACCGGTAGGGTTGTTTGGATAACGGGTTACCTTAGCCTGAGCATCTGAAACATTGAATGTTACACCATAGTTCAAGCCATTCTCCAGATGATCGCGCCAGCCAATCTGCAACTCCCAACCAGTGGTACGGAGGTCAGTATTGTTGGTCTTAGGAACATCAGTTCCCAAAAGTGCAGGCAACTCAGGAGCAGGACCTACCATGTCCTTGGTATTACGTACATAGTAATCGAAGGAACCAGTCAGGCGGTTGTTGAAAGCACCCCAGTCGAGACCGACATCATAGCTTTCTACCTTTTCCCAACCCAAGGCTGCAGAAACCAGACCTGGAGCTGCAGTAATGTTGGTCTTCTTACCACCCTGAAGCCAGGCACCTGCGACGGAATTATAAGCTACTGTAGAATAGGTCTGATACCAGTTATCAATATTCTGGTTACCCAAAGAACCGTAAGATGCACGGAGCTTCAAGGTATTTACTGTATTCTCCAATGGCTTCCAGAAGTTTTCGTGAGCGATGTTCCAACCCAAAGAGAAAGATGGGAAGGTCTTCCACATATTGTTTCTACGGAACTTGGATGTACCATCATGACGGATATTGAACTCGAAAAGATACTTCTCATCATAGTTGTAGTTCAAACGGCCGAAGAAACCCGCTGTCTGCCACTGGTTGCGTCCACCATTCACGGAAGGAACGATTTCCTTGCCTTCGTAGCTCAAGCCATTGGTCAGATCCACCTCCAGACGAGACTCATCCAAGATACCATTACGCTGCAGACCGAATTCGGTCTTTCTCAACTGCTCTGCCTGGAAACCACCCATTACGTGGAAGTTATGCTTCTTAGCCAGAGAGAAGTTGTACTCGGTATAAGCCTGGAAGTTATAGTAGTTCTCCTTATATTCATCCTCATGAACATTGGAACCCTTGTCGTAAACGATAGGATTGCCGGCAACATCATGGTTGTAGAGCATCTTCTTGTCCCAGTGGCGTGCAGTATTCTCTGAACGATAGGTGAAGTCGATATGAGTTCTCCAGTTCTTGATAGGCTCAATCAACAGGTTCACCTGCTGGTTCAGAATGTCACGCTCCTTGGTATCCTTACCTGCTGTAGCCAGACCGAGGGCAGGAGAAGGTGCAGAATAATAGTAACCGTTGCGATCCTGCAAAGGCAATACTGGCCAACCCTGACGTGCCAAGTCCTGATACAGACTGTTGGTCAAATTAGCAGGGCGCTGGAAATCGGTACGGGTCCAGCGGGTAGAGTAATCCAGATGCAGCCAATCGGTAATCTGCGCACCAATCTTAGCTGCCGTATTGTAACGGTCGTTCTTATCCTTATCCAGCTTCATGAAACCGCCATTGTGCAGGTAGTTGAAAGAAGCATAGAAATTAAACTTATCATTACCGCCGCTCACACTTGCGTTATGCTCCTGAGAGAAGGCTGTGCTCTTATACAAGGCATCATACCAATCTACGTCATCTACACCATAGCCGTAGCCATCATTCCATGTTGTGCCGTTGCTGGAATCGATACCGTAGAGCAGGTTACCATTGGCATCCTTTCGGGTACCAGGACCTACAGGAGTGGCATTGTGATAAGCCACGATCTTATCCATACGCTCCTGATCGAAGAACACACCACTACCACCGTTGGTATGAGCATCGTTTACCCATGCTGCATAGTCAACAGAGTTCATCATGTGCTTGCCACGAATCATTCCGCTGAAACGGAAGCTGTTGTTATAGTTGACTGTAACCTTACCCGACTTACCTTTCTTGGTAGTAACCAAGATTACACCGAAAGGTGCACGGGAACCATAGATAGAAGATGCAGCAGCATCCTTCAATACAGATACACTTTCGATATCCTGTGGGTTGATGGTATTCAAATCACCCTCAGAACCATCAATCAAGATCAATGGAGTACCCTTGGAACCCTCACCAATGGTAGTAGTACCACGTACATTTACATTAGGAGTAGCATCCATAGAACCAGACGAGCTGGAAATCTGCAAACCAGGAACCAGACCCTGCAATGCCTGGGTAGCATTGGCAACAGGACGGGAAGCAATCTCCTTGCTGTCGATTACAGAGACAGCACCAGTGAGGTTTACCTTCTTCTGAGTACCGAAACCTACGACAACTACTTCACTCAAAGCTTGATTGTCGTCTTCCAAAGTAACGTTCAACGGACCATTACCAGCTTTTACCGTCATGGTCTTATAACCTATATAAGACACTTCGACCATAGCACCTGGAGCAGCACTGAGCGAGAAGTTACCATCAATATCGGTAACAGTACCCGTCTTGGAACCCTTAACCTTTACGGTAGCACCGATTACCGGCTCACCAGAAGGATCAAGAACCTGACCTTTAACGACACCCGACTGCTGAACAACCTGAGCTGTAGAAGCTGCCATGATAGATTGTGGAGGCAAAGCAACGCCAGTTGCCAAAGCTGCCAAAGCCATCAATCTTCTAGACGATGTTATTAGCTTGAGATTTTCCATTTTAAGTTGTATTTTAAATTTGTTAGTTTATATTATACAATTTATGTAAAAAATGTAAAGTGCCGCCTTCGCTCTCGCCAAGGCAACTTTTATTGCTTCACAATTGCAAAATTCGGACTTTTTTATCATATATTAGGGAAAATTTCGCTAAAATAAGGGAAAAATTCGGGAAAAAGTAGTAAATTTGTACCCAAAATACAAAGAAATACTAATAATCGAGATGAGAACAATATATTTGATACTGACTTTTGTGTGCTGCATCATTGCTAAAGCGGAAACATTTCCATACCGCAGCATTGCATCTTTTAACATTTCGCCAGCGTCTGAAAGCCATTGCATGATACTAGATAGCGAAGGAATGATGTGGGTGGGAACCAATTCCGGACTCAAATCATACGATGGCTATACCGTGAAATCGTACAAATCGAATGCTCTTTCTCCTGGTATTCTTCCCAACAACGACATCCGTTCCATAGCAGAAGACCACGAGCACAATCTCTGGCTGGGAACCCGAAACGGTCTGGTAAAGATAAACCGGAAGACTGGCGTTTTCAAGACCTATTTCCTGCCAAGCGAAGATCAGAGAATCATCTACCATCTCTTTGTTTCGAGAGATGGTACACTCTGGGTTGGTACAGATGGAGGATTATCTTATTTCAATCCGGAAAATGAATCCTTCTATACCTATACTTCCAGGAATGCCTGGCGCATCGATGAAAACGGAAAGAAACAGCGCCTCAATTCTTTCAGCGTAAAATGTGTAGCTGAAGACAAGAATGGCGACCTTCTCGTCGGCACCTGGTCTTCCGGACTGATGCGTCTGAAACGTGGCAGCAACGTATTCCGAAGCTATCCGAAGCTGAATGACATGAATTCAGCCTACTCGCTCTTTTTCGACAGAAACCATCGCCTCTGGGTAGGAACCTGGGGGTACGGAGTGCTGTGCATCAACAATCCGGACAATCTGAAGAATCCGCAGTATCATCAATATCCATACGCCACCAACAACTTCGACATCTTCTATAAATTCGTAGAAGACCCTACCACCAATACTCTATGGGCATGTACCAGAGAAGGTATCTGCTATTTAGATGAAGATCAGCCACAAGCAGGCTGGAGCAAATATACTCAAATTGGCGGCAACCCTCTCATCTACTGCAATGACATCAGCACGGATGGAGCGGGAAATATCTGGCTCTGTACGCAGAATGATGGAGTCTTGCAGATTACCACCCCCCCATCGCTCTTCAGACAGTGGCATCTGGGAAATCTTCAGAATGCCCCTACCATCAACTACGTAAATGCCATACTAACCACCGATGGAACATGGTTCTGGCTGGGGCTCAACCCATACGGAGTAGCGCTCTACAACAGATACACCGGTGCCACCTATTATAATAGTGAAATTCCTGGTTTTGGCAGTTTGCACGACTATACGCTAACCACGAGTATCACCAGCATTGCCAAAAGAAGCAATGGGGAAATCTGGTTTGCCATCAACAACTATGGTGTCGTAGTCAAACCAAAGGAGGGAAATGCCTTCGAACTGAATCGCAGCAATACCAAATACATCCAAGAAGACTTTGTCAATACTGTTTTCGAATCAAAGGATAAAACCATGTGGATAGGAAGCCGCAATGGTATGAGTATCGTGTATCCAGACAATACAGGCTACTTCCTGACCATGAAAGAAGGTAAGAACGACTTCAGCAGCTGCGACATCCGTAATATCAGCCAGGATAGGCAGGGCAACATCTGGGTCTCTACCGATAATGAAGGCATCATCCGCATTTCGGGAAACCCCAAGAACATCCGTTCGCTGAGATACAAGCAATACTGCTCTAAAAACCAGCTGTTTGCCATCAATGATGCCCAGAAATGTATGGAGGACAAGCAGGGCAGACTCTGGGCGATATCAAACAGTGGCGGACTCTTCCTATATAATAAGGTGGAAGACCGTTTTGAATACCAGAACCGAAAGATTCATCTTCCGGATGACCAGACCTTCTCCATAGAAGGCGATGCTTTCGGCAATATCTGGGTAGCGCTCAACAAGTCTCTGGCTTATATTACCTGGAAAAGTCAGGATGCGGAAGACTTGCGCAACATCACTTACTTTACCCGGGAAGACGGTTTGGGAGAAGTCCATTTTTCGGCGGATGCCAGTTATCAGTTTGGCAAGGAAATCTTCTTCGGCGGCAGAACAGGCTTCTTCTCCTTCACTCCATCTCCTCTTATGGGAATGAAGCATCACAAGAAGAACAGCAAACTCATCATTACCGACCTGCTGATAGACGACGTGCCATTTGCCATGCTGGACTCAGTTCTCAAAAGTGACATTTCGAAAGAAATGCCTCACTATACCCAGGAGATTACCATACCGGCAAAGGTGAAGAAGTTTGATATCGAGTTTGCACTCCTCACTTACGGCAATGCCAGCAAGAATGTCTATGCCTACCAGCTGGAAGGTTATGATGAAGACTGGCAATACTGCAAGCCTGATGTTCACAAAGCCACCTTCCAGAACCTAAGCGCAGGAACCTACAGATTGCGTCTGAAGGCCACCGACAGCTATGGTCAGTGGCAGGAACTGCCCTACACCATCACCATCAAGGTGCTGCCGCCATGGTATGCATCCAGAATAGCCTTCATGTTCTATATCCTGATGCTCATTGGCGGCATCTTTGCTACGGCACGATGGTATAAGGAGCGGGTGAAAACCAGAAACAGCCTGCAGATGGGCGTCATCCTCACCAATATCACCCACGAGCTGCTCACCCCTCTTACCGTCATCTCTGCCACCATCTACAAACTCAAGGCGATGGCACCACAGTATGAGGAAGATTATCTGGTGATGGACAACAACATCAACCGCACCACCCGACTCCTGCGACAGATCCTGGAAGTGAGAAAGTCGCAGGCAGGACAGCTGCATCTGCTCGTGAGCCGCAGAAACCTGATTTCGTTCATAGAAGAAGCTTGCGAGAATATCCGTCCGATGGCTGAACACCAGCAGGTTACCCTATTCCTGGAGAAGCCGAAGGCTGAAGGTATGGCATGGTTTGATGCCGACAAGATGGATAAGATCATCTACAATCTGCTCTCCAACGCCATTAAATATAATAAGGTGGGAGGCAAGATTGATGTATCACTCAGCCTCAGCAAGGAGCAGGCGGTCATCACGATTGCCGATAATGGCATCGGTATGTCGAAGGAGAAGATGAAGCATCTCTACACCCGATTCTTCGATGGCGACTACCGCAAGCAGAACATGCCGGGAACCGGTATCGGACTGTCGCTGACCCACGACCTGGTGAAACTGCATCATGGCAACATCCAATGTGAGAGTCAGGAAGGCGAAGGCACTACCTTCACCATTACCCTGCCTATCAGAAAGAGTGCCTATGCACCAGATGAAATAGACAATTCAGACAAACCAAATGCAGTAAATCAGGAAGCCATCAGACAGGCAAGCCAGGAAACGGAGCAGGAATCCCAACCTGCTTCTGAAGACAAACCTAAGCTGGCACCTGTCCGCCAGAGCATCTTCATCCGTAAGAATGCGAGCAAGATCCTGGTGGTGGAGGACAACGAGGAACTGCTCGCCCTGATGCTGCAGGTATTGAGCAAGAACTATCATGTGTTTACGGCAAAGAACGGAAAGCAGGCGATAAACATCATCATGAAGGAGAAACTCGACCTCGTGGTGAGCGACGTGATGATGCCAATCATGGATGGTATCGAACTGACCAAGCAGCTGAAGTCTGACAAGAGTTTCTGGCAGTTGCCAATCATCCTGCTCACCGCCAAGAACAAGGAAGAGGACAAGACCGAGGCTTATGCCGTAGGAGCAGATGCCTACATCACCAAGCCTTTCAAGTTTGAGGAGCTGGAAGTCCGGATCAATGCCCTTCTTGCCAACCGCAAGAAGATGATAGAGAAGATTCAGGCAGAAGTTTCGCTCCAAACCAGCACGGAGAGCGAAACACAGACTGCGTTACATTTGAGCAACCCAGATCAGGCATTCATCACTCGTGCCACAGAGGTAGTGATGCAACATCTTGCAGATGGCGATTACAACCGCGAGTCTTTTGCCAAGGATATGGTGATGAGCGAATCCACACTATATAATAAGGTGAAAGCCACAACAGGGCAAACGGTCATTGCCTTCATCACCAGCATCCGCCTGAAGGAAGCTCAGCGCATCATCCAGTCGAACCCTAACATTCTGATCAGCGATGTGGCAACCCAGGTGGGCTTCAACACTCCGAAGTATTTCTCCAAATGCTTCAAGAAGGAGTTCGGCATCTTCCCGAAGGAGTATGCTGAGAAACTGAAAAACGTCAATTAGCATGATTAGTCGTGGAAATCCATTGTTTTTTCGCACATTTCCACGACTAATCAATACGATCTCCCTATCACTATTCTGCGCGAAACGACCTTTTTACCCCGTTTCGCGCAAAATAGTGACTCATTATTTTGCGCGAAACGATATTTTTAGTATCTTTGCAGCCGAGATAATCTTGTTTTCGTGTAAATTTCATAAAACAATAAACTCGTTTTCGTGTAAGATATGGTTCCATTACTATAACGCACCGAGTTATCACTATGGATGACTTATTCCGTATCTAAAAACTCCAAAAGCCTAGAGGAAAAAGTAATTGTTATTAGGGAAAATCTCCGTTCAGCGACGTTGAACCGCCGTTCAAAAGCTTTGAACGTACATTCAACGACGCTGAACACACATTCAGCACTTTTGAACGAAGATTTCCCCTAATGACAAAAACATATTGATCGTGCAGTAAATACTATTTCTATTAGAAGAAGATAGTACTGATTTTATTCATTTTATCCATCGTATTGAATAAAATCAGCACTTTTTTATTCAATACAAATGATATATTGAATATTTTTTGTATCTTTGCCTCGGTTTAATCAATTCATCAGAAGAGAAATGAGAACAATTATCAATAACCAGAAAAAGGAACGGGATATTCTGCT
>ERZ1035048.60-NODE-60-length-37538-cov-9.504709_pt1 | contig 37538 bp, 50 predicted proteins | sample MGYA00520587_ERZ1035048 | MGnify/ENA primary metagenome ERZ1035048 (study PRJEB33766, sample SAMN09781693) | gut metagenome | biome: gut microbiome | host: Homo sapiens | place: Madagascar | study: EMG produced TPA metagenomics assembly of the PRJNA485056 data set... | reverse complement strand
CTGAAAGAGAGTGAGATAAAGATAGTGACCGTGGCGTGATAAATCGGAATTTTGGGGGATGTTTGTGGATATGCCGAAATGCGTCTTTGAAACTCTCTTACATCAGTTGAAAACCAACTAGGACAGAGGTTCTTCGGCATTCGTTACTGAAACGAACGAACATGCAGTGGCCATCGTCATGCACTCACGCTCAACAAACTCAAATAGGCATGATAGCATGCGCTCACAACAGGAGCTGCAGCCTTGATTCTCTACAAATACTACGATGCCGATGGTGGACTAAAAGCGCTTAAAAGCCATAACCTAGGTTTTCGCATTTCTACAGAACTCAATGACCCCTTTGAGTTGACTGCGTTGTCTAACAGTGGTGGCCCGCTGGTGAAGCAGACAACTTCACGAATGAAGATTGCGGATTTAAAGAGTCAGGTCGCGGTCTTGTCTTTAACACGCAGCCCACTGAATCCATTGATGTGGGCCCACTACGGCAAGGAGCATACGGGCATAGTGATTGCCTACGAAGCTGACTGCGAGTTTCTTAATTCCTGGGAGTACAACCTAATTCCCGCAGAAAGCGGTGAAGTCATATACACCCAGACGAAAACCCCTTTCGATCTGACGCCACAAGCTGTGAGCACCTTACACAAGATCTATCTGCGGGGATCTGGCGATGCGCGAGCTTTGAATGTTCAAGAACATGCGTTGGCCAGCCGCCTTTTTCTAACAAAGCACGCTAGCTGGGTTTACGAAGAGGAGGTCAGAGTTGTCAAAGTTTATGACAGCATGTTTGAGTCGAGTACTGACATTCAGAAGCAACGCTACCGTGGTTACCGAAACGTGGGCGGCGGACTGCTTCTATTTGATGAAAAAGTCCAAATTACAGGGGTGTACCTTGGCGCAAAGAACGCCATGTGGGAAGCCCCTGAAGCAAGCGAAACTCTTCAGAACTTAGGTTGCTGCGTCTACCAGCTTGAGGTTGATGACACATCATGGGATCTCAAACCTAAGTTATTAGAGCGGCCAGAACTAACTGCACAACTTTCCGGAGATGCAGCGCTCTCTGTTGCCAAGCTCTGAGGGCGGACGCACGCTCTGAATATCAGTCATTAAACAGATCTCTATTCCGAGCATCAGCCGCAGCCTGCATGCGGGCACGGATGCGATTGATCAAGCGGCGCACGCTGCGCTCGTGCATGTCGTAGCGCTTGGCCAGTTCCGCATAGTTGTGGCCGTTGAACGCCTCATACAGCTCCTGATCGCGCTTGCTGAGCTTCCAGTGGTAGTCCTTGGGGAAGTTGATGTTCTGGCCACCCCACACATTGGTCAGGTGGTCGGTCAGTGAGCTGGCCACCAAATCGGCCGCCGCATCCGGCATATGCTCCGCCAGATGCTTTTTGGCCACGTCCAGCAAGTCCGACAGGAACTCATTCCTGCGCACAGCCATGCTGGAATCGCGGTCAACGAAGGTGGTCATGGGTATCAGTTGCTCCGTGGGGGAAATGGCCGTCCTACAGCGGCCCTCAAATTGTCCCAGACTAAATAGTGCCGATCAAATCCCACTTCGGGATTGAGCGCGTTGCCAAAGGCCACCTCGGCGCACAGCAGTTGCTCGGCGCTGAGCAGCCCCTGCTGGTGGCGTGCGCGCACCTCATCCTTCAAGCGGACGATATCGGCGGGCAGAAAGCGCATGGCCCACTTCTTGAGCGTCTCAATCACCAGCTCGGCGCGGTCTTGGTGGCGCTTGGCCGGGTTCGATGGCACCTTGCGTGTGCCGCGCATCCACTGCACATCATCCACACCCGCAATACGCTGCACATACGCCGTCAACGCCGCTTCTGAAGTATCACGCACCGCGCCCAGCTCATGCAAAAACAGCCACAGTGCCCGCACCTTCTTGGCATCTGGCCCCGTGGCCTGCTTGCGGTCACCCGCTGCCTTGCGCAGCTTGAAGCCCTGCACCTTGAAATAGTCGATCACCTTGTTCATGCCGTCCAGCGACATGGCCGACAACGACTCATTGCCGCCCTGGGCGAACAAGATGGCCCGGTACGTGGGCTCATCCAGGCCCAGCTCGCGCTTGGCCACGTGCACCAGCTTGATGCGATCTAGGCGATAGGCTTTCTGTTTGGGTGTCATCCTTGGCACTCCTCTTATCTGTAATGAGAAAGCCCCCGGCAGATGGTTCCTGCGCGGGGGCCTGATGGAGGGATGGGCGGCGGTTAAAGCACCTGCTGGATTTCTTCGGCCATCTTGCGGCTGGCTGCAATCCAGGCAGAACGTGTCTCGGCCTTTAGTTGATCCCAAGCTAGCAAGCTGCTGTCACCGCCAGGCAAGTTGGCCCTGAACACCTGATAGGCGGCTTGGGCAATGGCTTCAAAGCTTTTCATACGGCCGCCAAATCCAAAGGAATCGCCTTGTACTGGTCAGAGTCGCCAATACGCTCGTACACCCGCACGTAAACCGCTGTGCCTGTGGCGTTAATGCTGTCTTTCAGCGCCTGCATTGCCTTTTTCCACTCGGCGTCGTCAATCTCAATGCGCAGCAAATCCAGGACAGCGGCGGTTTTGAGCTGACCATTGCGTCCTGGTGCAAAGGCGCGGCTGACCAGAGCAGAGATTTGCGGGTTAGCGCCTTCTGACCAGCGTTTGATACACGCCATGATCAGTGCTTTGGCCGCTTCCATTTCCTCGGTGAACTGCAACACATCGGCCACCGAGCGCTGCACCTTGAACTGCCCGTCGTAGGTGCTGACCGAGATATTGCCTTTTTTGCCCCCCAGGGTCACGTCGTAGCGTTCGCCCGCAATCTTGACCAGGTCGTCAATATCACCCAGCGCCTTCTTCTTGAATGCAGCCAGCAGCGCGTTGATGTTGCGGGCATCGGTCACCAGCGCACGGGCGACCTGATCGCGCAGCTTGTCTTGTTCACGCACATTGGCCTCGGGTACCAAGTGGCCCAGCGCATTCTTCATATAGCCCGCTGGAATGGGTTCAGGAATATTTTGATTCATGGTTTGTCGTGCCTTATTGGATGGTGGTGGGTAAATCGGTGGGGAACTGGTGGGGCTCGTGCTCTGTTTGAGCTTGTGCGTGTGGCGTCGCAATCAACGTCCCCGCATAGGTGGCCAGTGCATAGCCAATGTCACGCTGCGCCTCTGGCGGCAAGGTTTTGCTAGTGCCGCGGTGCACGGTTAATGCCGCGTGCATGACGACAGAGGCGCACAAAGTGCGGCCCTTGAGCACCTTGTGAAAAATCTCTTGTGCCAGTGCATGGCCCATCTGCTCCAGTTCTTGGACAGTGCGGGGGGTGCGGTTATCAATTTCCATGGCACACCTCAAAAGCCACGGCTTGGGCAAGCCATAAAGTCCATCGAACCCGCGCGCGCTGGCGCCGCTGCCTGCCCCCAGCCCTTCCAGACCGGGGCAGACCACACGTTGTCACGGCGGGGCTTGACCGCATCTGCGGCGGGCATGGGCTCCACATCACGGGGGCGTCCGCTACCGCGCTTGGCCATCGAAGGCGGCGGCGGAATCTGCAACCCAATGCTGGGCAGCTTGGCGTAGGCCTCGGGGTGCACGCGGTACACCAACTGATTGCCCGCGCCGCCCACGCGCTGCAGCCACCAGCCTTGCTCCAGATTGCGCAAGCGTTTGCTCATATCTGTTTGCGACGAGCTGGGAAACTTCTGCACCAAGTCCTGCAGGCTGCGGGGGCCAACTTGGGCCAAATGCTCAATCACACGCGCACTGGCGTGGCTCATCTGCACCTTGCTCATAGGGAACCTCCAAGCAAAACAGGTTTCGCGGCAGTGCGCTCGCGCACGTTTTCTTCATAGGCCAGGCACATGTCGTAGCCTTCCTTCATGCCCGCCATGTGCGAGTTGTCCAGCAGGGCATCAGCGGGCAGCTGGGCCACCACCCACACCAAGGCAGCCAAGGTGGCAAGCAGACTCAGGCCCAGCCACATCACCAGCTCAGCGAGTGGGTGTCGACGTTTACGGCGGGCGTTCATAGCGACACCTCACGACGTGGGACGGCGGCCAGCACGCCTTCTTCTTCGTACATCAGGAAGGCCATGTCGATGGCCGCACAGTCGCTGCTGAAAATGCCGCTCATCACGGCCAGCTGCTTGTTGCCCAAGGTGATCAAGACTTGATAGCGGCGCATATCAGTCCCCCTTGATGGCCGCTTCGACCAGCTCGGCCGTCACTTGGGGCGCGCCAATCTCGGCCGCCAGGTTCATGGCGCGGGTCACCAAGTTATTAATAGCCAGCGGGTAGCACAGGCTTTGCTCCATGGACTGCTTTTTCCCGCCAAACGTCTCGGTCACAGTGCGGCGCAGCACCGTGCGGATCATGTCAACCGCGCCAGCATTCATCACCTTGGCCACATCCACTTCCACGCGCTTGAACTTGTGTGCCAGGTACTCGCCCACATGGTTGTCCAGCGGGGGCAGCGTGATCAGCTCGCAGCGCTGCACCACCTCCCGCACCTCGGGGTTCTTCTCGCTGAGCTTGCGGCGCAGCTCGGTCTGGCCGATCAGGACGATGGACAACAGCCTGGCAAAACCGTCCTCAATCTCATAAAAGCGCTTGAGGCTCTTGAGCGTAGGCACAGCCAGGTCATGGGCCTCTTCAATGATCAGCACATGCTTGTGCCCCAGCTTGCTGCTTTCGCGCAGCATGGCGTGCATCTGGTCTGTGCGGGCCTCCAAGGTGCTGCGCAACTTGGCGTGGGGGTCTAGCGTTTTGATCACACGGGCGGTGATGTCGCTGGCCAGCAGCGGCTTGCCCACGCGAGTGTGGTTGCTGGTGCCCACCACATAAGGCTCAATCACAATGATCTCGTCGTGGCCGTTGTTCACCCACGCTTGGGTGTCTTTGCGGATCACGCTTTTGCCGCCGCCAGACTCGCTGATCACCGCCAACATGCCGCCATGCAGTGCCGTTTGGCGCACCGATGCACGCACATAGCGAATATCAGAGGTCTCAAACACGTCCGCCACATCGCGAATTTCATTCACAAACGGGTCACGTAGAATCCTGAACTGCTGGCGGGCTTCTGGGGTCAGGCGTTGTGCTCTCAATAACATCTCTTGCTCCTCTTGGTTTTCGGACTGGCCTTGTCGGCCGGGGGAACGAGGGGCCACCGCAGCGTTACAGCGCTGCTGTGGCTCACCTCCGTTTGTGTCGCCTGGCACCGGCTCAAACGCACAGGCGATTTGCTCCGGTGTGGCGTCGTTCTGTTGCAGGAACTCCGTGATCTTGGAAATCAGGTATTCCTTCGTATGCGACCTGCTTCGCGGCCAGTGGCCGTAGTTGCAAAGCAGGCTCACCGTGGCGGTCGAAATCCCCACAACGTACTTGCGCAAGTGCTTGGTCAAGCCGCTTTGGGTCAACCCTAGAGCGGGTAGCAATACCTTCAGGTGCAGCAATTGGTGCCTCCTCTTTAAACAGCACGCAGGCCACCGGCAGCCCGCATGGGCTGTACCTGGTCGGCTTGTGCCGGGTTCTTGAACTGCTCCATCAGCTGAGCCACCTGGTCTTCAGGCACGCCGTCTTTGAAGCGGGCATACATAAAGCTGTGCTCATCACTGGTCAGATTGCGACCCAACTCGCGGCGAATACGCAGCAAAACAGACACCACGGGCACCAGCAGCGGCGCTGCCTGGGCGTGTGCGGGCGTGGCAATCTCGGTGCCCTGGCGCTGCAGGTACGCGGGGTGCTCCACCTCCTGCAGATAGCTGTGGGTTTTGAGGGCACCGTCAAAAGGCACCACCTTCTTTTGGCGTGCCGTGTCAGCGTCCATGCCGCCATACGCCAGCTCGTCCATCTCCTTGCCCAGTTGCTGGGCAGGCGTGTCAGCATGGCTTTTGAACCCTTCGCCAAACACCGCCGCAGACATGGGGCTGCCGTAGGCATCAAAGTCGGTTTCCGGCTCCACGCGGAATACCAGTGGCTCACCGTCATACCGTGGCAATTCAATTTGAATGGCCAGCTCGCCGAACACCAGCGGCCGCACGCTCACCGTGTCGCCCACATTCACGCCCAGCATGCCGTCCAGGCAGTAGCTCATGGAGCGCTCGGCCTTCGGATGCTTGAAGCTGATGCACAAGTGGCTGTCCACCTTGCGCTGCACCTCTTTGCCGGCCATCAAAGCGCGGCACACATCCACATCCGGCAGCAGGCGCAGCTCGTCGCTCTTTATGCGCAACCACAAGTCATAGCGTGCAACCGGCGCTTGCAGGCCATCACGGCGCAAGCGCGTGTCCTGACCGGGGATCAGGTTGGCGTTGTAGGCTTCGGCCCATGCCGTGGCGGCGGCGTTCAGCTGCTCAATGCTGTCCACCGGCTCAAAGCGCAGGCGGCACTCAAACTGTGTTTCCACAATGTTGTTGCTACCTTCCACGCCACCCTTGGCACGGGCATTGCCCGCCTGGTGGGTCACGCTCTCGCACTCCAAGCTGCGCAGCAGGTTTTGAATGGCCGTGGCCGTATTGGCGCTGCCCTTGTCCCAAAACAGATACTTGGGCACGCCGTGAAACACCACGCCGTCTTGCTTGCCCCAGGCCTGCATCAAGAAATTGAACATATTGGCCTGGCTCTCGCCCGCCGCCTCGCAGTACCACACCCTGATGGCACCGCTGGCCATGTCCCACAGCACATAGCGCCACACCTTGAACTTCACCTTCGCAAAGTTCTCCAGCTTGTTCTTGTAGAACTCGCGGTCTTCCATCAGGTACTGCTTGCCTTTGAGGTAATACACCAGGCACAAGCTGGGGTCGACCTGGTGCACATGGTTGGGGTGCAGCGCACGCATTTGCTGTGCAGGTGCCGCTTGGCGCTGCGCCTGCACATTCAGGCCACGCACCCGCATCAGCTTGTTCAGGTGGGCATTGCTCACCGCCAGATGCAGCCCGTTGGCCTCCAGCACGCTGCGGGCCACGGGTGTGTGCATGGTCTGCTTGCCGTTGTCACGCACGCTCTCGCGCTGCACCGTGGCCAGCGTCAGCAGCGCCGCGCTGTCCACGCTGGTGCTTCCCTTGTCAGCCCGGCACTTGCGCCCGCTCTCCCAGCCCGCCACCTTCTTCAAATGGCGGTACACCGTCTGCTTGCTCATGCCCAAGAACGTGGCGGCTTCATCCACCAGCGTGCCGCTGGTGCCATGCGCAGCCGCGTTCAGCTTGCGGGCCAGCTCGCGGATGTAGTCACAAATTGCGGGGGTTAATGCCATGTCATCGGACTCCGTATGCATGGGCTTAGTCCGCCTGGGCGGCTGCGCCGCTTTGCAGCAAATGCGTGCGCGATGCGGCAACCTCATCGCCATAAGCCAGTTGCACGTCGTTTTGCAAATGCCCCACCGCAAGGGCCATGCTCTGCACACCGTCATGCAGTTTTTGGGCAACTGCCAGCACCTCGGGTGGCATAGGTGTCACGCGCTCGGGGTCATAGCCGGGCAACTGCACCGCTTCTTCCAGCCACCACTGCTCCAGCGCTTGAATGTGCTGTCCCAGCTGAATCAAGGCCTCGCTGGCAGCGTTGCTCGCCTTGTCCACATCGGCGGCAAAGGTTGCCAAGCGCTCACTCAGTGGCCGCGTCTTGGGGCCGGTTTTGAGGGCTTTTTCCAGCTCGTCTGCACGCCGCTGCTCTTTGTCGCGCTTTTCTGCCAGGAAGCGGTTGTCCTCCTTGGCCTGGCGTAATGCCGAGCGCAGCTCTTTGACAGACATCGTGGCAATTTCGTCCAGCTTCAATTTGCCTGTTTCGCCAGTGAGTGCCAGCTCATCAATCTGTTCATCATCCAGAACCAGCATTTCAAACAGCTTGGACTGTGAATCGACTGATTTCAAAAGCGTCGACGTCGACGCTTTTGAGAACTTCAACGCCGATTGCATGAATTTCTGTGCCACGCGGGTTTCAATGCCCAGTACCTCCAAGCGGGCCACAAAACTTCCGTGTACACAAACTGCTTTGAGAGTGGCCAAACCACGCCCCACCTCTAAGCAGGCTTCCACACTGCGGCGCATATTGGCGGCAATGTCGCGTTGGATTAGGTCAGGATCAATGCAGTCACCGGGCAACTGGTAGCCCACTTGCAACGCCACAGCACGTACACGGGCCTGCATCTGTTGTTCCTCTACGGCGAGTGCATCCTGTGTCGCTTCAATCGTGGCCACAGCCGTGGGGTTCAACACCACATCGGTGACGGGTTCTTGGGTTTTGGTGGCAGTACGTCCCATGGTTTTTCTCCTGTAAATCGGTCAATCAGTAGCTAGCGGTCATTGAGTGGCGCTGGTCTTCCAGGCGCTGCTGCGCCTGGTTAAAGCTGTCCAGCACCTTGAAAGTCAGGCGGGTAAAAGCGGCAGTGGGGTAAAAGCGCCCCGTCTCATCGCTCTTGCGGCACCAGCCGTAAGCAATCAGCGTCTGCGTGGCGCGGGTCACCGTGACGGCGCTCAACTTGCAGACAGCGGCCAAATCCTTGTTGCTGGCCCCTTGCTGGGCAAAGCCGCACAGGGCTTCGAGGACCTGCAGCACGGGTGCTGCGCTCTTGGTGACACCGGCGCTCATACAAGCACCCCCGCACCAATCTCTGCTTTCAGGGCACGCACGCCAACGCCCCAGATGTGGCGCACGGCATCCGCGCCATGCTCAGCGCTGACGCGATCCACGAGGCGAGACAGCTCGCCGTGCTCCATCACCGCAAAGTGAATGACCGTGTCGGCAGGCACGCCCTTGCGGCTGCAGCAGGGCGCAAAGTGCTGATAGCGCGTAAATGCGGCCACGCGCCCGGTGGGCTTGCCCTGTCTGTCGCGCTTTGCTTTCACGGCGCAGCCTGTCAGCGCAGCGCGCACAGCGTCCAGTGGGATGGCGTTAGTCGTCATGGCTGAAACCCTCCAGCTCTGGTTGGTGGTAGCGCTGGACATTGCCGTAGTGAAAGGCCACTTGCTCCAGGTGACCCTGCAACTGGGCCAGCAGCTCGGCGGTGTCCACCGTGCTGGCGTCGGCGTAAAACTTGGCCAAGTTGCTCATGGCAGTACGCAAGCCAGGCACCGCTAAGCTGGTAGACCGCGTGCGAAGTCCTTACTCCGGTCTGGGGTTTGCCTGTAATATCTTGTAGCGACATGGCAAACGCTCTCAAGCGACCAAGCGTTCACGGTTGATCTCGCCTTGCTTGAGGCCCAGGCTCACGGCAATGTTGTGGCTATCACCACGGCTACATTTGCGGGCAGGGTTCTGGTCGTTGTCATTTAAGATGGCCAGCACCAAGCTGGGGCTGTACTTGTTTTTGACAGCCCAAGCAGAGATGGACTGCCCCTTATTGGCAAACTCTGCGCGGACTTGTTCGCGTGTTTTGAGCGTCATTGCTGCGTCCCGGTTTGTTGTCACTAGTTGGCGCTAGTGACGGTTTGTTGAACTTGTTGGAACGGATAATAGTTCAGAATTCTGAGCTATGCAACACAAATGAATCAGAAAACTGGATTAGGTGAACGCCTGAAGGAAGAGCGCGAGCGCTTGGGCTTCTCCCAACCGGCTTTTGCGGCCTTGGCCGAGGCATCCAAAAGCTCACAGGCATCGTGGGAAAAAGAAACGGCTTACCCGAATGCAAAGGCGCTGGAGGTCTGGGCTCGTGTGGGCGTGGATGTCGCCTATGTCGTGACAGGAACGCCATCGTCTGGCGTTGAAACGCTGACTCAGGACGAGCGAGAGCTGCTGAAGCTGTTTCGCGCTGCGCCGCTAGCCGTTAAAGCGGCCGCCATCGGAGCCCTGCAGGGTGGGTCAACTGGTGCCAAAGCCCAGGTGATGAAGAACACTGGCTCCGGCAATGTGCAGATCGGCAATATCGAAGGGGGCTACAACACCCCAGCACCAGCAAAAAAACGAGCCAAGTAGCGAACTTGAACCAAAACTAAAAGGGAGACGGGGTGAGTTTGAGGGAGATGATGCAGTGGCTGCTCAAGCTGCTGCCCACACAGAAGATGAAAGAAGTCGGCGATGGCAATGTCCAGGCCGGTCGGGTCGATGGCGGGCTGCACCACAGCCAGCACACAACCCACAATATTCACAACACCTTCTTTGTAATGGGTGCGCAAACAGGCACTGCATCGGTGCCATACACGGACGCCCCCGCTGTTGCACAGCCACCGATTGCTGCTAAGACAAAAGCAGAAATCAAGGATTACCAGAGAGCTGTATTGCGGCTGCTCTGGAGCCACAAGTCCTATGAGGGAACCGCTCTGAGGTTTTGTCAGCGTGAATTTGGAACGGATCGCATCAGGCACCTCAATGAATTGCAATGCCGCCGTGTCACCCGGTATGTGCAAGAGTGCATCCGTAGAGACAGCGTGAAATTGTTCGTTGAATCTTCTTAATTAATAACTGCAGAGGTAGGTAGATGGAACTGTTTGGCTTTCTGGCATTTTTCGGACTGACCGCTCTAGCTACCACTGTGGCCAGCCGCCGCGCCAAGCGGAGCATCGTCGCTTTTATCGTCTGCTGCGTACTGGGCTTTGCGGCGGTACCTCTGACCGTTTCAGTTGGTGGTAGCGGCGTTGCCGCAGCGATGGCTGCTTTTGCTGTGCCATTGCTGGCATTGATGTGGGCTTGTGTCGTCGCCCAGAGCAGCCAAGAAATTGCCGTGGAAAACGGTGCGCACGGCGACTACAAAAAGTGCCCGTTTTGCGCGGAATCTGTGCGTAAAGAAGCCTTGTGGAAGTAGTTTGCGATCAGATGCTGCGTAGCCAGTTGTTTGTGTTCACTCGTCTTTGTTTTTTACATTCATAACGTATGCCTCTCGAAACTGCCCACCTTGGATTCTTCAAAATTACCCGTTGTGGCTATTACAAAGGGCGCAGTCCTACGCCTGCATTCGGCAGTTCTCTAGACATGCTTGCTGATCTAGAACTTTGGGCGCGGGGTAAACAGCTTGCACAAACTCAAACTTTTCAGAGGGTAATGAACGCAAACGGCGACACGCTGCTGCCAGTATTTCTATACGACATAAAAAGACGGGGAAATGAATGGCTGCTCGTCTTATGGAATCAAGTTCCTTCAACCAACAGTCAAGTTGCATCCGTTATGGCTAATGGCAGCGTAGGCCAAGCTCAGATACACATGAACAATGTAGTAGCGGGCAGCATTCCTGGCTTTGCCACATATTTTTGGTTTTTACCTGACCGAAATGTCTTTGCCAACATTCGCTTTCAGCATGCAATAGGTGGGCATGCCGCACTGCAAACGTACATACGCAGCTACTTAGATCGGTTCTCCAGCCATGTTGATTTGGATACGACCACCGGGACAAGTCCTTTTGACATGAACATTAATGGCTACAGAGCTAGCCCAACAGATCCTGTAGAGAACTTTTCCCCAAGGTACAAGTCTTTTGTATTTACCAAACCTGGTGAGCATGAGTTGCTCATTCAGCAAGCCCACAGGATCACCAAAGTCCTGAGACGCACGTATTTAGAGCTTCAAACTCCTGAGGACTTAGACGTCTGGCAAAAGCTTTGGCGTAAGTTGCATCAGCAGCAGACCGTCACCACAGATACTGTCTCACTCCAATACGAGATGAAATCCTCTCTTTCTAGAGAGGCCGTCCAGGACATCATTCAGGCTAACGATGCCGATTCAAGTGAATCAACTTGGGATGACATCGGCTTTCAACTGTCAGGGGAAAGTAGCCCGAGGTGGCTGAACAAATCCTATGCAAGAGATAAGTTTGATTTGGACATTGCTCGACAAAATGCTGAGCTAGTGAATTTAGACTCTTTATTTGATGCTTTAACAAAGAGGCGAACAGCCATACTTTCGCTTTTGGACTAGGAATAATGTGATGGGCAAACTAGCACTTGTGATTTGCTTTTTGATCACCTGCGCTGGCGGATGGTTTGGGCAGAAAGTACCATTTGCGAACCAGTGGCCCATGTACGAAGCCCTGCGTACCACCGCTGCGATTATTTTTGCCGTTATCGGTGCATGGATGGCGATTATTTATCCTGAGCGGCTACGTCTTTCATACAAATCACCTGATGAAAAGTCAGATGATAAAGCCGATGCAGCTGGCGAGTTGTTCACACCTGTTGTGAACTCCACATGTGTGCTCGTCATTGTTTTGCTCACAGGCGTAATTGCCCCTGTTCTAAAAGCCCATGGACTACCTGGCCCCATAACTTTATGGCGTGGTATTTCATACGCCCTGCTGGTAGCTCTCACTTTATGGCAGGTTTGGACAGTAGCCTTAACCTTGAATCCTGCGGATCGTATGAAGTCATTTATGGATAAGGACCTTCGACATCAGCGCAACCTAGATGCCTTGAAAAGCAGAGCTGACAAACCATAGTGACACCCGTCAGAAGACCATCCTGCGCCTGACGTCCAGAGTGTGAACTTTCAAACCCGAAAGTTCACACCTCAAGGACGATCATGGCCACAGCACCTGCATCCCCCTCCAAGCTGCCCCGCCTGACCAGTTGGTGGCTCATCGCTTTGGCCCTGTCGGCCCTGGTGTTCCTGCTGGCGCCGCAGCAAATCCCGGTCAGCCTGTACAAGCTCAACCTGATCGCTGTGGCCGCTGTGTCCGGGTACTGGATTGACCGCAAAGTCTTTCCCTATGCACGCCCCGACACCCGTGCGCTGCGCACCCTTTGGGACCTGGACGGCATCGAGATCACGCAAGAAGACCAGGAGCGCGGCTACATCCTCGCAGGCGACGGGCAACGCATCCCGCTGGACGAGGTCATGACCGCCACCTGCGGCCCCATTGACCCGGCACCGCTGCACTTCATGCTGGGCTGCATGCTGCGCCGGGCCGTCATCATCGCGGCCGCAATGATTGCGGTCAGCATGGGGGGATAAGCCATGCGCGCCCGTTCCATGCGTGCCTGGCTGCTGGCTGCTGCAGCGCTGGCAGGTGCGGTGCTCAGCACCTGCGCTCAGCCTGTGCAGGCCCAGGTGCCTGCCGCAGCCCAGCAATACCGCGCCCAGCTGGTGCGCACCGCACACAGCGTGTGGGGCTTGCATGCACCCGTGGCGGTCTTTGCCGCACAGGTGCACCAGGAGTCTGCCTGGAAGCCAGAGGCCATCAGCCGCGTAGGCGCTGGGGGCCTGGCCCAGTTCATGCCCGCCACGGCCAACTGGTGGTGTGACCTGAACAAGATTGCCCTGGCAGCCTGCCAGCCACACAACCCGGCCTGGGCCTTGCGTGCCCTGGTGGGTTACAACAAATACCTCTACGACCGCACGCCCACCCGCTATAGCAGCTACGACCGCATGTGGGTGGCGCTGCGTGCCTACAACGGCGGGCTGGGCCATTGGCAGCGTGAGGCCGTGGCTTCCGGTGCCACCCAGCCCACACGCGAGCAAGTGGACGCAGCCTGCGGGAAAGCCCGCCGCGCAGCTGTGCACTGCGGGGAGAACCTGCAGTATCCACGCCGCATCCTCAACGAACTGCAGCCCCGCTACAGCCACTGGGGGCCGGGCTTATGAAGCCGGGCCTGCACTGGCTGCTGGGGGCAGCATCGCTGGCCGCCCTGGTCTGGGGCGTGCACAGCTACCAAGGCCATCTGATCGCCAAAGGCGATGCACAAGGCGCTGCCCGTGTGCAGCAAGCCTGGAACGCCGAAACCTACCAACGCAATCTGGCCACCGGCCAGGCCAACGCCGTGCGCCAGCGTGCGGCCGAGAAAGTGGCCGATGAACAAGCACAACGCCAAGCAACTACTGAAAAGCGCTTTGCTCTTGCTGCCGCTACTGAGCGCAGCCTGCGCGCAGAAATCAAGCGGCTTAACAGCAGACCCAAGCCTTTTACCGTTGACGACACCGGCCTTGCCGCCTGCACTCGCGAAGCCACCACCGCCCGAGAGCTACTCGGCACGTGCAGCTACAGATACACAGTGCTGGCAGCAGACGCTGACCGCCTCCGAGACCAAGTCCTCGGCCTCCAGCAATGGCACAGCCGTGTCTGCACCGTGCCAGCCGCAGGAGCCGCCCAGTGACTGACGACATCGACCGCGCCCAAGACCTGGAGGCACGCCAGCGCGATACCGCCTTGCGCCGCCAGGCCACAAGGGCGGGCTTGCAGGGCAAAGCCATGACCGATTCAGCCACCGAATGCCAGGACTGTGAGCAGCCAATTCCACAAGCACGCCGCTGGGCGGTGCCAGGGTGCACGCGCTGCGTGAAGTGCCAAAGCGCCCAAGAGCGCATGAAAGGACGCCTCTTGTGAGCCTGCAGATTGATTTTTGGCAGCTGGTAGGCCTGCTGCTCTCGGGGCTTGGTGTGGTGGTGGGCCTGCTCAAGTTTGGGCTGATGCAAGCCCAAAAGCACCAGGACGCTGCACACCTGCAACTGCTCTCGCGCTTGGACAGCATGGAGCAGACCAACAAACAAGAGGCCGCGCAATGGCAGCGCCTTGAGCGCGAAATGCTGCAGCTGCGGGCCGACCTGCCGCTGCAGTACGTGCGCCGCGAAGACTACATCCGGGGTCAAAGCGTCATTGAAGCCAAGCTGGACGCTGTGGCCGTCAAGCTCGAAAACGCCCAGCTGCGCGTTGCCAGCATCCAGAACAACAGAGGGTAAGCCATGCACATTGACCACGCCAAAGTCCGCCGCGAGAGCCTGCGCTGGCTCATCTTGCTCACACTGAACAATGCCCGCCCTTGTGGCGCGCAGGAGTCGCCCATCCTGTCCGTGGCCCAGTCCATCTACCCCGACGCCAGCCCTTTGGAGCTGCGCCGTGAGCTGGACTATCTGGGCGACCGTGACCTGGTCAAGCTGCGCAAAGACCCCAGCGGCCCCTGGCATGCAGAGCTGACCCGCAATGGCGTAGACATTGCCGAATACACCATCGACTGCGAGCCTGGCATTGCCCGGCCCCAGAAGTACTGGGCGGGCTGAGTCATGGGCCGCAAAAGCTCCATCGACCGCATGAGTCCTGACGTCAAGGCCTACATTCAGGCCATGCTGGCCACAGGCAGTCAGACGCTGGATGAGTTGATTGCAGACCTGCAAGAGCGCTTTCCCACCGAGGCCAGCAAGGGCGAACTGCCCAGCCGCTCGGCCTTGCACCGCTACGGCGCCAAGCTGGATCGGCGCTTGAACGCCATCCGGGCCAGCACCGAAGCCGCACGCCTGATTCGCCAGCATGCTGGTGACGACGAAGACGCCCGCTCTGAAGCCCTGGTTGCCATGGTGCAGACCGAGCTGTTTGACGCCATCTTGCTGCTGCAAGAAGCCGACGACCCCGAGGCCGACCCCGGCCAGCGCGTCACCTTGCTCAGCAAAGCGGCCAAGAACATTGCCACGCTCACCCGCTCCAGCGTCAACTTGAAGCAATTCCAGGCCAAGGTAGAGGCCGAGGCACGCAAGAAAGCGCTGGAAGACGCCGCCGCCACCGCAGAAACCACGGCCAAGGCCGCTGGCTTGTCGCCCACCGGGGTGGCAGCGTTGCGCGCCGCCATCATGGGGACCATGTGATGGAGCAGGTCACCCCCGAGCTGCAAGCGCCAGAGCCTACGGAGCTGAGCCAGGCCATCTTCATGGCCTACCAGGTCAAGTGGGTGGAAGACATGGCACCCGTCAAGATCATGGAAAAGTCACGCCGCATCGGTCTAAGCTATGCCGAGGCGGCCGACGACGTGCTGTATGCCGCCAGCGCCGAGGGGGCCAACGTCTACTACATCTCCTACAACAAGGAGATGACCCAAGGCTTCATCCAGGACTGTGCCAACTGGGCCAAGGCCTTCAATGCGGCCGCCAGCCAGATTCAAGAGTCGGTGCTGGAAGAGGAAGACAAGCAAATCCTCAGCTACAGCATCCACTTCGACAGCGGCCACAAGATTCAGGCCTTCACCAGCAACCCACGCAACCTGCGCTCCAAGGGGCGCCCCGGTGAACGGCTGGTGATTGACGAAGCCGCCTTTGTGGACGACATCAAAGAGCTGCTCAAGGCCGCCATGGCCATGACCATGTGGGGCGGGCAAATCCGCATCATCAGCACCCACAACGGCGAGGACAACCCGTTCAATGAGCTGATCAACGATGTGCGCGCAGGCCGCTACCCCTACAGCCTGCACCGCGTGGACTTTGACGATGCCCTGCGTGATGGCCTGTACCGCAAGATCTGTGCGGTCAGCAAGCGGCCCTGGAGCCGCGAGGGCGAGGCCCAGTGGCGGCAAGAAATCATCAACCGCTACCGCCCCAACGAGGGCGAAGAGCTGTTTTGCATTCCCGCCCAGGGCGGTGGTGCCTGGCTCACCCGCGTGCAGGTGGAAAGCCGCATGGTGGAGGCACCCGTCATCCGCTTTACGGGCACCAAAGCATTCAACCAGTCCAGCCCGGAAGTGCGCAAAGCACTCATGCAGGACTGGATCGACGAAACGCTGCGGCCCCTGCTCAAGAAACTCACCCCCGAGCTGCGCCACGCGCTGGGCATGGACTTTGCGCGCACGGGCGACCTGTCTGTGCTGGCGCCGGTGGAGGTGGCAGCCAACCTGCATGAGCGTGTGCCGTTCCTGGTCGAGCTGAAAAACGTCCCCTACAAGCAGCAAGAGCAGGTGCTGTTCGCCATTTGTGATGCGTTGCCCCGTTGCTCGGGCATCGTCATTGACAGCCGGGGCAATGGTTCCTACATCGGTGAATCCGCCGAAGACCGCTATGGGGCCATGGTGCTCAAGCTCATGCCCACCGAGGGCTGGTACCGCGACAACATGCCCGGTTACAAGGCCGCGTTTGAAGACGGCACCATCACGCTGCCCAAGCACGATGGCCTGCTGCAAGACCACCGCGCCTTCAGGCTGGTGCGCGGGGTGGCGCGCATCCCGGAGGGCAAGACCGAAGGCGACAGCCACGGCGACCGCGCCATGGCCTGCGTCTACGCCCACGCGGCGGCCAAGCTGAAGGTCATTCCCATCGACTACATCCCCGTGCCCCCCCACGCCCGTGGCTTTGACAACCGGGCCGACCCCAGCGCGGTGGACGACAACGACTGGGCCATGCCCGAGGCCGAGGGCTGGTGATGCCGCGACACCCAGCTGCCGAAATCCGGTGATTTAAGCGATTTTTAGGCCGAGGGCATGCAACGCCCCCGGTTTGTTGTGTTTGCGGCCCTGCAAACGTTCGTAAACGCCTTGCCGCGCCTTGCAGCCATGCAATGCGCTGGCGCAATCCCCTTCACGAGGTGCCCACATGGCAAAAAGCATGATTTTGGGGGCCGATGGCCAGCCGATTGAGATGGACGACATCCGTACCCCGCAAACCTCCCAGCTGGGCCACTTGCAGCGTGAGCTGCAGTCCCACCCCACACGCGGTCTCACCCCCAGCAAACTGGCCACCATTCTGGACGCGGCCGAGCAAGGCGACCTCACGGCCCAGTTCGACCTGTTTGAAGACATGGAAGAAAAGGACGGCCACATTGCCAGCGAGATGGGCAAGCGCCGCCGCGCCTGCATCGTGGATTGGGAGGTCGTGCCGCCCGAGGGCGCCAGCGCCTTGGAAAAGCGCAACGCCGAGCAACTGGGCGAGCTGGTGCAGGCTATCCCCGACTTTGAAGACGTGATCTTTGACGCCACCGACGCGATCGGAAAAGGCTTTGCATGCCTTGAAATGGAATGGCACCGTGAGGGCAAGCTGTGGCTGCCCAAGACCGTCACGCACCGGCCGCAAAGCTGGTTCCAGCTGCACCGTGGCTTCCGGCAGGAGCTGCGCCTGCGCTCCAACACCGCAGACGCTGACGGCATTCAGGGCGAAGTGCTGCGCCCGTTCAACTGGATCACCCACATCCACAAGGCCAAATCCGGCTACCTGGAGCGCACGGCGCTGTTTCGCCAACTGGTGTGGACGTACCTGTTCAAGAACTACTCCGTGGGTGACCTGGCCGAGTTTTTGGAGATTTACGGCATCCCCGTGCGGCTGGGCAAATACCCGGCCAATGCCACTGAGAAGGAAAAAGCCACCTTGCTGCGTGCCCTGGTGGGCATTGGCCACAACGCGGCGGGCATCATCCCCGACGGCATGCTCATCGACTTCAAGGATGCTGCCACGGGTGACCCCAAAGCCTTTGAGCTGATGATCAGCTGGTGTGAGCGCAACCAGTCCAAGGTCATCCTGGGCGGCACGCTCACCAGCGGGGCCGATGGCAAAAGCAGCACCAACGCCTTGGGCAATGTGCACAACGAGGTGCGCAAAGACCTGCGCGACGGCGACTTGCGCCAGCTCAACACCACCTTGACTCGCGACCTGGTCTACGCCATGGCCACGCTCAATGGCCTGGCGCCGGGTGGTATCAAGCGCTGCCCACGCATGCGGCTGACGGCCGACGAAACCGAGGACATGGAGTCCATGTCCAACGCTCTGCCCAAGCTGGTGGCTGTTGGCGTGCAAGTGCCCAAAACCTGGGCCAACCGCCGTCTGGGCATTCCGCTGCCGCAAGCAGGCGAAGAGGTGCTGACCCCAGCCCCAACTACCATAGCTGCCCATGCCGCGCCTGCTGTGCCCGGCACTCCACCTGCGGCCGCCGCCGCGCTGACCGCACAGACAGCCCCATCTCAGCCGCGCACCGTGGCCGGGGCCATGCTGCCCCAGCTGGCCCGCCAGGCTGACCCGGCAGCGGGCGGCTGGGTGGCCCAACTGCGCGAGCTGGTGATGCGGGCGGGCAGCCTGCAAGACATCCGCGACGGACTGGAGCAGCTGCTGCCCGATATGACGCTGGATCAGTACGCCAATGCCTTGGCCGATGCGCTGGCTACGGCCGAGTTGGCAGGCCGCCATGATGTGCTGCAGGAGGCGGCTGGCTATGGCCACTAGCCCACCCGCCGCCGCGTATGGCAGTTTTCCGTTCAAGGAGCAGCAGGCTTTTTTTCAGCGCAAGCTCAACCTGCCCACCACCAGTTGGACAGACATCTACACCCACGAGCATGACTGGGCGTTCGTTGTGGCTGGGGCCAACCGCAACGACATCGTCACGGACTTTCGGGCGGCTGTAGAAAAAGCCATCTCCGAGGGCACTACGCTGGAGACCTTCCGCAAGGACTTCGATGCCATCGTCGCCAAGCACGGCTGGGACTACAACGGCGGGCGCAACTGGCGCAGCCGCGTCATCTATGACACCAACCTGTCCACCAGCTACGCCGCTGGCCGCTGGCAGCAGCTGCAGGCCGCGCCGTACTGGCAGTACGAGCACAGCGACTGGGTCGAGCACCCACGCATGCAGCACGTCGCGTGGGATGGCCTGGTGCTGCTGCGTGAAGACCCGTGGTGGCGCATTCACTTCCCGCCCAACGACTGGGGCTGTCAGTGCAAGGTGCGCGGCCTGTGGCCACGCGATCTGCAGCGCCTGGGCAAGAGCGGGCCAGATACCGCGCCCGAGATCCGCCTTGTCGAGCACACCATTGGCAAAAACAGTCCCAACGGCCCGCGCACGGTGCAGGTGCCCGAAGGCGTTGGCCCCGGCTTTGAGTACGCACCCGGCAGCTGCCGCCTGCGCAGCGCCATACCGCCTGAGCGGCCAGACCCACCCGTGCCGGGCAGCGCGGGCGGCCAAGGGCTGCCCAATACTCGCCCATTGGCACCACTGCCGCCGCCACGCCCCGTCACCAGCGATGCGCTGTTGCCCCAAGGGCTGGCCCCCGAAGCCTATGTGCAGGCATTCCTGCAGCCGCTGGGGGCCACGCTGGAGCAGCCCGCCATCGTGCGCGATGCAGTGGGTGAGCGGCTGGTCGTGGGTAAAGAGCTGTTCCAGACGGCGCAAGGCGAGTGGAAGGTCACCAAGCGTGGCCGTGAAACCTTTTTGCCGCTGCTGGCCCAGGCGCTGCTCCACCCGGACGAAATCTGGGTGCGGCTGGAGTGGCTCTACACCCTGCAAAAGGCAGTGGTGCGCCGCCGCTACATCGCACAGTTTGCGGTGCAAGGCCAAGCGCTGCCAGCGCTGGCAGTGTTTGAGCTGGGGGATGACGGCTGGGCCGGTGTCACCCTGTTTCAGGGTGCGAGCGGCAGCGCCGAAGAGTGGCGCGTGGGCGTGCAGGTATATGCACGCAGCTGAAACGGCGAGCCCAGCAAAGCGCCACTTGCTGGGCTCCTCCGGGGGTAGGGTCGGTGGGCCTGGCGCGGCCTTCTCCCCCGATGAGTTGATCACATTGTAAGCACAGGAGCCCAAAAATGGCAGGCACCCACATCCGCGTTGATTTATCCATGGTTGGCCCCGACGTGCTGGGGCAAATTCAAGCGCGGCTGGAGAACCCCGCCGAGCTGCTGGCCCAGCTGGGCGAATACGGGCAAAGCAGCACAGAGGCCCGCTTCAAAAGCCAGTCCGGCCCCGATGGCACCGCATGGCAGGCGCTCACCCCGCGCTACCTCAAGCGCAAAAAGAAAAACAAAGACAAGGTGCTCACTTTGGACGGCTACCTGCGCCGCATCCACTGGCAGCCGGTGGGCAATGATGCGGTGCGCTGGGGCAGCAACAGTGTCTATGCGGCCATCCACCAGCATGGTGGCACCATTGAGCAGCCAGCCCGCCAAAGCACCGTGCACTTTGGCGCGGGCAGCACAGAGCGCCTTTTTGTGAAAAAGAAAAAGGCCCAGCGCAGCATGGCCGTTCACATTCCTGCGCACGAAGTCGTCATGCCCGCCCGGCCATTCTTGGGCATCAGCGCCGAGGACGAACGCGAGATCCACGCCATCACACGGGACTGGCTGCTGGGCCGTTAGACCGCACGCTGTGACAGCGGTCAAAAGACAGGCTGCAGCCCGCCGCCGACCATGGCGGCTATGCAAAAAAACCGCCGCTCCACCACCGCACTTGCTGCCGCCAGCGCCATCGCTGTGTGCTCGGCAGGCGCTGCCCAGCTGGCCATTGCCGCTTGCAGCTTTGTGCTGGACGGCAGCGGCCCCTTGGGCCAAGACATCGGCGGCGGCCGCCACCTGGTGCAGTACACCCCGGCGGGAAAGTTTCTGCCCGCCGATGGCCGCGCCATGGATGTGGCCAGCTGGTACATCGACGCCGAGCTGGCCGCGCAAGTGATCGCCCGCCACGCCGCACGCGGTCAGCCCTCGGTGATCGACTACGAGCACCAGACCCTGCACAAAGAAAAGAACGGTCAGCCCGCACCAGCAGCGGGCTGGCTGCACGGCCTGCGCTGGGTTGAAGGCCGTGGGCTGTTTGGCGAAGTCGAATGGACGGAAGACGCCAAGGCCCAGATCAGCGCCAAGCAATACCGTTATTTCAGCCCCGTGTTTGAGTACTCCCAGCCGGAGGGCCACGTCCTGGCCATTCACATGGGCGCTGTCACCAACCACCCCGGCTTGCACGGGCTGGAGCCGCTTTCCCTTCTGGCTGCTGCAACGGCGGCCTTTCTTCCCGCCCCCCAGGAGCAAACCACCATGAATCCATTGTTAGCCGCTGTGCTGGCAGCCTTTGGCCTGCCCAACACCACCGACGAAAAAGGCGCTGTTGCTGCCTTGACCGCCGTGGGCTCCATCAAAGACCTGCAGACCAAGGCCGCCGCCGGTGAGGCCGCCACCCAAGTGGCTACCGCCGCGTGCACAGCATTGAGCCTGCCCGCTGACGCCAAGGCCGAGACGGTGACCGCCGCGCTGACGGCTGCTGTGGCCACTGGTAAGCCCAACCCTGCCGAATATGCGCCAGTGGCTGCGCTCACTGCTCTGCAAACCCAACTGGCTGCGCTGACCGCCAAGCAGCAGGAGGCCGAGATCGACGCCCTCATCCAGCCCGCGCTAGCAGACGGGCGCTTGCAGCCCACCATGGAGCCCTGGGCGCGTGAGCTGGGCCAAACCAATATGACTGCGCTCACCAGCTATCTGGCCACTGCACAGCCCATCGCTGCGCTGACCGGCACCCAGACCCAAGGCAAGCAGCCTGAAAACACCGCCAAGGGCGCGCATGGTCTGGATGCCTCGGAAGTGGCCGTGTGCAGCGCCATGGGCATCAATCCCGAGGACTTCGCCAAGAGCAAGGCTGCGGCCTGAGCTTGATCCACTGACCGACCACTTCAAGGAAACCCCATGGCCGCTCTGACCGATAACCGCAACACCCCCCGCCGTGGCGACGCCATGCTGGTGGGTGACCCCGTCGCCGCTTCCACCGTGCTCTATGCCGGGGGGATGTATGTGCTGGACGCCACAGGCGCTGCCAAGCCCGCCGTGGCAGCCGACAAAAAGCCGGTGCGTGCCGTATCCACACGCCAGTCCGTTCCCGCCGATGAAACCGTGCCGGGTGAGCGCGGTGTCTTCCGCTTTGACAACAGCACTGCGGCCGCAGCAATTACCCGCGCAGACATTGGCAACAACGCCTTTGTGGCCGACGACAGCACCGTGTCCAAGACCGGCACGTGCATCGCAGGCGAAATCATCGACGTGGACGACGTCGGTGTCTGGGTGCACATCGGCAAGGCTGCCGTGCCCACCACCGCCTAAGCCCCGGCCTGGCACCCCATTACCACCAGTCAAAAGGCAGCACCATGCAACTGACCCCATCTAGCCTGAAAACCCTGTTCACGGGTTTTAAAACCGCCTTCCAAGGCGGTCTCAACGAAGCCCAGAGCATTTACCAAAAGCTCGCCACCGTCGTTCCCAGTTCCACGGGTACCGAAGAGTACGGCTGGCTGGGCCAGGTGCCCGGCATGCGTGAATGGATTGGCGAGCGCGTCATCCACGGCCTGGAAGCGCACGGCTACAGCATCAAGAACAAGCCCTTCGAGCTGACCGTGGGTGTGCCCCGCACCGCGATTGAAGATGACACCTATGGCGTCTATACGCCCCTGATGGCTGAGCTTGGCCGCGCCGCTGCCGCGCACCCTGATCAGCTGATTTTTGGCCTGCTGTCTAGCGGCACCGCCGAAAAGTGCTACGACGGCAAGCCATTCTTTGCAGCCAATCACCCTGTCAAGAACGCATCGGGCAAGGTAGAGGCCGTCAGCAACGTGGATGCTGGCGGTGGCGGCCCTTGGTGGTATGTGCTGGACACCAGCCGCTCCATCAAGCCTCTGATCTTCCAGAACCGCAAGAACCCCAACTTTGTGGCGATGACGGCAGAGACAGATCCGAATGTCTTCACGAAAGCAGAGTTCCAATACGGCGTAGACGCACGCCGCAATGTGGGCTTTGGCTTCTGGCAAATGGCTTATGCCAGCAACAAGCCTTTGAACAGCGATAACTTGTGGGCCGCGATCAATGCGATTGAAGGCCTCAAAGGCGATATGGGCCGCCCCTTGGCACTGAAAGCGACCACCTTGGTGGTGCCTACCGCGCTGCAGCGTCAAGCCAACAAGCTGATGACTGCCGAGCTGGTGCCCGTGACCGTGGGCAATGAAGTGACCACCGAGACCAACGACCTCAAGGATCGTCTGGAAGTGGTTGTCTCCGGCTGGCTGTAAAGCAAGGTCGCACCGCCATGCCCTACATCCTCCCCCCTGATCTTGCTGAGCGACCCGGTGCCACCGAGCTGGCCCAGGTGGCCACACCCGATGGCAAGCGCACCCTGGACACCGCGCTGATGGACGCGACCTTGCGCGGCACCGACCGCAGCAGCTGGGCACCAGCGGATCAGGCGGTGGCGGATGAGGCTTTGGCGCGCATCCTGAACGCTGTCACCGAGGCCGACGCCATGGTTGACGGCTTCCTGGCCAAGCGCGGCTATGCGCTGCCCCTGAACCCGGTGCCCACGCTGGTCACCGGCTGGAGCCGCGCCATTGCCCGCTACTTGTTGCACAAGAGCCGCCTGAGCATGGAAAGCACCGACCCCATCGTGCGCGACTACCGCGATGCGCAAAAGCTGCTGCAGCTCACTGCAGACGGCAAGTTCAGCCTGGGCGCTGACGACACCGTGGCCACGGGCGGCAGCAGCACCGATGTGCGCTTTGCCGGTGATGCCCCGGTCTTCGGCCGCCGCCAGCTGGGGGCATTCCGATGAACTTTGAGCCGTTTGACACCGGCCTGGTGGAGCAGCGCCTGAAAACCCAAGTGCCCGTGCTGCTGGAAGTGGGCGGCGCGGCCGAGTACGCGGCCATCCAACAGCTGAGTACCTTCCGCACGCCTTCGGCCTATGTGATTTTTGCGGGGGAATCCGGCAGCGCTGGGCCCGCACCCCATGGCCCCCGCGTGCAGCCCGCTGAGACCCGCTTTGGCGTGGCCTTGGCCGTGCGCAACTACCGCGCCGGTGCAGGCGGGCAGCTCAGCGAGGAGCTGCGCCAGGTGATTGGTGCCGTGCGCAGCGCACTGCTGGGCTGGGTGCCCCCGGTGCCTGGCGCCACTGCCCTGGCATGGGAAGGCGGCCGCGTCATGGACTACGACGCCTCCACGGTGCTGTACGTCGAAACCTATCAACTGACCCATTTGCTCCAAAAGTGAGGCCACCCATGAGCACACCCAAAACCACCGCCGCAGACGTCAACGGAAAAGCCGTTGCAGCCACTGAAAAAGTCACGCTGCTCAAGCCGCACACCCATGCGGGCAAAGCGCATGAAAAAGGTGCAGAGATTGAGGTCGACGCGGCCACCGCCGCATGGCTGCGCGGTGCCGAAGTTATCGCTCCCGCCCAATACCCCCCCGCCGACAAGGCCTGAACCTGCACAACGCACAGGAGCGCAGCACTATGAGCAACAAGACAATTGAGCAGTATTTCTATGGCCAGGGCCGCATTTTTGTGCGCCCGGTGGGCAGCGTGGGCAATGGCGGCTGGCGCTGGATTGGCGACATGTCCAGCCTGACCTTTGGCGGCACCGATGAGCAGGCCACCCACAAGGAAAGCTACAGCGGCCAAAAATCCGCCGTGCGCAAGTTTTCCATTGGCGGTGACCGCACCCTCAATGGCGTGATCCACCAGATGGACACCAACATTCTGGCCGAGCTGCTGCGTGGCACCGTGACCGTGATTTCACCGGGCACTGTGACGGCAGAGACTTTTCCCCAGAATGTGGCCGTGGGCGACACCATCAAGCTGGACTTTCCCTACAACGTCAGTGACCTGGTCATCACTGACAGCGCCACACCGCCCGTCACACTGGCACCCGAACACTACGACGCATTCCTCGAGCACGGCAGCATTGAGCTGCTCAGCCTGCCCAGCGCACCTGGTGCGCTCACCCAGCCGTTGAAGGCTGCCTACAAGCACGCCGGTGCCCGCCAGGTGGCGTTCTTCAACGCACCGCCCAAGCAAATGCAGCTGCGCTACGAAGGCATCAACCTGGCCGAAGGCAATGCCCCGGTGATTGCCGAGTTCTACAAGGTCAGCACGGCCCCCTTGCAAGAGCTGGCCTTGATTACCAGCGGTACCGAGCTGGCAGGCATGAACTACCAGGCCGAGTGCTTGGCAGACGCATCGCGCCCCGCCAATGGCCCCCTAGGGCGCTTTGGCCGCTTCGTGCAGATCAACCCCATCACACTGTAAGCGGGCAGCGACATGGCTCAAGTCACCCCCAAACAGCCGCGCAGCGCCAAGCAAAAAGCCGCGCAACAGCAGCCCTCCGACTTGGAGGTGCTGCACCCAGAGCGCGAGGTGAAGCTCTCCGTGGATACCGTCACCGTGCGCGAATACGGCAACGTCGAATGGCTGCGCCTGCTGCCGCAGGCTGAGCCGCTGGTGGCCAACATCACCGCCATGCTGTCCGCAGGCGCACCGCCCAGCTACGAAGACGTGCTGGCCGTCATTGCCCACCACACCGATGGACTGCTGCCCCTGGTCGTCCAGTCCGTCGACCGTGACGTGGACTGGGTGGAGACGCTCAACAGCAACGACCTGGAAGCGCTGCTCATGCACTGGTGGGGGGTGAACGGGCATTTTTTCGTCAACCGCGCCAAAAACCGCGCTATGGCGCAGTACCAGGAGGCAATGGCGGCGCGGAAACCATCGGCTGGGGCGAAATCTACGCCACCCTCATCGCCCACGGCCACAGGGCAGGCGAGATCGGCGGATACACCGCCCGGCAGCTGAAGCTGTACTACCGGGAGGCGCAGCGCCTGGAACGCCGCCGCAGCGCCGCCCGGCTGGTGGACGTCAACGCCGGCATGGCCGGCGGCAAAGCGGCCACCGACCGATTGCGTGACCTGACGAAAGACACCGACCTCGAAAGCTAACCCATGGCAACCGCTGACAAACAAATGGAAGTGGCGCTGCGCGTGCAGGCAGACCTTGCCGAAGCCCTGCAGCAGGTCAAGGCCATGCGCGCCGAGCTGGACGGCATGCGCAACGCCGGCTCAAGGGCCAGTTCGGCCAGCAAAGCCGTGGAGCAGCTTGCCACCACGACCAAGGCCACGGCCAAGGCCAGCCAGGCCACGGCCCAGGCAGACAAGGCCGCTACCGCCACCTCCAAGCAGCGGGCGGCGGCGGCCAAGGAAACAGCGGCTGCCCTTCGCGCGCAGGCAGAGGCCGAGAAAAAGGCCCTCGCAGAAGCCAACAAGGCCGCCGAGGCCGCCGCCAAGGAGGCCCGGAAGCAGGCCAACATGCGCAAGCAGGCCGATCGCATGCTGCCCGCGCAGATGACGGACATCACCGTAGGCCTGGCCACGGGCCAAAGCCCGCTCATGGTGGCGCTGCAGCAGGGCGGCCAGCTCAAAGATATGTACGGCGGCGTGGCGCCAGCCATCGCTGCCGTCACCAAAGCCACGCTGGCCCTGGTCAACCCCACCACGGTGGCGCTTGGCGCTGTCGCTGCACTGGGCACGGCGTGGTACCAAGGGGCCAAAGAAAGCGAGGCATTCACGGCCGCCATCCTCATGAATGGCAATGCCGCAGGCACCACCACCAGCCAGCTCACCAGCACGTCACAGGCGGTGGGCCGCGTCACCGGCTCTTACAGCCTGGCCATTGAGGCCACCCGCGAGTTGGCCGCCACAGGCCGTGTAGCCAATGCACAGTTGTCTTTGGCTGCGCAGGCTACGGTAGGCATGGCCCAAGTGGGCGCAGCTGCTGTAGGTGACATGACGGCCAAGTTTGCCGAGCTGGGCAAAAGCCCAGTAGAAGCCAGCCGCAAGCTCAACGAGCAGTACCACTACCTGACCGCATCGGTCTATGAACAGATCAAGGCCTTGGAAGAGCAAGGCCGCAAGGAAGATGCCGCTGCGCTGGCGCAGCGCACCTATGCGCAGGCCATGACCGACCGGGTGGCCGAGGCCAAAGCCCAGCTGAACGCGGTGGGGCGTGCATTTCACTGGGTGGGGGAGCAGGCTGGTGGCATGTGGAACGCCATGAAAAACATCGGCCGAGTCCGCCCGCTGGCTGACCAATTGGCCGAAGCGCAAAAGGAATACGCCACCTTGGTGACCGCCGCCAACAACAGCGCCAAGATTGCGGGCTTCTTTGGCATTCAAGGGGTCGACACCACCAAGCAAGCCCGTCAGGAAGCGCTGGCCGAGGTGGTACGGATTCAAAAGCTGATCACCGCCGAAGAGCGCAAGGCCGCCAACGCTGCCAAGCAGGCCGCTGACGCCCAGGCCCGCATGGACGCCTCCGACGCCTGGGACGGCCGCGCCAAGTCACTGCGCACCTGGCGCGAACAACTGGCCGATGAGACCAAGAAAATCAAGGAACAAGGCGCACTGCTGGGCAAAACGCAGACCGAGATTGATGCCCAAATCGCCGCCTTCCGTGACAAGCTGACACCCAAAACAGCCACCAAGGTCAACCCTGTCGACAGCGCCTTCCAGGCGCAGCTGCAGCAGCTCACACAGGCCCGTGCGGCCGCCGAGCAGGCCCTGGCCAACGCCCAGGCCAATGTGGCCAGCAGCCAGGAGCAGGCCACGGTCAAGCTGCAGGCATGGCTGTCCACCAACCAGCACGCCCTCAAGCTGGACGCCACGCGCATCGCCCAGCTGCGCAGCCTGGCCCAGCAAACCGACGCCGCCGTGGCCGCCACCAAGGCCCTGCAGGACGCCCGCGCCCGTGCCGAGCGCATCACCCAGGGCATGGCCAGTGTGGACGCCGCACTGGCACAGGCCACGGGCCGCGCCGTCGATGCGGAAATCGGGCGCATCAAGGAGCGCTACCGCAAACTGCGCGAAGACCTGCAGGCCGAGGGCAAGACCGAAGACCTGATCAAGCTCGACCGGCTGATCGACATCGAAACCGCCCGTGCCCAGTTGCAGCAGCTGCAGCGCGAGGTGGAGCAAGTCTTTAGCAACCACAGCCGCACCGAGCAAAGCCTGCAGCTCAACGTCACGGCCGGTCTGACGAGCGAGCTGCAGGCAAAGCGCCAGATTCTGGATCTGAACACGCGCACCGCCGACCAGGTGTCCGCACTGCTGCCACGCATGCAAGAGCTGGCCGCCATCACGGGCGATCCCAGCCTGGCCGCAGGCCTTGCCGACATGGAGCTGCGCGTGCAGGGCCTGCGCATCCAGGCCAATGAGCTGAAAAACGCTTTCAGCGACGCGCTGGGCAACAGCTTTGCGAATGCACTGGAGTCACTGGCCGACGGCACCGCCACTTTGGGCGACGCCGTGCGCGGCTTTGTGGCGGACCTGGCCAGCGCTATGGCACAGTGGGCCGCCCAGCAGCTGGCCATGCGTGCGGCCAGCTCCATCATGGGCATGTTTGGGGCTGGCGCCGGTGCCGCAAGCGGCGCGGCCGCAGCCATCCCCGGCTTTGCTTCGGGGGGCTACACCGGCCCCGGCGGCAAATACCAGCCAGCAGGCGTGGTGCATGCGGGTGAGTTCGTCAACCGCCAAGAGGTGGTACGCCAGCCCGGTGCGTTGGCCTTTTTGTCGGAGTTCAACCGCGTAGGCATGGCCGCCCTTAAAGGCTGGCAAGGCTACGCCGACGGCGGCCTGGTGGTGCCTGGAGCGCACTCCGGCGTGCCCACTAGCGCCAATTTTCAGCCAGCCACCGTCAATGTGGGCGGCAGCACGATCGACAACCGTCTGCAGCTCAACCTCATTGACGACCCCGACCGCATCGCCTCCATGGCCTTTGGCAGCCGCCAGGGCGAAGAGGCATTCACCGTCATGCTCAGCCGCAATCCGGCCAAGTTCCGCCAGCTGCTGGGCGTGTAAAGGAGTTGCAGAACCATGCCCCATCAAATCGGGTTTGTAGAGGCGGGCGGCGGCAAGCTGGCCCACCAAAAGATGCTGGAAGTGGTGGCCACGTTTGCGGCCGCCAACGGCTGGACGGTGCTGCGCTTTGATACCACGCAGGCCCAGCACGAGCTGCTGCTCAAAGCACCGGGGCTGTCGGGCACCGAAGAGATTTTTGTAGGGATGCGTACCTATGAGAACGCCAATGCGGACTACTACAACCTCACCGCCGCCGGATTCCTGGGCTATGTGCCCGGCAACAGCTTTGCCACACAGCCCGGGGCTGTGCTGTCCGGCGTGCCGGCCCACAACATCCGCATCGACTACTGGCTCACCCTGAACGGCCAGCGGCTGGTCCTCGCCATGAAGGTAGGCACACCGGTGTATGAATCGCTGTATATCGGCAAGATGTTTCCCTATGCCAGGCCCAGCCAGTATCCCTACCCGATGGTGGTGGGGGGGATGCTCAATGGCGAGGCCACCACGCGGTTCAGTGATACGGCGCACAGCTGTTGGGTCAAGGGTGGATCAGGCCGTGCGGTGGGTAGCGGTACATGGAACAACATGCGTATGCGTTTTAACGACGGCACGTGGAAAACCCCAGAGGCATACCCGTGGTGCAACGCCCAGCTGTGCGGATCAACCAACAAGGCGCGGGATACGGATGGGGTCTATCCGCTCACTCCTGTTGTGCTGAGCGACGCCGCCAGCGGAATTTTTGGCGAGTTGGATGGCGTCTATCACATCAGCGGGTTCAACAACGCTGTGGAGAACACGGTGGAGATCGACGGCGTTACCCACGTTGTGATGCAGGACGTGGCGCGCACTGGCCACATTGATTACTACGCGGTAAGGATGGATGACTGATGGCGAACTATTACACGGGCAGCGTATCGAGTTTCGAGGATCTGCACACCGCGCTGGTCAATGGCTGCGTCGACAACGGCTGGTCCTGGTCAGACTCCATCCTGAGCAAAGGCCTGGCATTCGTGCGCCCCTATGTCAGTACCACGGAGACTGCGAACACTGGAATGGGACTGCTGTTGGAGGTTGGTACGGGAAGCAGTGGCGCTGCAATCACCGGTGGCAGTGGATGCATACCCAGGCTGGGCAGAGCCAATGCCGGACTGGAGGCTGTGACGTGGCCGGCTATCTACCACTTGTTCGTGTGCAGTGAACCGGATGAGGTTTTCATGGTGCTGCAGTTCAACGTGGACCGCCACTACTGGCTGGCGTTTGGATCATCGGCACGGCAGCAAGGCCCTTGGGTGTCTGCCAGTTCATATGGTGGGTACTACAACTCGTCATATCCGAAGATAGTTATCACTGAAGGTGCTGGAGGGAGCTATGGCTACTCAGGGAATCATTCCGGGCTCATTTTCTGGGAATCTAGTGGCGCCAACGGTGGTAATTTTCTCTACCGATGTCAGGCCGTCTATAGCGGCATAGATGGAGATTGGGCTGGCGCTAGCGTCGGCACCAACGTGGGAGCAATTAGCGCACTCTATGGCGCTGCTCCGCTGATCCAGAGATCGCCGAGCGCGTGGAATCAGGAATCCGTTCTGGTGCCCATCCACGTGTATCAACGACGGCCGGAGAATTTCTGGAGCCTGGTGCTGAGCGTGCGGCATGCGCGCTATGTACGCATTGACAACTACGTGCCTGGTCAGGTGATCACGCTGGGCAGTGACCAGTGGATGGTATTCCCCGCGTATCGCAAGAATGCCAGTGTTCGCAATGGAGGGAGCTACATAGATCACACCGGTACATTCGGTTGGGCCATACGCTATCTGCCGGGTTGACAAGTATGGCTGTCGTTACCGGATTTCTATCCATCAGCGGGACGGGCGGTGCCTCCAATCCCTATCTCGCAGGGGAGTTGACTGCGTTTGATGGGGAGGGGGCGATCTCGTGGCCACCGCACGCATCGTCCCTACCATTGTTTCTGCCGCGTCCCGTAGTCACGGCCTGGCCTGTCTGCGCGAATGCTCGCCCAGTGCAAGGGGAAGTGGGGGGGAGTTACAGCGCCGACTATTACAACCGGATCTACATCACTCCGATTGCGTTGGCACTGGGTAATGTCGTGAGCACGCAGGTGTCCACCGTGCGCGTCTGGAACGCGTATCTGTCACCCAAGACGGTCATCGGGCTGGACGGCGTCGACGAAGGCATTGAGATCACCCCGCCTGCAGCTTTGCCCATGGTGCTCTCCGCAATGCAGGAGACGAATTGGCTGGTTGCGGTGACGCCAGACGGGCCGGCCGTGCTGGATGCCTATGTAGGGTGGCTGTTTGACGGCGCATCGACCCGGCCTTTGCATTTGACGGGCAACCGCATTGTGCCCTGGGGCTTTGCGCCCAACTGGTCGTCTCCGCTGCTGGAGACGCTTTCATGGCTGACCAACATCCTGGCCAACAACCGGGGGGCCGAGCAACGCCGCAGCCTGCGTGCCGCGCCACGCAAGGGCTGGCAGGCCAGCTTTACGGCCGAAGGCGCCGAGCGGGCCTTGTTTGACCTGTCCATGGCGGGCTGGGGCCGCCGCGTCTGGGCCCTGCCAGTGTGGGTGGATGTGCTGCAGCTGGATGCCGCGCTGCCTGCAGGCAGCAGCGCCATTGCCTGCGACACCACGGGCCGTGACTTCCGCGTGGGTGGCCTGGCCTTGCTGCGCGGCGAGACCGCCTTTGACACCGAGGCCGTGGAAATTCTGGACATGACCGCAGTCGGCCTCACGCTCAAGCGGGTTACGCAGTCCACCTGGCCCGCTGGCACCAAGCTGTACCCGCTGCGCAGTGCCCGCCTGACAGAAATGCCACAAACCACCCGCCGCACCGATGCACTGCTGCAGGCCGATTGCAGCTTTGAGCTGACCGAGTCTGCTAACTGGCCCGCTGCGCTGCCCAGCACCCTGTACCGGGGGCGCCCGGTCTTTGCCCAGCGGCCCGACGAGTCCACCGACCTGTCACACAGCTATGAGCGCCTAACGCTCTTGCTGGACAACACGACAGGCAATACCGCCGTCACCGATACCGCTGGCAAGGGCTTTGTGCTGCAGCAACACCACTGGTGCTTGGCAGGGCGGGCTGAGCACAGCGCCTGGCGCAGCTTGCTCTACGCACTCCAAGGCCGTGCCAAATCCATCTGGCTGCCCACGCATGCGCAGGACTTGGTGCCCGTAGAGCCGCTTTCTGGGTCATTGCTCAAGGTGCAGCGTGTGGGCTATGCCCGGTTTGGGGTGGGCCAGTTGGGCCGCCAAGACATCCGCATCGAGTTGGCCGACGGCAGTGTGCTCATGCGGCGCATCACAGCGGCCGTGGCGCGCGGCCCCATCGAAGAGCTGGTGGTGGATGCCGACTTCCCCGGTGTCATCCAGCCTGGCCAAGTGGCACGCATCAGCTATATGGCGCTGTGCCGTCTAGCCAGCGACGACATCGAGCTGGAACATTTGACTGACCAAGACGGTGTGGCGCGCTGTGCCATCACCCTGCGCGGTGTACGTGATGACCTGGAGGTGGCATGAGCTTTGCAGCACGTGAAAAAAGCATTGCAGACGGCGCACCCGTGCGTCTGTACCTGTTCGAGCTGGGCGGCAACCAGCGCTGGGCCTACTGCACGGCAGACCGTGCCGTCCAATTGCTGGGCATCACCTACCAGCCTGCGGCCATCAGCGACGATGGCATCCGCATGACGGGCGAGGCCAGCGCCGACACGCTGCGCATCACCGCAGCAGCGGATTTGGCCGTGGCCGTGCCATGGCGTACTGTGCCTCCCTCGGACGAAGTGTTTGTGACCATCCGCGACACCCACCACGGCCTGGGCAGCACGGCGGCCGACAGCGAAGTGGTCTGGGTGGGCTCTATCTCGGGTGTGCGCTGGCCCCAGGATGACCGCTGCGAGCTGAGCTGTGAAACCCTGTCCGCCAGCATGCGCCGCCCAGGGCTGAAGCTGACCTACCAGCGCAGTTGTCCACACACCGTGTACGACGCGGAATGCAAGGTCAGTCGCGTGCTGCATGCCAAAACGGCCACCATCACCAGCCTGGACGGTGCGGCCATCGTGCACAACGCGGCCGGAGCGGGTACTTATGCGGGCGGTTTTATCGAGTGGCAGCTCAGCGGCCGCACCGAGCGCCGTGGCATTGATACCGAGGTCGGGCAAAAGCTCTCTTTGCTGGGCGGCACGGCCGGGCTGGCAGTGGGCGGCAATGTCACGCTGTACCCAGGCTGCAACGGCACCAGCGCCATGTGCCACGGGCGGTTTGCCAATATGGACAACTATGGCGGCTTTCGGCACATGCCCGGCAAATCACCGTTTGACGGTGATCCCGTTTTTTAAGGAAGCGCCATGTGGGTACAACTCGCCATCTTTGTGGTCAGCGCCATCATCAGCTACGCCACGCGCCCCAAAACGCAAGCCCCACGGCCTGCCGCGTTTGAAGACTTTGACTTTCCCCAGGCCAAAGAAGGCACCCCCCAGTGCTTCATTTTTGGCGATGTGTGGATTGAAGACTGGACGGTGGTGGGCGTTGGCAACTACCGCACCACACCCATCCGCCGCTAAATGCCCGGAAAGAGCGCCATGCTGATCACCACCCAACACCTCTACAGCGTGCCCGACTACAAGGGCGGCACTGGCTACTGCGCCAAGGGCAGCCGCCAATGGTTTGCTGCCCATGGCCTGAACTGGGCAGACTTTGTGGCCCACGGGCTGGATGCGTCCGTATTTATGGCCACCGGCGACGCCTTGGCCCTGCGCCTGGTCGAACACGCCCACGCGGTGGCGGCCGCCGAAGCCGCCGCTGCGGCTCAGCAGGAGGCCCACCATGGGGGGTAAAAAGAAGAAATCCACCATTGGCCACCGCTACTTCATGGGCGTGCACATGGCCTTGGGCCGAGGCCCCTACGATGAAATCGTGGGCATCCGCGTGGGTGACAAGACCGCGTGGCAAGGCTCCATCACCGGCAATACCGAGGTCTATATCAACAAACCCGACCTGTTTGGCGGCGAAGAAAAGGAAGGCGGCATCCAAGGCACGCTGGCCGTGCTGATGGGCGGCCCCACCCAGCCGGTACATGCCAGGCTGGCCCGCATGCTCGGCGGCCTGGTGCCCGCTTTCCGGGGCGTGGTCACGGTTTTCTACGACGGGCTGATCTGTGCCATGAGCCCATATCCCAAGCCTTGGGCCTTCCGCGTGCGCCGTACTTTGCAGGGCTGGCATGGCGGCGTCGCCTGGTATGCCGACAAAGCGCGTGTTGTGCTGGGCGGCGGGGCTGTTCACGCCATGAACCCGGCCCACATCCTGTACCAGGTCTTCACCGACCCACGCATGGGGCGGGGCTTGGCCAGCGCCCGGCTGGACGACGCCAGCTGGAGCGCCGCCGCCGATGTGTTCTACGCCGAAGGCATGGGCCTGTGCCTGAAATGGTCGCGCCAGGACGATATTGATAAGTTTGCACAAACCGTGCTCGACCACGCGGGCGCCACCTTCTACACCAGCCGCCGCACGGGGCTGGTTGTGCTCAAGCCCATCCGCGATGACTACAACGTGGCCGACTTGCCGCACTTCACCTACGACAACGGCCTGCTGGGCGTGGATGAGGACGAATCCGCCAGCCAGACAGGCGGCGTCAATGAAGTCATCGTCAAATTCCGCGACCCTGTCACCAAGCAAGACCGGCAGGTGCGCGCCAAGAACTTAGGGGCCATCCACGCCGCAGGCGGTGTCACCAACACCAGCACCAAAGACTTTTTCGGCATCCCCACCGTGGATCTGGCCCAGCGCGTGGCCGAGCGTGAGCGCCGTGCTGGCGGTGGCTTTGTGCGCAAGTTCAAGCTGCGCTTTGACCGCAGAGGGGCCGACATCATGCCCGGCAGCGTCTTTGCCATCAGCGATGCCAAGCGCGGCATTGCCCGCATGGTGCTGCGCGCCGGCCGCTGCGAATACGGCACCTTGACCGAGGGCACGGTCACCATCACCGCCGTGCAGGACATATTTGGCCTGCACGGCACAGCCTACGTCCAGCCCGAGCCACCGGGCTACACCGCGCCGTCGACCGAACCCGTGGCCACCACACTGCGCCGCGTGTTTGAGGCACCGTACCGGGAACTGGTGCAGCAGCTGGGCGCTGCCGAAGCGCAGGCCCAAGACCCAACGGCTGGCATGCTGATGGTGGCGGCCGTGGCCCCGACCGCCATGGCCATGGCCTACAAGGTGGCCACCCGCGTGTCACCCGCTGAGTTTTCCACCACCGCCATCGACGGCGCCTATTGCCCCAGCGCCTTGCTGGCGGCCGCCATCGTGCCGGGCACCACGGCCGTGCAACTGGTCGGTGGCAACGGTCTCGGAGAAGTGCGCGTGGGCACCGCCGCACTGCTGGGCGAAGAAATTGTGCGTGTGGACGCCATCGACCCGCTCACAGGCCTGTGCACCTTGGGCCGAGGCTGCGTAGACACCGTGCCTGTGGCCCATACCGAAGGCACCCGTATCTGGTTTTATGACGACTTCAGCGCGGCCGCCGAGGTGGAGTACACCCAAGGCGTGCAGGTGCAAACCAAGGTGCTGACCCGCACGGGCAGCGGCATTCTGGACATGGCCATCGCCCCGTTTGACACCACCGCCGTGCAAGGCCGCGCCGCCAAGCCATACCCACCGGGCCAGTTGCGCATCAATGGCCAGGCATGGCCAGCCACCATCACTGGGGAGCTGACCGTCAGCTGGGCGCACCGCGACCGCATCATCCAAAGCGACGAGCTGATCGACGCCAACGCCGCCAGCGTGGGCACCGGCGCGGGCCTGACCTACCGCCTGCGCATCTACACCGGCGCCACCTTGCGCCGCACCTACAGCGGGCTGACCGGCACCAGCAAGACCTACACCACCGCCGACGAAGCGGCCAACGGCGGCCCGTTCCCCAGCCTGCGCATCGTGCTGGACTGCGAACAAGGGGGGAAATACAGCCACCAGGCCGTGGCATGGGAGGTGAGCCGGGCATAAAAAAAGACGGGCGACCTGGTCAGGTGCTACGAACACCTGGCCAAGCCCCCAACCTGCAGAGTAGACCTGCAAGCCAGGCAAGACCCGCCACCCTGATCAGAGTGCGGTGAGCCTATCACCTTTCAATAGTTGAAACGGGCTTGCAATGACTGAAATACGCTGCGGCAACTGCCGCCGCAAACTGGCCGAAGGCGAGTACATCCGCCTGACCATCAAGTGCCCCCGCTGTGGGGCATTCAATCAGCTGAGCGCCCAGAGCGCCCCAAAAGAGCACCACCGAGTGCCGAAAGCTGAGATCAATGACCAACCCCATCATTCCTTGGATCGGCGGCAAGCGCCGTCTGGTGGACATGCTGCTCAAGCGCTTTCCAGCGCATGACTGCTACGTCGAAGTGTTTGCAGGCGGCGCGGCCGTCTACTTTGCCCGCCATCCGGCCGACGTCGAGGTGCTCAACGACGTCAATGGCGACCTCGTCAATCTATATAGAGTAGTGACGCACCATCTGGAAGAGTTCGTGCGCCAGTTCAAATGGGCGCTGACCAGCCGCCAGGTCTTCAAATGGCTGCAGGACACCCGCCCCGAAACCCTGACCGACATCCAGCGCGCTGCCCGGTTCTTCTACCTGCAGCAGCAGTCTTTCGGGGGCAAGGTGGCAGGCCAGACCTTCGGCACTGCCACCACGGCCCCGGCCATCAACTTGCTGCGTATTGAAGAGAACCTCTCGGCCGCCCACCTCAGAATGGCAGCCGGTACTTATATAGAGCAACTGGACTGGGCCACCTGCATCGACCGCTACGACCGCGCCCACACGCTCTTCTATCTAGACCCGCCTTACTGGCAAACCGAAGGCTACGGCGTGCCGTTCCCCTGGGAGCAGTACGAGCTGATGGCCAAGAAGCTCAAGACCATCAAGGGTAAGGCCGTGGTCAGCATCAACGACCACCCAGCCATCCGTGAATGCTTCAAAGACTTTGAGATGGAAGCCCTGAAGCTGGACTACACCGTAGGCGGCGCCGCCAACCGCGTCGAACGCGGGGAATTGGTGATCTACAGCTGGGATAGGGCAGTGGAGCCTGCGGGTTTGTTTTAGGCCCACAGGTTCTATTCACCGCTGGTTACTCAAAAAAAGGTTGACCCACCCAAAGGAGGGACATCTAAGTCGTATCTCCGCTGAACCTCATCAACTGCTTTCTGAAAGGCAAGGTGCATCTCAGGAGTACCTGGGATCGGGTCGGCATACCAATTTGCGCAGCCAATTGTTCCGCCGCGTGGCAGTGGCTCAATGACGATGTTTGTGGGGATAAGCCTCCGTTGTCCCTCAAGAGACTGGTCTTTCATAAGCTGCTGCTTGATGAGTTCGCAAATTTCGCTGGCTTCTTTCACTTGACGGTTCATATCGATTCCGCTGATTAAGGAGCTTCAATCGTTGCATCACGACAGACCTTATGGTCTATATGGAAATTCAGTTTCAAAGAATGAAACACAGCAGTGCTCCATTTATCTCACTCTGATTACGGCACTTATCGCGCCGCGCTTCA
>ERZ1035048.50-NODE-50-length-39365-cov-9.994480_pt1 | contig 39365 bp, 37 predicted proteins | sample MGYA00520587_ERZ1035048 | MGnify/ENA primary metagenome ERZ1035048 (study PRJEB33766, sample SAMN09781693) | gut metagenome | biome: gut microbiome | host: Homo sapiens | place: Madagascar | study: EMG produced TPA metagenomics assembly of the PRJNA485056 data set... | reverse complement strand
CAAAGATCGAATGTTAAACTAACATAACCCATGAAGGGACTTTTTCAGTGCCCTCGTACCGCATTATACCTGACAGACGACCTCCAGTTGCCCTTAGCCTCGTCCTTCAAGAAATAAGCAAGATACGCAAGCTTGTCATTGGCAAAATAACGTCCCCTCTTGTCTTTAAGGTTAGGTCTATACCTTCGTCTGTGCTCGTTACGTTTCACCCAAGCCTTAAAGCCCCCTTCTTCATCGGCGCTATGCCCTATTATCAAGCTTCCATATCTGTCATGCCTACTGCCATGAATATACCTTATCTGCTCTCTCCCGATGCCATAGACCGACTCCAGAAAATCAGTATAATTGAACGTCAGGAACCGGGCATTCTTGTCGATATCAAGCAGACGCTTCTTAAACCCCTTATCAAACGCCAACGTGTTAATCCACTTATGCAGCTGATACCTCATTTCAAACGTGCAAGAGTTGAGCATGTCCGATATGCCGTCCAGCCCGAGATAATAGTCGCAATATCTGAACCCATCCGAATCTTCGTCACAATCAGGCAAGACAACATCAAGAACATCGAGCACCTTCTCCCTGTTCAGGTCAGCCAGATGCTCTTCAAACCGCCACCACAGATTGTTCTCGGCCCATGTTGTCTTTGGGTAGACGCCGCCAGATGAGCATCCCCATGAAATCTCGAGACACCTCAAGCAATCCTTGAAACTTTCAAAGCTGTTCATCAGCGACCTCGGTCCGAAATAGAGGTCAAAAGTTGCCAACACATAAGGTCTATGTCTTAGCAGATACTTTCTAAACTCAGCATAAGAACATTTAGCCCCATGATAGCAATCAAATCCGTTTCCGATGATATATAGGTGGTCAGATGTCATATTGAATGTATTTACCAATATCAGTCCCTCTCAATCCCCATTCTACTAAATATCGGATAAACGATATGTTCCAAGATCCAGGTCATGCGCTTCTCAAAAACCTCCAACGTAAATTCCTTTTCAAATTTCTCTCTGCCGGCCTTGCCCATGTTGCTGCGCAAGACAGGATCATTCAGGAGAAACTGAATCTTATCAGCAAGCACAGCAACATCATGCTTCGGAACAAGGAAGCCCGTCTTACCATCATCAACAATTCCTGGTATTCCCCCTTCTGTCGTCGAGATGCAAGGCAAACCATGTTCCATAGCCTCCAACAATACCAGAGGGAAACACTCGTTATGATAGAACGTAGGGAAGACAAAGATGTCAGCACTATTCAGGAAAGCCTCCTTGTCCTTACCATATTTCTTGCCATGATACACCACCATACCCTTAAGCCCACGCTTTATCACCTCGGCCTGAAACATTGCAGCATCCATCTCCACCGTTTCTCCACCCACAAAGTTGCAGACAAAACGGCAGCCTTTCTCCTTCAATACCATCAGAGAATCAAGCAGAACGACCACACCCTTACTTATCAGAAGATTAGAAAGGAACAGGAGATGAGGCACCTTATCCTCAGAAGAAGTCATAACAGATGAAGCCGATACAAGGCTCTCAATAGCAGAAGAAGGAATACCATTGCCACAAACGAACACATCGTCCCTATCCACATACTTCTTCACGTCCTCATACAGACATTCCGAAAGCAGGATCACCTTGATGCCCTTGAAGAACCTCTTATACAAAGCATTGTCCAGCCATTTCTCCTGTCGGGTAGCCACACCCTTATTATGATAATGCACCACCACCTGACAGCTCAGGCGCTTCAACATCTGAACCACCACAAAGTCCTTATAGAAAGCACCGCCACAAGCATTCGGAGTCACATAAACCAATTGAGGTTTGACCACCTTTACCTCATGCCGTATCTTCTTCAGAAGCTTGAAGAAATCCAAGAGCTTCCTCATCCCCACCTTCCCGATGTCCTGCAAGTTCTTCGCAGTAGTCAGGTTGATGTAATGACTATCAAACTCTCGATTTATCAGTTTACTATCGTGGATATACTGCCCCACCATAGCAGCGCCATGCACAGGCGGCGGCATGTGCATGATAAAAAGTATTTTGGGTTTCATAATCAAAATCTAACATCTTATAAATGTACGAAGTTTATCTATGATAACGCTAACCATCAGACTTATTCCTGCAAACACGATAAAAGCCAAAGGCCAGAAACGGATGGAATATATCATAGGTTGCAGGAATGTCCAACAGAAATAGCCATGTATAAACCAAAGTGTCGTAGAATATCTACCAACATATAGGAGACCTTTAAAAACAGAAGAGCCTTCAGAAGCAAGCAGCTTTAAGCCCAATATACACAATGGAACATGGAATAATTCTGTGATGCTGACTAATGGCAACTTAGCTCTACAGACTATAGATAGAGCTATTATTAATAGAGATATTGCCCCCCCCACATCGCCATTTCATGAGATTCAAGCACTTGATTTTATGACTAAAAACAGAGAACAGTCCATATTTTGCAAACAGCATACCCTCTATGAAAATCGGGAGATTATTCATCAGCATTTTAATCTGTCTCGCAGCAATAGATCCACTTCCATCTACCCAATCTGTTTTTCCAATAATCTTAGTTGCTAAAACAATAAGGAGAAAGCCAATAACCACATGAACAACCTTTCTTCCATTTATCAAATAAACAAAGAAAGGGAATAACAGAATCAGTTCAATATAGAGAGAAACAAACCACGCATTAGGACACCAATCACACCTTAAAGTAGATGCAGTCAATATAAGACTCTCCCATGACCATGCAAACTTCCCTAGCAAAAGAGCTAAAGCAATAAAAGGAACTGTCACAGTCCAATAATGTTTCAGCAATTTAAACGACCTTTTGATCTCTTTATACAATAAGGAGAACGTATCCGATCTTTTTATCATATAGCTTGCCATCAAGCCATAACCAGAAAGAAAAAGGAAAATGGGCACACAAATCTGGAAAGCACCTTCCCATTCATTTCCGCTCCATGAATATTGATATTCAGGAGCGACAAAAGAATTTCCGAAATGAAGGAACATCATAAAGAGTACTGCCCATCCCTTTAAATAAGTTGATTCTAATTTTGACATCTTATAAATTATACAAAGAAAAACGATTGTAATTGTAAGTCAAGAAAAAACATCATCAATGCCCAAAATAACCTTTTGTACCATTATAGGAGAGAATCTTTCCTGGCATAGCACCAACAAAACCTTTTGGTTTATTAGCCATTTCTTTTTTACTATCGTTTTATTCACAATCTATTATGCCGTTAGTTTTTGCTGTATCTAACACAGCACTATAACCATTCTGACTATTTCCATAAAGAGCTACATAATATTTTGCACGGGAGATTGCAACATACATTCTATTATGCCAAGCATAGTTAGTAAACTGATAATGATTTCCTTTATCTTTACTTTCAGGAGGTACCCTTCCTTTATCCACACCTAAAATAAATACAGCATCAAATTCAAGACCTCCTACATAGTCTATTCCGCCAACAATATATTTATTGTCATTAATGGCAGTTTTTACTGTATTATAATCATTTCTACTCTGTAATTCGATGTGAGGTTTATTCGTATTCTTCAAATATTTTAGCAAAACATTAAGTAATTGTAGATCCGAAGCCACAATTAATATATCTGACTTTCTTACCTTATGCTTATTGCAATATGTTTCAACATCAGAAATTGCACGAGAGATCATTTCTTTATCAGTCGCAGCAAGACTGTAGGTCGGTTTAATACATTTCTTGTCATCTTCCGATGTAAATGAAGAAGAGCAATAATCCAATGGATTTTCAAAATGAGCAAAAAGCGCCACATTAGAAGAAAGTATATTGAAAGCCAAATTTACTATCTCTGGAGATGATCTGAAGATTGTATTAAGTTTTGTTTTTACTGTTTGAGCTTCTTCCAAAGTAGACAATTCGTTTTCCGTAAATCCAACCTCACCAGAATTTTGCGATTTATCCAAAACATACACTATATGATTTTTTAATTGCGGCTTATTTAAATAATGAAAAACGGATAATTCATTAAAGTTGAACAAATGAGCTTCATCAATAAAACAAGCATCATATCCCTCTTTAATACTACGTCGTTTCCAAATAGGAGTATCTAATTGTCCAAGCGCAGAAAGGGTGATGTCATCGGTATCAAAAAGTCCGCTGCGTTCCAAAGATTGCTGATATTTTTCAAAAACTTTTAAAACAAACATCTTGTCTTCATCACTTTTCAACGGCAATCCTAATGCTGGGCGTTCTATTTGTTTATATTTTTCAGAATTTCCATCAGCACGTCCTTTAATAACAACAGAAATTTCATATTGAAGCAAATCCAAAATATCACTAAGTTGGGTCTTGTTTATGAAATCTACAAAATCTTTCGAACAAATTATCTCATATCCCTTCCATTCATTACATTTCAACTGACTGTATGCCTCCTCAATCATCATCAGTTGATAGCCTTTGGAAATTCCTGCATCTTTGTCAATTAATTCCGTATCATAAACAATGTTCCCTCCAAGGTTATTTTTACTCCATTCTTGCAATGTCGTAATCAATATAGAAACACTTGGATGATTATCTGCAGTTTCAAGATATTTATCTATAGTAGGATAAATTGCATAAAACAAATCCAAAATTCTATCTTTTGTTGCAAGAGAATGAGTAATGAATATTATTTTATATTCATTTCCATCTCGAACGGATTTCTCTAAAAGATAGATACATCTTAAAATAAGAGACAAGGTTTTACCAGATCCAGCGGGTCCTTCAAGACGCTCTGCACCTTTAAGAGGACGCGATATAAAATTTCTCTGAGTTTTGGTCAAATAGCTATTCCATTCATCATAATACAGCGGAGAATTTATAGAGAGATTTGGCTTTTCTATTTTTGAAACGATTAAACTATCCACAGCCTCAGTTCCTTTTAAATTATCAACAATTGAAATAGATGATAAGTCTGTAACCGCTTTATTCAAATTAGTTTGTACAAAAGTCCCCGTATCTGTTCCAAAATAATAAGCAACCAAAAAATCCTGCTCTTTTCTATTCTGCTTTGTTGAATTTTTATCCAACAAAACTTTTTCAACATTATGCGTTGCTGTAAATGGATATGGATAAACTATAGCAATATCACCAGACAGATTATATTCACAAGGTGCCAATGGTTGTTTATCAAAATAACGAATTGCATACTTGATTGTTTTTTGGAAAATTGTGATAACAGATTCGGAACTTTGCTGGTTGAATCCTGAAAAAGTTGACAAATCATACAAAAGTCCTCTTTTCTTATCAATAGAATGAGTATAGAAAATAACCCCTCTATTCTCGATATGTTTAATAAAGATTTTAGGATGACTCCACTTTCTATCTTTTCTCATAAGGATATCGCAAAGTTGCTCACTTTGAGAAAATTCTGCACTTTGGAAAGTTCTGCCTGAAGCAAACTCCAATAAAGCATCATAAGTCAAATATATATAATTGTAATCCATAGTTATAATATTTCTATTTTATTTAACAATATTTCATAAGTTGATGTAAAATCCCTATCATCAACACCTATTCGACAGAAATTATGAGAGAATTTTTGCATTATATGTTCTATAAAAGGAGAATTAACTTCTGCACATACCCGATAAATATCATTATCAGGCGAGTTTTTATTTAGTTCATCAATTGCCATATTTATGTCAGAAGCATACATACCCTTGCCTATTTTTTGTGATGTCTCATAACTTATCCGTTTTAATTCTCTAAGAAGAATAATTTTGGGTTTTGCTCTTGCTGTATCCCAATCATCTATCAAATAATATGCAGGTAACTCGTCTTTTAAGAGATTAGTAATTAACATTTTTCGAGTATCAGCCTTGTGACAATAATCTTTAAAAGTATTGTGATGTTGTATATCTGTACAGAATAGCACATCAACCTTTTCCATAAAACTATTACGCAGAGATTTGTCTGCGAAAATGTTGTTTGCGATTTTTATATATAATTCCTTTTCCTTTAAATCAGATGGAATATTATGCTTTTTACACAATTGCTCAAATTTTTCTTTATTTTTTATTGCCCATTTATTAAGAAGATACGCCATTCCATCACAGCATAACCAATCATCAAAATCCACAATAGGTAAATAATGAACTGTATTTACCTTACCCTCATGAGCTAAATCACAACGAGGGGTAATGACCAAACCGTAAACATCCAATTCTTTAGCATAATTATCTGCTATACATTTATTTATAACAGAACCTTGAGTCAAGGTTCTTACCATCCGATAACCTTTATAAAATTGTCTCATACAACGATTGTTTTTATACCTTGCTTACACCTAATTATGTTCATTTCAAACACCCACAAAGTCTATTATATATTTTCCAAACTACAAACGCAGCAACAAGTGATTCCAGATATATCCATACCAAATCAGTAATAGGATTGGTTAAATGATAACCATAGGCGATAAAAAACATGTGGATAAGCCACATATTCATAGACATCTTTCCTAAGAAATTAAATACTTTCAGCACTCTTTCCGTAATATATTCTTGGACATCTACTAATATCATAATCATAGCGACTATCAATCCTATGTTAAGTATATTCCATCCCGTTGCAAAACGAGCTGCCACTAATACTGCCACCAGGAATAGCTTAAACCACCATTGCTTTTTAACCAACAAATCAAACAGAGAAATCTTCCGAGCTATCATACCTGAGTAAAAGAGAGGAAAATAATGCAGAACATAATGCACAGCATCACTATACTTTCTAATATCAGTAGCTATAGGTTGAAAGCAGAGTACAGATACAATTAGCAAAGGAATCCAAACCATTTTATAATGAAGGCTTTTAGCAAATAACGGAAAGCAGATAACAAAGATAACGTATGTCTGCATAAACCACCATGAGCCCTTCATTTTACTGGTAAAAAGCATGCTATCTGTCACCACATCATACCACGAAATATCATCGTATAAGAGCAGAAAAGGGGCTGCAAAAACGACAATGAGCCAAAACGGCAACAGTACTTTTTTTTACCGATTAACGATTCTATAGTCTGCCCCCCAGACCAACTTGAAGCCACTAAGCCATAACCCGAAAGAAACATGAATATACCAACACAAATCATACTCATTAAGCCTATTGAAATCAGTATATTGCCAAAAGCAATAGGCTCAAGCCTCACAAAACCAGGCTCTCGCCAAAGGTGATGCACCAACATCAACAATAAAGCTATAGCCTTCATTTGACTTGTTACGTTCTTATTGAATGTCTTTTTGTTAATCATATCTACATATTATAAAGCAAACTTTTGATATACCTTTTCATATTCTTGTTGCATTTTTCTTATACCAAACTTTTCCTTTGCAAAATGATATGCTTGATTTCCTAAAGTAACTTTATCCAGTTTAGGTAAAATTGATTTAAATATATCAACATATACATTGATATTATTATTATCAACCTTCAGCAACCAATCATTAGGTAAAGTCTCATTCAACCCATCACAATTATTAATAATTGTCGGGACATGAGCAAGACTGGCCTCTGCACACATCAAGCCAAATCCCTCAAAATTGCTTGGCATAAAAAGGTAATCAAAGGAAGACAGATATTGTGACAACCCATAAACCTTATCATAAAGAGTCACATTTGACAAAGCACCTAATTGCTCTCGTACTTCCTTTGACTTAGACCCTGCCCCTATAATATGAAAATGATAGTGCGTATCATTTTTAAGTTGCATGACAACAGCTATCAATTCATCTATACCTTTCTGAAACTCCAAACGACCAGCAAACAAGACATTTATTTTGTCTTTAATAATGCCATTAAAAGTTTTTTGCTCAACTTCCTCTATACCATTATATATATAAGGAACATCTATTGCTCCATATTTATTTTCATAACGCAATTTGGTAGATAGAGAAATTGCATAATTGGAATGATGGTTAATATAATAAGGCTCAACCAAAGAACCAATTTTTCCCCATTCATTCCACAGCTGGGTATTATGAATCGTACGGATATATCTTGTTTTAATCCAGAAGAAAAGGCATGCTATTTTTCGGAATAACCATAAAGCCAAATCAGGAATCTCGGTATGAGAATGAATTACATTTGGTCTATATTTGATATAAATATGAATAAACCATAACCAAAACAAAAGAATACCGAGTTTCTTATTCCTTATTGGAGAAAAATGCAAACGAACTCTCTCCCTTTCTAATTCATCTATTACTAAATGAGAGAATTGAGATTCAGAATGTACCACCTCTACCACATGATATTCAAAATTTGGACTTTTTGATTTAGCAATATTAAAGGCAACACGCTCTGCTCCTCCTAAATCTAAAGAAGTAACAACATGAAAAACTTTAATCATTTTTTCAAATTATATTTGATGTGTCTTATATATCTCAACAAACCGAGATGATCAAGAAAGTCTCTAACATAGATTCTAATTTTAGTCATACCTTTAGGAGTAAGATATTTATCCATAAGCTGTTCTATGGTTAAAGTATCCAAATCTTCAAAGAACTCTTTTCTGCGAGGATGAGCAGGAACAGAATGAAGCATAACCAAACCATCAAGCAATATAGCTCTATCCAAATCTACAACTTTCATTAAACTGTATTTCTCTAACTGTGGAATAAGTTGCTCTCCATTTTCAGAATTTACAACCAACAAAGAAGTTCCCAATCCATCACTTAATTGTGGTGCCATTTTTTTCACACTCCAACAATCAAAAACGGTAAAATCAGAAACTCTTTCTTTATCTTTGAAACTACATTGATGGCATACTGGGCGTGAACAGATTTCTGCAAAAAAAGCTTCTTTCATAAATCTGAAATTCGAACCCAACTCCTCTGTTTTTAAAATACTACCATCATCAAATACAGCACTGGCACAACTATACCCTTTCCCATTATATCCTTTCCGCTTTGTTCTGAAAATATAATTAGTCAACTTTCTATTATGATAATTTTCAAGATAAGCTTTATATTTATCAAAAACCTTAGGAGAAGGGACACCATGACATACTAAATCCATAGTAAGAAGATTATCGTATGTTTTACCTAAGAAATTTAATAAGCCCTGAACCTGACAAGGGGTTCCTGAAAACAAGACCAATCGTCCTTGTTTAAGAAAATTCTTAACCTGTTTATAGGAATCACCTATAATACTTTGTACATACTTAGAATTTCTAAATTTTTGGATATCATTTTCTTTTTCCGTAAAAGTAGTTACCGCTTGCATCTTTGAATTAAAAGCGACACCAAAAGCGACACCCCCAGATTTTATAACATGAGTTGCAATTGCAGTAAAGAAACCTCCTGACGCGCTTTCATATCGAGCCTCTTTATCTTTCAAATTAAAAGCAAATGCTTTCAAAAGACTATGTGCTTCCCTCTTGTTATGAATAGGACATACACTATCACATCTTCCACATTTTACACAGGAATTTTCATCAATTTTAGGATAGAAAAAGCCTTCTGAATCCTGTGCCATAATGATGCAACTCTTGGGACATATCTGCTCACATGCCGCACAACCACAACAATCTGACTTATTTGTTATATGAATCATCGTATCTATTATTTCAAAGCTTTTTTAATATAATCAATACTGTTTTTTCTCCATTCGTCAAGGATATTATCTACTAAATTATAGTTAATCTTTTTACTCAGTAACTCATCAACATTTTCATTACCTAAAAGATGTCGCTCATTTAGATTCAAATGCAAAAAAAGAGAAACTATTCTGCCATTTCTTGAATTAGAAGATGTTTTTTTATATCTGTCAAATGTAAAGAACAACTTGTGGAACTGAATAGAAAAAATACTTGCATGAAAAGAATCTGTAAATATGAATTCAGCATGCTTAATCAAGTATACAAATTCTGCAGGTGATGCATCATTGATATTAAAATCAGCAAAATTTTCATCTGCATCAATATATTCATCGACATGTTGCATGGAAACTATCTGCAATCCGGTAATAGCTTTCACCCTCTTTACAAACTCTCGATGCTCTTTATTACCGCCTAAGAAAAAAGCAAAAATATATTTTTCATCCACTTTTCTTTCATTTCCTAACAGATTGCTCCATTGTTCTCCATTAAGTAATAATGTTGGATCCGCAACAACAAAAGGTCTTTTTCCAATCGCCTGTTCAACAATATCAGCACCAGAGTCTTCTCTTACTGATATATATTGAAATCTTTTAAGAAATGAAGAAGCTTGAGGCTTTACATATTCAGGTAGTTTTGCTACACCAAAACTTGTTGCATAGGAAACCTTCTTAAATGATTCTGGAAGAAACGAAAGGGTGTGATAATCACGCAAAATGTCAACAGGACCCCAAAGTTGATCACTTCCAACAACGACTGTATCCATCTTCTGAATTTCATTTTTTGCATCTTCAATGGAATCACATGCAGCAGTAAAATCAAAATGTTTAACAACAAAAGAATCCATACTCATTTCTCTGTTCCTACGAATCTTTAAAAAATCAGGATTAGCTTTGGAACGAAATTCTTTCTTAATTTTTGCAATCAATGTTATTGGATTAAGAATCAAAGGTAATTTCACATACCAGAAAATTTTCATTTTTGCCTTGGACGTTGGGTAGTCTTTATAATTGACGACTTTAACCTCGTTTCCTAAATTTTGAAGCACCTTATAACTTGCCAAAGACTGCAAAATACTTCCATAATTTCTAATATAAGTATTACATATTAATGCTATTTTCATATTGTTCTAATCTTTAGTTTTTACTTGACTTACAATTGCATCAAATGTTCGACGGGCACAATTTTCAGTATTAAATGTAGTCTCTATCTGTTTCGATTTCTCACCCATATCTTTCAGATTACGGTGATGAAAGAAATCTAATGCTTTCACAATGCTATCTTGCTGGAATGTATCAAAAGTAATACCATTTTCGCCTTCATAAATCAAATCAGTATGACATCCATTATATATCGATGTTGCCACAGGGAGTCCACAAGACATCGCTTCAGGCACAACCAGACTCCAATTATCTTCAATAGTAGGGATAACAAATACATCAGCTATGGCATAATACTTATATATATCAGAATATGGTACAGCCCCAACGAACTTAATAGAATCTATAAGAGCATATTTTTCTTTTAGGACTTCTCCTAAATCTCCTGCACCTACTAATATTAAAATATCATTTGGATATTTTTTTATGTGCTCGCACCAAGCACTTAATAAATAGGAAACACCCTTACGTTCGCAAAGTTTACCTGTGAATAGAAATAAAATGCCATCACCAGACACAAACATAGACTTAAACTGTAACTTTTCCTCTATGGAGAAATTTGCTATTTTATCCTGTAACATTTTACTATCAGCAGACATACCACCAACAAAAATCTTAGAACGTTTTATACCTAAGGTCTCCAAGTATTTCGTTGTCTCTGTTCCATTTACAATATACCCTTTTACAAACCAATTGGATATCTTTCTATGCATTTTTAAAAACCAAGACGCATTACGTTCCGTATAACATGTACGCTCATAACCGATAAACACAGGTTTATGGAACAAGAATCCATAAAAGAGAACTAGCGGTGTCCATTGAAAAAAACCTTCTGTAATGAGCACATCCGGTCTTAGTTTTCTAATTAAAGAGAACAAACCTATAGGAAAAGGGATTTTCTTTCCACCTTGTTCAAAAGAGCATTTATTAAAGGATTTGGTATAGGTATCGAATATTTTTTCCTTTTCATATGGGATAGCATTATCCCCTAAAGCTTCAGGAATCTTATCCAAAACCCCAACCCATTCTTTCCTTTGTTTGTATCTATTCACAGAATACAGAACATAGAACTCACCACCAAAAAGGTCTTTTAGACGCTTGTAATATGGTATTCTGTAATATAAAAAAATAGGATTAGTATATAGAACCTTCATTTTTTGAGTAAAAATCATTTATCACATAAGTATAATAGTCTATCATTTTCGACGTAACTATTTCTGTTTCAAAATTATTCATTACAAAAGCTTCAGCTTTATTTCTTATATTTCCAATTTGCTCATTGTTTAATGATAAAATTTTATTTAATGCATCTTTTAAACATTCTACATTTTTGGGAGGAATAATAAAGCCATTAACACCATCCTGTATCATTTGCGTCATACCTCCAGCAGCACTTCCGAGCACCACACCTTTTACCATCATAGCTTCTAAACATGTCATTGGAAAATTATCAAACCACGAAGGTAAAGCAACAACATCTGCATTTTTGTATATGCCAGCTAAATTTTCTCTTGGAATTTTTCCATAAAAATGAATCCATTTCTCTGCATCATATTTTTTCTTAATCATATAGCCCCAATCGCCAATTTTACCAAAAAACCAAAGATGCAAATTAGCATAACTTTTCTTTAAAGCAAGGCAAGCCTCTATCAAGTCTCCACAACCTTTTGTTTCACATATGGTTCCTACGCAAACAACGTTAATTAACGATGTATCCAATATATCTGCTCCTTTATTTATCATTTTTACAAAAGAAGAATTACACGGATTGGGTATTGAATGAATATTTTCTTCAGGAATTCGCAAATTAGTACAAGTCCAGTCCTTTAAAGCATCAGAACATGAAGTAATATATTTGCACCACATTATCTCTTTTTTCTCCAAATAAGCCAAATATTTGAAAGGAAATAATCTCCATGAGAATTTTTTCATGGTCAATGTATTTAAGTCAAAAAAGGAAGGCATATGCAGACGAATCGTTATAGGAACATTCAAATGGTGAAGACAAATAGACTCTGCACCATAATCCGCACACTCTATAATATCAAAATGTCCCATTTTTTTTAATACCATTTCTATCTTTAAACGATAACTGAAAAAACGATAGAACACTCTAAATTTTCTAATAAAATTTGTTTTTTCTATTGAAGGTATGATAAAATTGCCACCAGATAGTCTGATAACACGAATACCATCCGTTATCATATCAGTTTCTTTACGTGTATCATCATTTGCACAAATCACAGTAACCTGATGTCCAAAACTCACCATAGCTTGCGCAATTTCTTTCAAATATGAAGCAATACCACCACCTCTTAATGAGGGAGGAAATTCACGACAAACATATACTATATGCATAACTAAAATCCTAAATTACAAAAAAATGTCAACAATATCGGAGGAACAGATACGATTTCTACCTCAGAAGCATATTCGTAAATTATTTTATCAAACTGATAATAATACCACACAATCATCACAACCGATAATACCACAAGAAAGGCATCACGAAATTTGATCCTGTTAAAGGCAAATGGATATACAAAAGGCATAAAAGCAAAAATCATCATAAAATAACGGTATTGTGCAATTGGCTGTCTGTTCATTGCCACAATAGACAACAATAACATCAAGACTACATTTAAGATAAATGCTGAATAGCCTTTTAAATTCTTTCTATTCATCCACAACTGTCTAATCGTAATAGCAGCCATCGGAATACCAACAACTATCACTTGCAGCATATTCAATGTCATTCCATCATAATCATTTTCTGCATTCGCAACACGACCGATACTATAAGACAAAGCACTACTATTAGCCCCCGATGTCACATCACCAGCTATTGAAGGTCCAAAGAAAATAAGAGCGCAAAATATAAGAGAAAGCAAAATTAGACCCACCTTGCTTAAAGGCTTTCTGAATTTTGGTATACTAAGAAAAGGAAAATACCATATCACTGAAGCATGTGTAAAAAGAGCCACAACAGAAATAAGCCATAATTTATGAGTCATTTTACCTTCATAACTCAAAGAACCCAATACATACATCATTATTGCTTGAGCGAAAAATTGTTTTTGAATATGTAATGTATACTGAAAAAACAAATAGAAAAAACTAATAATTAATGCTCCACAAATTATTGGAATATGAGGTTTCTTGAGATTCTGGCAAAATTTGAAAAATCCCCAAAATATCAACATATACTCAATAAAAGTATATATAAAAGCAAACAAATAATACTTACCAAATGTTATATAATAACCAATATAGTTATATATTCCATTCATAAATTCTCCTGAGATTTTTGTCCTTCCTGGATCACTAGCATATTCGTTACCATAGATAAATATCAATGATTTCCAAAAGCCAATAGTTGGAATATTTAAATAAGCAATACAATATCTAAACTGATCACCTCCAGAGCCAGGGGTCTTTGTCGCATTAATCGCAGCAAAGTATGAAGCTAAGCATAAAAACAAAAGATAATAAATATAGTTACCTTTTTTTTCATTCATAAAGACATAGCCCACCAACATTGGTAAACTAATAAATGGCGGAAAAAACAAAAACAAGACAAACAGAACCAGCATCTGATTCTTATTTAGTTGTCTATTCGCAGTTATTGTCATGTTTTGCATAATTTACCTTATACTAAAAAACAAACATTATTTTTCTGAAAATCCTTCTAACCAAATTTATTGCAGGGAAAAGCCTCATGGCTGTTTTCATGCCCAAATAATGAATTGTTTTCCATTCGAGCAAAATAGGAGTGGCCTTGCAATACGCGAAAACAGAAGGCATGTCTTGCAAAAAACGTTCATAACTGTGTTGCAATAATCTCAAGCTCAACGTTTCTATCGTCTTTTTAATCATAACATGCATGGAATCTTCTGTTTTCTTATCCAATAATATTATTTTCCTTATTACATTTTCTACATCTTCATAGTTTTTATCCGAAAAATGCGCCGTTACAGCAGTATTCGTTTTTCTATAACCATATACTACATTCGATATATACGAATGAGTCTTGCTCAGTTGAAAAAACTCCATCATAAACAAAGTATCTTCGTTATAGGTGCAACCTTTAAAATAACGCAGGTTGTTATCTAAGATGATACTTCGCTTATATACTGCAACGCAAGAAAAAAATTCTCTCCTTACAATATTCTGGATACAACTTGCAGAATCAACAACACAAAGCTCCCATTGTTTTCTCTTCTTTGACTCATAATTAGGAAACAAAGGTTTTCCTGCTTCGTCAATAACACGATATTCAAAGCGCAAATAATCCAATGATTTGTTATTCAACACATCATACAGGACCTGTAGAGAATTGGGATATAGAACGTCATCAGCATCTACAAACATTAAATATTGACCTTTGGCAATAGCCATCGCATCATTTCGAGCAGCAGACACTCCTTCATTTTTCTTGTCTATTAACTTTACTTTTTCGTTTACCTGTTCATATTTCTTGGAAATTGACAAAGTAGTATCTTCAGATCCATCATTTACGATTATCAATTCAAAGTTTTTAAATGACTGTTCAAGAATGCTGTCAATAGCAAACCCCAGATATTTTTCTGCATTATAAGCAGGTATTATTATAGTGAAAAAAGGACACATTACATTAATCTTTTACATAAATCTTTGGCAGCCCCAATAGCGACATCCATATTATAATATTCCCAATCAGCAAAACGACCCGTGAAATAAAAATCAGATGGTTCTAATGCTGTTTTCAATTGCTTAATAATATTTCGAGTATCAGCATGCTGTATAGGATATGTATATTGATTATATTTGTGAGTTATATAAGATGGTTTAAAAGGCATATTTTGCAAATTTGCAAGAATATGTTCCTTGTCTATAAAATCAGTAAATTCTATCGTAGCTGTAATTCTGTTTTTATGAACAGTATCCCCATTATTAGAATCTGCAAAATTACCTGTGCAAATAATTCGATGGCTTTCATGTTTTGCACTAGGCTGATAAATCCATGAATAAGGATTCTTATCTATTTCACAGAAAACAGCTGTTGTTCCATGATATTCTAACTTGTCTATCTCTGGCTTAAATTTATCTATATCTACACCACGAACAATATTAACCATATCTTTAACATTGCCACAGTATATGACTTTATCAAATTTTTCTCCGTAAATCATCCAATTATTTTCAATGTAGGATATATCATCAATTGATGAATTATACCTAATATCAAGGCCATCTGCTAACTTGTCTGCAATAAACTGAGATCCGTTATTACGTTCATACCAAAATGTAGAATGCACAAAAGCTTTTTCTTCTACGTGATTCATATTATTAAACATCATTTCCTGAACAGATGGCATTGGAAGTTTTCCTTCCAACCATGAAAGCGAGACTGTTTCTAATGGTCTTCGCCATACTTTTTCGTTATATGGTTTAAAATACAAATTGTATAGAGTCTCACCAAATTTGAGTTTAAGAAATTCCGAGAAGTTATTAGGCTCCGTTTCCTTATTCTGAGCCATAAAGATTAAATCTTCGATAAATTTAAATTGAATTTCTTTATTGAACATATACATGTGATTCTCAATGGGATATGGAACTGCAAAATTATTATAACCAAAAGAATCAATAATGACAACTGAGTTGCGATCAGCTTTGTCAAATTCCGTATCAGAAGAGAAAACTGACCAAAACCAATCTAAGACATCTGTTCTTTTCGAATTGAAAACATGTCCTCCGCAAGTATGAAAAAGACTTCCATTTATTCGCTCACACTTTATTAAGCCACCTGGTTTGTTTTCTTTTTCAAAAAGAGTAACTTTAAATTTGTCTTTTAAAAAATGAGCAGCAGACAAACCTGAAATACCTGCTCCTATTATTGCTATTTTTTCCATTTTATTTCATCATTTCATTTAACTTTTCTGCAATACAAGATGTATAATGCTTTTCTAAATACAAAGCATTCTTTTTCATATCTGCAGGATTTTTTACTGCATTTTCAAGTGCCTCTACAAATTCATCATAAGTATCTATAGAAGAACCAAAACTACTCAACTCAAAATAGCGAGTATCACTATTATCCGCATATCTCATAACAGGATTCACTCCGCATGCTAACATTTCAAGAAATCTTGGTGTTACTTGATTATACCCTCTTGTCCTGCCAGAATCATCATCCATCCCAGGAGTTGAATACAGACTCGCTTTTGCCAAACGCAACAATTGCATATATTGCTCTCTTGTATTTATATCACCTAATTTTTCTCCTTTATTAGTAAAATAAAAGAACTTGTTGTTCTCCATTTTTCTATAGGCTATATACAAATCAGGATGTTCTTGCGAATACATTTCAAGATACTTGGAAAGGACTGGATTTTGACGCCCCACCAACACTAAATCGTACTTCTTTTCAAAATGAGTTTTGGGTGAGATTCTATACTTATCAGATAAAGATAAAGGAAGGTGACAAATATTTAAGCGACAATTCTCCGTTTTTAAGACATCATAAGCTTCTTTGCTACTAATAAACACCACTCTATTGTTATTATATTGTTTTTCAAAAGCCGCGATATCATCCTTTGTTAAAAAGAAATCAATGATACAAGGATAATAGGATTTATAATTACGAGCATTTCTAAAACCAGAGCGTATTTCAGGTCCCATCTCAAATGCAAATATCTTACAACCTATTCTTCGAAGAGCATAGATTCCTGTAATTTTCCTAACATATTTATTGGTAAATTTTGTGTTTTCTAACAGCAAAGGAATTTTCATTTCCTTCGACAACACATCTTCCCATTCATACACAAGATCCCAACTTGGCCAATCTTGTATATTTCTTACTGTCAAAATTCTCCTCATATAATTAACTATGTTTTTTATTTTGAATAACTATTAATGCATATGATAATATTCCCTGTAACATAACAGGCATATAATATAATAAACTCCAAAGCTTGTAAGTGATAGGCAAAGGCACTCTAAAACCAGGGAAAAACGACTTTTTATACAAATATTTACCAAATAAAGATATCTTTTGCATATAGTGTTTAAACCCAAAGTTTTGAGCAATTATCGTATAATACAAAATTATTTGTCTCATAAGTACAATATAAACATCTCTATTTCCCAGAAGCTCTACCTTTTTATCTAATATTTCACTATATTTACGAGATATAATTTCTGCAGAATTTGCCTTTTTGATTATTTTTGCAGAGGACATTATTGACTGAGAATTATATCGATAGTAAAATAAAGCTTCATGCACAAAAGCTATTTTGTTTATTTCCATGCATAACTGAAAAGTCCATAATACATCTTCATTCATTATATTTTCTTCAAAATACAAATGATGCTTTCTAATAAAAGAAGTTTTAAGAAGTTTGCCCCATGCCATAACATTAAACCAACATTTTGCTAACCCACGGAAACAGTCTTCTTTAGAAATCAACTCATCAACAGGTGCAGATAAATACCCACCTAATGTACGATTTTCGTCATCCGTTCTATGATTACACATAACAACATCTGCATCTGTTTCTTCGATTCTTCTAACCATTTTTTCCAAACAAAGAGGCTCAAGCATATCGTCACTATCTAAAAATAAGATAAAGTCGCCTTTAGCAGAATCAATTCCATGATTTCTTGCTACCGAAAGACCTTCGTTTTTTTTATGGTGAACAATCGTAAAATCAAGTCCCTCTCTGCTTATTTTTTTAAAAGTATTTTCAACGATCTTCATGCTACTATCTGTTCCGCAATCATCAATTAAAACTATCTCAATAAAAGGATAGCTTTGTTTTGCAACAGACATCAAGCAGTCCTCAATGTATTTTTCTACATTATAAACTGGTATGATTATAGAAACCTTATTCATATTTACTGCAACTAATTAAATGCAAAAACAAGTTTTTCTTTAAATATAAAAAGGACAAATTTCACTTTTGTTCGAAGTGATGAACCATGCAACCTACTCCATTGAAATGCCCTATTGAATTTTTCAAAAGACAAGCGTTGAATTTCTTTAGCTTTCAATTGTTCATTCCTTTTTAAGTTGGATATACATTTTTTATTCAGATTTAAATAAGTAGTATAATAATCATTATATATTTTCACTACTATTGGGTTATTTAAACCTTCGTGAATTGCTATATCTAATAATCTCAAACTACTATCTAAGTAATCCATCATTTTTAAAGACGGTTTTCTTGTGATGGAATTAGGATCTACACGATATTTATACATAGAAGAACACAAAGCTACCTTGCTGCTTTTTAAATACAATAAGCGTGTAATATACTCATCAGAATTAAACTTGCTGTATGAAGCCTGTTGTACTGTATAGTATTTCTTTGACAAAGAGGTTCTAATCATCATCCAACCATGAAGCTTCCATGGAATTGTCATAGAAAAAGCTTGTTTGCCATCTGTTATCAGCATATCAGGTGACAAGCAGAATGTTGTAAATTGATTTGGTTGGACAATTTTCCCTGCATTGAAATATTCTACATCAGGTACAACAATATCCGCATCAGTTTCTTCCGCTCTTGCCAGCATCTTCTCCACGTAATCAGGAGCATACGCATCATCACTATCAAGAATAGACACATATTCAGTATCAGCAATTTCTATAGCTCTTGCACGAGCCACGGCTGGTCCTGCATTCTCCTGGCAGATTAACTTGATACGAGAATCTTTCTTGCAATATTCCTCAACAATAGCTTTTGAAGAATCTGTTGAACCATCATCAATACAAATCAAATTCCATTGATTGCTTGTCTGAGCCAATAGAGAGCCTATCGAATCATGCAGAAATCGCTCTGCATTGTATATCGGCATTAAAACTGTTACCATCATTATTTCATCTTTGATCTTATGTAATTATACAATAGACGGCTTTTTTTCATATTTCCCTTATAATGAGAAAGTAGCTTTCTAAAGTCAGAAGATTTACAATTGGAAGAGAAAAAGCTAAACATCTGATACATGAAAGAACCATGAACATGATTCACAAAATTTTGTACCCTTTTGGTATAATCATTTTGCACGTATGACATAAGTCTGTTTTCAATGTTCTCTTGGAACCATGTATCAAACAGTATCGTTGCCAAAGCTTTCTTATAAGCATCAGTTTTATTCAACTTTCTGCTTGAAATGCTGATGGACGAACTTCTAAAATTCAAAAGCATATCCTTCGTATTAGCAGCTCCATGTGCAGACATCATCATGACTGTAGCATCATCACTATACCATGCCAAAGGGAATTCTACGAATCCACCATGCTTTTTCAATTCTGATGTTCTAAATACATAATTAGCTATACAGCGAAGCGCATTATTGAAATGCTTCTGTTTAAGGAAGTCCAATCCATCTACATATTCTTCGTAAATGGCATCCTTTTCTATCATTTCGTCCTTTTCATTTATTGCCTTTACTCGAGCCCTTATCAAATCAACCTCAGGATACTTACTCGCTAACTTATCCACCTCTTCCAGGAATGTTGGCTCATAGACATCATCATCGCTGGCAAGGATAAAATACTCAGTATCACACATATCCACCAGAAGATTCCAATGAGATACAAGGCTTTTGCTTCCCATATTCAACTCGTTGCGACGATATGTAAAGCGCTCATCATCACCACACACCTTATTATATATTGACTTCAAATCGTGTGGTGAGCAATCGTCAGATACCAACACTTTGAAATCTGAATAAGTCTGTGATTTTATACTTTTCAATGCTACCTCTAAAAAATCAGGTTTAAAGGCAGGAAGAAGAAATGTATATTTAGTCATTGTTTCTTTGCAAATAAAAATTAGAAATAGCCTTTAAAGTTTTATAGGACATGTAATATAACTATCAGTAGCATTCATACAATGTTTAATAATACAAGGATTTCCCAAAACGATTGAATGCGGTGGAACATCACAATTAACGAATGTATTCGGAGCTATCAATACATCATTTCCTATAGTAACATTTCCAACAATTGTTGAATTTACTCCAATCCAGACATAATCTCCTATAGTAGGTGCACCAATTCTTTTTCCTCTGTTCTCTTGTCCTATAGTTACGCCTTTATGGATATTTACATTGCGCCCTATAATGCTTTTGGTATTTATAGTAATACAATAGCCATGCCCGATATATAATCCTTCACCTATATGGGTTTCCACAGAAAGTTCTACATGATTTATTCTGGAAAGAACCTTGTAAGCCAATCTATAGAACCGCCCCCCCAGAGACATTTTTGGCAATAGTTGAGCTTTTCTAAAACAATATTGCATTTTTGACATTTTACCTTTGTCCCCATATCTATAATTATCTTTTGAAATAATATCCATATACTATATCCTTTTAATTTTACCAAATTTTTCTTCTAATACAGGAATGAAAGCTTTAACGCTTGCTTCATTTCTATCCTTATAATCCAAGGATTTTATCAGCAATTCTTTTGTTTTTTCTGCATATTCCAATTGTTCTGTCGTATCGCCATAAGCTATGCCATAATGAGTTTCACCTTTACCCAAATAGTCCTTTTCGGTTTTACCTGGTTCCATCACAACTACCGACTTGCATCCACAAATCGCAGCTATCGCAGAATAGAAAGACTGGGTATCGTAGCTGTAGCAATACTCATGCTCGTTGAACATCTTGACCAGTTCTTCTTGAGACATATCATCATCATATACAGGTCCATCAAAATGCTCAGGCAAGTCCTTTCTGCTTTTACCCTTACGCAAAATATAGCATTTACCAGAACGAGGACCGAAATTATATTGACGATAAAGCTGGTCATCGAAATAGTTTACCTTCAGGGTGATTTCTAATGGGTTCAATTCCGGATCATTAAAGATATCACGGTAACATACAAAAAAGTCATTCTTTCCGAAAGCACCTTCTACATCCTTAAAGCGATGGAAATAGAGTAACCATCTGACCACATTCTCTGCCTCTAAAGGATTACCATATAAGGTTTCTGGATAAATCACTATAGAATTATGCTTACTGAAGAATGGATTGTATTGTATCTTGATGCCACGCATGGTTGTCAAGGGCATATTAGGAAGCATATTAGCTTTCAAAAACTTGCTTTTGGGGAACACCTTATGCCAGAGATAAGAAGCATAGTTCTTAATCAATGTCTTCCAGATATATGATTTAAAACCCAAAGTATCTGTAGGCGATGACTGGAAATGATTGATGAACATGACTCTCGCATCATAGCCCATCTCCCGAAGAGTTTTGCAGAGAGCAGAAAGCACCAACGTACCTCCTGCATAAAGCGTCTGATTATATATGATAATTTTCTTTGCCATATTCTTTATTTCTCATTAAATATTTTACCTCCTTCAGTTCTGAAAACTTAAACATATAGGAGCAAACCAAATAGAAAGCTCCGCCGACAATACCGCCCACTATTATCTGTACCCAGGAATTGGAGATAATCTGCAAAATGCCCCATACTACGCCAAACATAGCAAAAGAAAGCAGCAAGATATGAGCTAAGTCCTTCATCTGTCTTACATATCCTACATGAATGATTTTCCCAGTATAATAGGTATTGATGAAAAGTGAGACCATAGAGCCTGCTACTCCACCCCAGCAGAATGCAACCAATCCAAATGGAAGCGTACAGATAAGCAGCAATAATCCTACACTTCTCTTGATGACCTCCAATCTGAAGAACAAATCACTCCTACCCTTAACTTCCAGAAGATTCAGGTTGATGGCATGAATAGGATACCACATCATGCTGAGACACATAATCTGAAGCAGAACTATACATGCCTCCCATTTTGCAGTAATCAAAGCTAGAACCAAAGGACGTGCCAAAGCTGCAAGCATCATCATCAAAGGGAAAACGATAAATGCAGATACGCGCAGCATCTTGCGATATGCTCTCGCCAATCGTTCTTTATCATCTTGAATCTGGCTCAACACAGGAAAGGTTACACCCTGCAACGTACCTGTTACATTCTGAGAAGGCATCTTTGCATAGCCCTGTGCTCGATTATAGATACCCAACTGAGCCGGGCTGAAATATTTACCTATAATAATAGGTGCTATATTTTCATAAACAGTACCTAATAGCCATGATCCCATCAATTTATTACCGAATCCCCATAAATAGTGGAAAGAATCCTTCGACCATCCTGTCTTAGGAAACCATCTTACTACACTCAAAGTTATCAGCATACTTACTATTCCAGAAATCAGACCAGAAATGACGAGTGCCCATACACCATAACCAGTATAGGCCATTACAATACCTATTACTCCTGATAGTATTCGACAAATTACTGATACTTTTGCAGGCGTTTTAAAGTCCAATCGCTTATTGAGCAATACACCTTGTACTGTACCCAATGGGGAATACAGGAAACTCAAAGCTGTAACACGCATCAGGGATGTCAAAATCGGCGCATTATAGAAGTCTGCTATCCATGGCGAAGCTATAAACAGTATGACATAGCATAAGATACCCACTACCATACTATAATAGAACGCCGTTGAAAGATCTTCCTCTTTCAGGTCTGGCTTTCTAATCAATGCAGAACCAAATCCTCCACTAACGAAGATTCCAGAAATTGCCATAAACACAGCTGGCAATGCCGTCAAACCATAATCCTCTGGCGACAGCATACGAGCCATGAAAATTCCTACTATAAACTGAATTCCATAATTAGAAAATTGCTCTGCAAATTTCCAATATAATCCTTTCTTAGTTTGATATTTTAAATTATCCTGTGACATCAAGTTTATTTTTTACTTGTAATCTTTGTTTTTATATGCTGAATTAATGGCAGAAATACAATACAGCACAAAACCATCAACCCCCATAATATTTTATTTGACTCTCCTCCTAATATATAATATAATATTGATACTAAATTCAACAAAATCCAATGCCATACATAATATGTCATGCTATTCCTTCCAACATTCCCTAACCAAGCCATAGCAAAGGGTTTGATAGCGAAGAGGCGCAACAGGAACATACATGTCAGGAATGAAAACAAGAACCATGGTAGGCAGAATGAACTACAATTATTAGAACGAATATCAACACCAGAGCTACCTATATAAATACTTATTAGAAAAATAACCCCTAATATATATGTCCAAATTTGCCCCCCCACATCAATCAATTTACGCATAAAAAACGCAAAAGAATATATAGACATTGCCATTAAAAAAGCTCCTATCGTATAAGGAACTTGATAACCTCCTATTATCATATCTGAAAACTGCAAATACACAGCACCTGCAAATGAAATTAGCAATATCACGATAGGGTTGACATGCAATTTAACTATGATATTGTAGCTTATTTTGACCAAGAATAAACATAACAAGAACCACAAAGGTAGATTTCCGATACTTGATCCCCAGGAATAAATCTCTTGCCAAGGCTGAATAAAGATACTTGATAAAGGTAAGAACCCCTCTTTAACATATATGTTAATACAATGTACGATATGACCTATCAACATATATAGGAAGTAAGGCATCAACAAATGTCTTGCATTATTGAGTATGCAGTCCTTAATTGATTTTTCATGAAAGAACATGCCTGATTTCATGAAAAAGAAATACATGTAGAAATAAAAAATTCCTAAAGATTTCATATACACGGGCCATCCTGTTTGATACGACAGTTGACAGATATGAGTAAAAATCATAAAGATAATACAGATACCTGCTACTTGATCAAAACTCTGATTTCGTGTCTTTTTATTTATTTCCATTATTTCAAATATCGATCAATAATTTTAAAAGTCCATTTCTCTATGGTATGTATTCTTACGTAATCTATCAAAATACAGATGAAGAATATTGCCAAAACTGCTAATAAGGCATATAAACAAGTATCAGTACGATAAAATGAACCAGAGCAATCTACAATATCCTTCCAAAGCCACTGCCTCATTGTATCACTATTGGCATGAATCAACAGAACCCCAAATGTACTGGCAGCTATTGTGTTTATCCATTTGTGATACTTCATCTTCAAGTCTTTGAAAAACAAAAACAATGGAATGGAAGTAGATACAGCTAAGAACACATTAGCATCACATACCGAGCTGAAAGCCCAAATGTGCTTATTAAAATGAAAATCTATATAAACCGTTGCTAATACGCTTACAATAGATATTGCCATCATTAAAAGAGATATGCCCCCCCAGATTGCCGTAGAAGCACGTGGAAGAAGCCCATAAAAGCGTATGTAAGAGGCGATAAAGAACAATACACTATACCATGATACATGGTTCATCGTTACCTCAAATCCGGGTAGCGTACTGCACATTGTATATATCGCCATACATAACAATACCAGCAACCCATGCTGCTTCTTATCTAAATGTGATACCAAAACTGTCAGAAATGGAATACAGAGATAGAACCACATAAAGCAACCAGTAAAATTGCCTGCAATTTGCCTCATTGGAACCAAAGCATAGCAGAATTCCTTGATGGAAAATCCGTGGTAGCCGGATAAGACGAAAATGAAGAATATGACTATGTTGTAAAACTCCACTTCAAGGAATAACTTGAGGAACTTCCTAATGGTAATCTTTGATTTGCACATGAAATAACCCGTTATCAGTACAAAACAGTTGATACCTATCTTTCCCCACATTCCGAAGATATAGTAAAATATACTCCTGCTGCTTAATGGATCTTTCGCCATTTCATCCATCAGACCAGAATTGACTACATAGTGATGAGCTACAATGAGCAGCATCACGATGATGCGGTATAATTCTAAATTTGAATTGCGTTGTTTAACTTGCGGTTGCATAAATAATATTTTTTTATATATGAATTGTATCAGATATAAAAATCATTCGTAACTTTTTAATATGATATCAAAGAAAGCCATTGCTACATCCATGATAAGATGAATAAACATAATCAAAACCGAAAAAACAATGACATTACAAGCTACTATCAATATTTCCATTTGAGTAGATGACCTAATAAATGATGCGATAAAGACACAAACAATTCCAATTAACATTGCAATCATATTTTCCTTCATTTCAGAAACAACTATCTTTATATCGCATTGTTTATACATCTCTTTATATTTAAATATTGCATTAGAACAAGCAGATATTGCAGAAAAATTCAAAGAAAACATAGCAAACATAAAAGGAAATGAATATCTCAATATCGCTTTTAAATCAACAGGATTAAAATAATCCGCTAATAAAGAAATAATCATCCCTCCAAAAAGCCAAAATACTACTATATATACCCTATTCATATTCTGAATCAATTTGATTTTTGAGCATAGAAAAAGCTAACTCATTACCCTTATAATCCATCTCTTCAATATCAATTACTTTTACTTGTTTTCCCGTTTTTATAACTTTATGAAAACCTTTGATTCTTAGAGATATTGGAATTCCTGAATTTGAAGAATCATCTACATACCCTTTAACTTCATCGTCATTTTGACTAAATTCAAGAGATTCTCCTTTAAAAATGATTTGAGTATTTGTGCTATTGATACTTTTACTCGTATTCTCAAGCATTTCTTTCATCGCTTGATGAGTTCTACCTAAATTTGGATATTGATATGAAAATCTTACCTCTGTAATTTTTCCCTTATATTTTTCAGCATACTCCCAAAATTCAGAGGGTAACAATTGTTTTTTTATGGAGATTTTTAAACATTTTTTTTCCAACTCTTTATTCAATGCACTTAGAATTATATTTCTAACAACATCCGTATTATTAAATGCTCTTATAGAATCTTCTATAGCTATAACTTGATGATTAGGACGATAATCTATGATAATTCCACAACTTGGCTCATCAGCTTCCTTCTTTTTTTCAAAAGCTTTTTCACGAACATACATTTTTCGATTAGCTAAACGCATAACCATAATATTATCTTTATCTACTTGTATGGAATTATTATAGACTTTACCTCCATAGCTATATTTAACTGTCAGTAACGCATTTCTAAAAAATAAAAGTTTCTTTTTCATCAATTCATCCCTTCTTTTTAAAGGAGAGTCAAATAAATCTAACTCGTTCACATTTACTAAAGGGGTAAATTGAAAGGTATACAAATTGTATTTCATACGTAAATTATTATCGTCCTACTTTACTTTAGGACATATGTTTTATACTAATTTTATATTTAGTAATGATTAACTAACGCGAACTACAGGTATCTCCTTATCATATGTACAAGAGCGAATTGCTTTCAAGACGAAGTCAATAGCCATATACAGACATTTCTCTCCCCATACTTTCTTATAGAAAGAAACTATAAGCTTTTCTATAGAAGATACTAATGTTAGAATGTCATTCATACTCGATAAACATTTCCACCAGAGTTCATCTTTCTTAGTCCTTTGACAACCTTCTCTATTTTTTCTAACAGGTAGAAGCAATATTCTATTTCTTTTGCAGAGAAAGATGCCATTTGGTCTTGGTCGTGAGATAATTGATGAAGTGTAAGTTTTTGAAACAATCTCATGTCTTGCATTACTGGGACAAGAGGCTTGAAAAATGTCGAACTATCATAATCCAAAAATTGTTTGTTAATTTTTTCACGTATTAGTTCTGTTGGTGCAACCTCAGCAATACCTTTTATTGTACGTAGCAAGTCTCTTTCAGAATAAACGTTATCTCCATTTATCATCAAAAAAACTTCCCCCGCATCTGTATTTATGATTTTTTCCAAAATGGTACTAATTTCCATATAATCACCCATTTGCATCAAACGAGCGTATTCATGGAGCAAATGTTCAAATAGCTTACGGATTCTATTCCCTATAGGTTCATAATTTCCACTTTGTGGATTAAAGTCCACTTTAATATCTGCAACAGTTTCCGGACTTTCATCCTTCACCAAGACATGAGTTTCACCGATCTCATACAACAATCGTTTCTGCCATTTATCAGTTCTATCATTATAGTTCGAAATTGCATAGCTAAACAAATTGTAAAAGCTAACATTATGTGTAAACAACAAAATTTGGCAATCTTGAAAATGGTTCATAATAAATTTAGCAACCAATCCCCTATTTGCCATATCCAAACTATTGATTATATCGTCCATAACCAAAAGTTTGTGGTGTTCAGCTGGAATTTGAGAAAAAATAATTATTTGAAAAAATATTGCCAGAAATATAACATCAAGCTTTGCCTCATTATAGCTTTCCCCCAAGTGATCACCCTCATCGATTCCATTCGCCTCATCTATAATCTTAAAGCAATGTCCATCGCCCTGCTGAATTTCCAAATGTACTTCTTCAAAAAAGTCATCATGCAAGCTATCATTTACATATTGCAAGAACACTTCAGACCAAAAGTCATTTTTTCGTGCTAATACCACAGATGGGAAATACAAGGTCGAGAAGATTTCATCTATTGATATTTTGTCATGCTTCTTCAAATCTTCACAGGAAATAAAGAACGCTTCTGTTTCTGCGGCATTATAAATTTCATAATCTTCTCCATCAACTTGGATTTCAAAAGGAGTTTGAGGATTTTTCCTGTTATAATATTTACGCTTCTGCGCTTGTTGACCTCCAAAAGGAGCACCAGGTCCTGCTATTCCCAACACATTAGGAAGCATTTTATCCCTATAGAAAACTAATTTAATAGCCTCAAATAGGGAACTTTTACCTGCACCATTTTCCCCATACAGCAGAAGATTTTTCTTATCAAACAAATCAAGTTTCAATTGAGAATCAAAGCATTTGAAATGATTAACTTTCAAACTATTCATATGTAATTATTGTTTATCTGCTAAAAAATCATACAAGACGAGCAACAATTTTTGCGTTCGTTCCTTAACCATTGACAACAATTCGCTACCACTCCTTATATTTTTATATTTGAATTCAAAAAAGAGGTGATTGTAATCATTTTCTATAGTATCACTAGTTTTGTCTATAATGAAGAAATTACCCAATTGAAACACCATATTTCTGATAATCTCATCTTCAGTTGTTGTTTTGCTCGGTCGCAAAATTCTTTCAATGTTAAGCGTACCTATTAGAGGTTGCTTTACTGCTATATAATATGTAAGTAAAATAAGTCCTTTTTTCAATTGAAACCTTGTATTCAAACTTTCTAAGTTTGGCATACAATAATCAACACTCTTCTTTTTCTTGACAACTTCAGAAAATATATCCGCAATAATATTATAAATCGTAAACTTTACTGTAGTACTTGGACCATAAGAATAGCATACTCTTGTTAGCAACTTCAAGAAATCTATGTATCCTTCATCTTTTCCATATTTATAAAGATACGATACAATTGCAAACATCGGGAACTTGTTGGAATACATTTTCAATATTTTAAGCCACATTCCTAAATCTGAAATTTCTTCAGCATCCCCATCAGTCATTTGTAAGACATCCAAAACATGAGACAACTCATCTGTCACTTGTTCATAATCAGAGATGATGATAGGAGCATTAGGACCTTTTGTGAAGAAATCCCTTAGACTCGTTTCAAAAGTTGTTATCCCTTTCTTGCCACGAAGTATATGAGAATAGTATTTAAATAAATCCTCTATGGATATATCCAAACTATCACATTCGTCTTTTATACGAATCCATCTATTCAAGAAATCAGCCTTTCTACCAACGCTAACAGCTTTATTATACAACTTTGCCTTGAAAATATCCGCATCCTCTAAGTTTTGACCACGATTATTAATTGTCTCAAAAATCATGAGGGCACGTTCATTAGCTTCATCTTCCGTCTTTCCTTTCAACTCGATAGGGAGCAGATACACTTTATAGATGAAAAACTTTACGAACTTTCGTTTTTCTTCTTCCGAAACATCTGCTAATGTTTCTTTTAGCCATGAATAAATATCTAAGAAATTGCGCAAAACCTGTGATGCTATCCTCATGCGATTCTGAAGCAAAAGTTCCTCAACCTGTACAACATTTATTTTCCATATATCATTCAGTAGTTTCGGATCAGATGAATCAATGACATTTGATTTTAATTTAGGAACTTCATGAGCATCATCATCCCAAGTAAGTAAACTCACTCCTTCTTTAAGTTTTCCCATAGCAGGAACCAACAACGTTAGGGACTTCATCCAAAGCCAAAGGGTTATCATACGTTGTTGACCATCAACAACCTGTGGCTTATTTTGGTGTTCATCACTTCTTGCCATAACAATATTGCCCACAAAGAAATCTTCCTGAGCATAATAATAGGTCATAATATCAGTATATAATTGATAAGAAGTTTCGTTCGTCCAACAATATGGACGTTGGAACTCTGGAATTATATACTGATCCTCGTTGTAGAATAAAGAACTGATATTCTTTTGTTCTGCAGTTAATGATAAAGCCATAAGTAACTATTTACATTTTATTTTGTAGCCATTTATATTTCCATGAACATTAGAATCGCCTTTATTTAAAGTCGCTTCAAGAGATGTTAGAAATAAGAAATGAATAAATCTAATATATATTGTAAAACTATTCTCTTCTTTGAGACAAGTAATCTCTGCATAAGCTAAACATAGCTTCATTTCGTTAGTCAAAACTATAAAGGTAATGAAGGAAAAAACGCTCCTTTCAATAGTTTTTTCGCCCCATTCGGTTCCCCTTATAGGGAGCAGAAATGAAGTTTGTAACCGCTTCGCCATAAGGTTGCCAAACCATCAGAGGTCTCATTAGAGGGGTTATTCAGGATGGGGCCACATGAGCTTATCGATTATTGCTATTAAAAAAGTTTCTTCAAAAATCGTTACTTTTATCTGCGGTCACCTGCATATTAATGTTTGTCTGAAGCTTGCTGCGTATTTAACTCAACTCTATCTTTATTTTCAATCTAAGTGCACATTGCTGAGCTGAATTATTTTGCATTATACGAGAAAAAACTAAAGCCATATTGTTTTGATTTATTATACTTTGATAAAACTCCCAATCCCAAAACAGATAGGTATCCAATAAGCCTATATCTATGGCAAAAACTCATACAACTGCTAAAATATATCAATACTCGTTTCGCTATTCATAAAAATAATCATCCGCTGTAGTCTTAGTTGCTACTCTTAAATCGGAATCTTCGAGAGATTTTCTTATCAAAGCCTTATTATAGGGTACATGAAGAACAGGAACTTTATACTTGTTATTTCTAAATACAGGTAACTTATCCCATAAGTTTTTTACTTTAGAAGTAAAACCAGATGGGGTATGAATATCTGCTATTGTTGAAAACTCAGGATATACAACTATTATAGGTAAACCTTTGGTATTTATAGCATAGTCTATTTCCTCTCGCAAAGCTCTACTATATTTCGTTTCTGAACTCAAAAACAAAACAACATTAGCAGAAGCGTTTAATCTCTCATGAAGTCTTGGCTTCAACGTTTGTTCCCAATCACTTCCATCACGAACGGAATATGTTTTGTTATGAGAATCAACAAAGGGAAAAGACGTGTCAGCAGCTTTCCATGCTTTTAATAAGTTGTAATAACAAAAATCCTTTGCAGCATTAGCCCCTAATTTATATTGATTAAAGGGCTCTGCTACATAAAATGCACAATAATTTCCTGTTCTGTTAGCCATAGTTTTACAAATTATGAATTGATATTTTATCTTTATCTCCTTTCCATATCACGATATGAATATCTGCAGAGATTTTTTCGCGATTGATTTTTAATGCCTGAATTAGATATTTCAGAATATCCTTTTGAGAAATATCTGTTCTTGCCAAATTAGAACCTATTAATGGCATTATTATAGGATAACCTTGTGCTCGTGTATTGCAGTAATCAATCAATCTCTGTATTGCAAGAACAAATTCATCCTTTGTGGTACTTGCCATAAAATGTGAATCAAATTTGGTTAGTCCTAAAAAGAAATATGTAATAGGTGCTTCTCCTTGTATTTCAGCTATAGTGCCAACACTATATCTATAAGTATTTCCTCTGGATTTATTCATCCGAGTCAAATCAATATAATGTTCACCACGAAGTTTCTCTTGAATCTTCTCATTTAAACTGTCTGGCGTATATAACCCTTTTGCATACATCTCATTCATGACTCTTCCATGTTGAGATTTATCAGAAACAAGGTCATTGTCAACTATCGTATCAAAACACCTGTTTACAGAAACAACAATATTTCTTCTTTTTTCATAGTTAGCACAAACTATCGATGGTGAATACATATCACCATATTGTACATAGACCTTATGACCAGAATTCGCTATTAATACAAGTCGCTTTGTTTTGGATAAAGTAACCCATGTAACAATGATAAAACATATCATAGAAATCCCCAACAAGACACTTATTGACAAGAGAAGCTTATTCCAAAAAGACCAATCATTTGGCAAACAATCACTAAAAGAGAACCACACTGAAAGGAAGCCACAAATAGTATAAGCGAAGCCGACGAACTGAAAGGTACTCTTGCAAATAAAAGCTCTATCAAGCCAAAACCTCTGAAAGAAATTCTTTATTTTATCCATATTGTCACTATACTATTATTCTGATTTATTCAAATTAACACTGATAATATACCTCATTTCAATTTTCAAACAGGTTTGATTACGGACGCTAAGTAATGTATTATTAGTTACGCCATACGGGGTAACAGTAATCTTGTATATGCTTAAAAAGCTGCAATACGGCTTAGCAAAAAGTGTTATTAATCTAAACTTTCCGTAGAAAGCAAGATTATTGTTCCACGAAGTATTTGACTTCTATCTTTTCAGAAAAAGAGACAGGAGCAGGAATGGTTTTACCCATAAAGCTATCTAAATGAGCATTGATAAAATCATAACCTGTTTTGCAAGAGAATGCGATTCCGGCAGAAAAACGAGGATTGATGTCTATCAGATAATAGCCTTTCTCATTGTTAATAAACTCCATATTTACCACTCCCTGTATGTTCAACTTGGCACCTATGTAACTTACCAGCTCTTCCAACTTTTCATCATGAAAGACCTTGACTGTTGTACCCGCACCATTCTTTGTTCTCAACAACTCCTCTCGTGGTACACAGAAACTATCTCCTGTAGCAGCATCTCTAACAAAATCAACGGTACATACGCTACCACTTATCTTCTCTTGGAAAATATAGTTGGAAATATCTTTTATATCTTTGAGCTGGTTAGCACTTTCCAAATAGCAAAGACCTTCGCTACTTCTTCCACCCTTAGGTTTTGCAACAGAAGGATATATTAAAGTTGACAAATCATCTGCAGATGTCAAGGTAGGAACAGATAGAACCTTGTCATCATCCTCAAATGTCTTATAGAGAACATATTTGTTTCTGGCGACAGCAAGAGTTTCTTTCGATGAAATGCATACGACAATTCCTTCTTTTTCAAATACTTCTCTTTGACCATTGATAATATCTATCTCAAGGTCAGTCAATGGAAAGATATATTTGACATCATTTTCCTTTGCCAATTGAATGAGGAATGGGATGTACTCTTCTGTATTAGCATAAGGAGCTTGTTTAAAGACATCACAAAGCGATGCTTCATAATGCCATTCTTCTGGATATATGTCACATCCTATTACCTTATGTCCTGCTTCATGCAACTTGTTAATTGCACATAAAGCAGACATAGAACCTATAGCTGTTAATAATATATTCATTCTTTTATTTTTATAAATTCATCTTTTTGAGATAACAGGTTCATCAATCCACCTGTATTCCAAAATAGTATCTTCTTGTTTTTATAATCTCTTTTCTCCAATATGGAAGTCATTCCCCAAAATGCTTTTCCTGCATAGGTAGGGTCTATTATCAGGCCTTCATGGGATATACATTCTTGAATAGTTCTTAGTTCTTCAGGGGATGTCTTACTATACCCTCCATTCAGAAAATCATCATGGAACACCAAATTAGAGAAATCAAATTTTTCGTGGAGATATTGATTGAGGATTTCTATATCAGACTTTAGAACAGGAAGTTCTGCTTCATAGGTCCTGGCTACAGAAATACCATGCACCTTAGCTTTCGGAAAATACTTTTGCATTCCCGCACAGATTCCTGTTAATGTAGTTCCCGTTCCACAAGCTACAAACAACTCGTCAATATCGCTTACCTGATGACTTAACTCCCTTACTGCATCATAATATGCGTATATGCCCTGCAAAGATTTTCCTCCTCCATAGATAAAACGAGTCGTAGCTTTATCGCATCGGTTCATTACGTTTTCTATAGTTTGAGGAACCTCGGTCTTTTTACAGAAAACATATTCACAATTTGTCAGGCTGACAACAAAATTGTTCAGTGAAGTTTTATACTCATCCGGTTCATCAGTATAAGATACCAATATCATTTTCAATCCATAACTTGCACACAACAATGACAAGGCTCTATTGAAATTTGAGCATGGTCCACCTGCTGTTACAATAGTCTTTGCCCCCCCAGATAGAAGAGGATAAAGGATATATTGCAACATTCTTGCCTTACTTCCGCCTAATGCTGAAGAGAATAAATCATCACGTTTAGCAAGCAACTCTACATTATATTTCTCAGAAAAATAAGGTAGGGGTGTTATTGGAGTTGCGTTGAAACTAAGATGTTCCATATCATTTTATCTTATTACTTTAAAAGACAGTCTAAAACTCTCTGAATATCCTCGTCACTTAAACCATGGTGCATAGGCAAGCAGATTACGCTATTTGCCATTTTATGAGCATTTGGAAGGTTTTCTGGTGCAGCACTTTCCAATCCACGATAAGTTGAGAACTCACTGATCAATGGATAGAAATAGCGACGGCCAAGGACGTTGGCTGACTTCATCTTGAAATAAAGTTCGTCACGACTCATGCCGTACTTCTCTGCATCAATGAAGATGGGGAAATAGCTGTAGTTGTGCTTCACACCTGGCATATCATCGAAGAAGGTGATGCCCTCTACAGGACGCAATGCCTCACGATACTTGATGGCTACCTGATGGCGAGCCTCTATTGCAGCATTTACCTGCTTCAAATTGAGCAAGCCGTATGCGCTTCTGATTTCATCCATCTTACTGTTGATACCTGGACCTACTACTGTCACCTCATCAGCGATACCGAAGTTCTTCAGGTAGTCAATACGCTTCTTGGTCTTCTCATCGTGCATCACAAGTGCTCCACCCTCAATGGTGTTATATACCTTTGTGGCATGGAAGCTGAGCGTACTCATATCGCCTGCGTTCAAAAGTCCTACACCATTCACTTCTACTCCAAAGGCATGAGCTGCATCGTAAATAACTTTCAGACCATACTTGTCTGCGATGTCCTGGATTGCCTTGGTATCGCATGGTTTGCCATAGACATGAACAGGCATAATAGCGGTAGTACGTGGTGTGATGGCAGCCTCAATCTTGTTAGGATCCATATCGCCTGTTGCAGGGTCTATATCTACAAAGACCGGCTTGCATCCGTTCCACCAGATACTATGGGTTGTTGCCACGAAGCTATAAGGGGTTGTAATGACTTCGCCTGTAATGCGAAGAGCTTGCAATGCCGTCATCAGTGGCAGGGTGCCATTGGTGAACAGGCTCACGTATGGCACTTTGAGATATTCTGCCAATGCCTTTTCCAACTCCTTGTGGAAGCTTCCATTATTGGTAATCCACTTACTATCCCAAATCTTCTTCAACTCTGCAGTAAAATCGTCAAGATTTGGAAGAAGTGGCGATGTTACTGTTATTAATTTATTATCCATAAGCAGGAATTTATATTCTTTTATTTAAATTTCTTTTATATGTGGTTTCTCATCGGGTTTCAAAACCGCTTAGGCTACTGCTACTCAGTCTGCCGAGTTTATATCAAAAAAATATGTTTTGATAATTCTCAAATCGAATAAACAAAATTATTGAAACGTAACTTGCTTTTCATCTGCAAATTATCGAAAGCAACCTCACATAGCTCTTGCTCAAACTGTGTCTTAATTAGAATCATTCTTTCTCAAGAGTTTGCTCTAACTTTAATCTTATATCAATTATTCTTGTATAAAATAGCAAAAACAATCCTACCAGACTAAATAATAACCCTGCCAGAATAAATACTACTTGTTCGGGATTTCTTTCTAAAATATATTTTATTATTGGTGTCCGATAAAAAATATCTACATAGAATTTTATCTAATTGCTATAAAATAAACCGCTCTATTGTGTATTTTCATAAGAGATCGATGGCTATACAGATGAAGAATACGGACACGAAAGACAAAAGCATAAATAAGGTAATAAACTCTAACGAGAAAAAGAGGCTATTCTCCCTTTTGAAACTAGTTTTCGTATATCTTGCTTCAGCATTTTCACTCCTTTATCTTTTGGATGTTCACGAATTTGATTCAAAACTTCATCAACATCAGAAGGAATAATATTTGTTGCCAAGATTTCCTCTCTTACAAAATTCAACATAGCATTCCAATTATATGTAGGGTCGTCAAGAATATCTTTAGCAGCCTTAATAGACTGTAAATACAAAGCACGCCCTTCTTCTATATTTTTTTCTCTATATGCAATCAAGCCACGAGTCGCTGTTATACATATTTTTGTTCTATTGTCAATATCTGAAACTTTACTTATTCTATTAATAACCTCATTTGCCTCAGCAAGTTTTCCATCTAAAGCATACGTATAAGCAAGATTGTTCAAAAAAGCAGGTTCAAAAGGATTAGCTTCTAAACCTCGTTCCAAAATTTTGGCTGCAGTTTTATAATCTTTCAAGAATGTATATGCGATATTGGCTCCAACAAAAATTGGGTTTTTCGAATAAGGCATATCATTCAGCCAACGAATTGCAGCATTTAAAGCATCTTCATACTTCTCATTTTGATAAGCATACAAGGTATTCGCCTCATAACTTAAATTCACTTTCTCACATATTTTCTTATCAAAATCTAATGCTAAATTATTCGATTTTGCCCACTCAGCTTGTGCAAGAGAATTATCATTAGGTAAAATCAAAGACTTATTGAAAAACACCTTGCTTTTTTTGAGAGTTCCTTTTATAAATTCCAAAGTGCCCAAAGTACTTGAAAGTTCTGACAAACTAAATGGACTAAAATCACCAGAATTAATCAAAGAAATACCCTTTTTAATTAAAGAAGAACTTCTATTTCTTAACAAATTCACAGATATTTCTGAAGCCATTAGCCAAGGATCATTAGCTACCTGCACATTGTTCCTTAACACGTAATGAGCTCTATCAAAGTCATCGACATGTACAAATAATCTTGCAGCACTTCTTGAGACAAAACGATTGTCAGAATCTAAGTTCAAAGCAACATTCATCATATTTACTGCTTGTTTTGACTGCCCAATCATTACATAAAAACGAGCAGCCTCTACATAATTTATTGGATTATATGGATATTTCCTTATTAAACTCTTATAATACCCAATATGGGCATATATATCTTTTGTATTCATCAAGAGTTCATCCAATTCATGATTTGAAGATAAAAAAACTTCTTTCCCTTGAGTCTCTATTAAAGATAGTGCAATGAGCTTCTGAGCTTCAGTAGCCTTATCAGAATTTTGCAATACAAACTCAGCAGCATCTCTCGCTGAAGAATTATCTAAAATACCATTAGCAACTGCTGCATTTACAAACTCACTAGCATATAGCAAGGATTTATTTTCTTTCCACTCATATTCATACTCTCTCAAGTCAAATGGAACATGTTGCATATTTTTTTGATATTCCATTTCACCAATAGCGACTGTAGCATCGAAAGATCTCCAATTAGGAACAACCCTTCTATCAAGGGTCTCACAAAAAAAAGCCATAATTTTCTATTTTAAAGATAAACGATATAATTCTATCTCCGTCTTTCTTTTGAGATAGTCCAATTCTGTGATATATCGCTGCAAATTATAATTTGACTCTCTGGAATTTACAACTTTAGGATGCCCCCTTCTTTCTGGTATTGGATAACACAAAGACTCTATCATTCTTTTTACTCGTATTTTATCCACAAAATCTGGTAGACTTGTCTCGATGCAATCTAACACTTTTTGATAGGCTTCTATGAGGTTAGTTTCTATCGCTTTAAAAGAACCTTTATAAATGCTAGGTAGCAAATCATGAGGCAAGAAATTTCCCATCAAAGCTGTCACAGTAGATCCTGTCAGATAAAAAGTTATAAGATTACCTAAAAGGAAACAATCAGTAATATAATTCTGCAAATGCCAATCATTTGTCCATATATAACGATAAAAGACTTCTAATGGAGCATAAGTCTGGTCCCCAGAATAAATCCAATCATTATATGGACCTTTCAATTTTTCACACATGGAACGCCCCAAATCGCTAATTTTTGATTCATTTTCAAAAACTAAAATATTAGATGGTTTCAAATCCTGATGTGAAACACCTATATTATGCAAATCTCGCAATCCGATAGCAATATCTTTAAGAGACTTAAAACACCAAGCAATATCTGTAGTGTTAGAAATATCCATAAATTTTCTTACATCACAATCTGCCTTTTCAAAAACAAGATATGCAACATTGCCTATGATATAGTTAGAAAAATTTTCTTCACCTGAACCTGCAATAACTACAACTTTATTTACACATTGCTCCTTACAGTAATTTGATAAATCTCGTTCATAACGAAACTCATTCATTCTTGCAGACATCTCATCTATAAAATTTGTCCCAACTGCAGAAATACTACTGAAATCCAATGCTTTCAAGAAATATTCTTTTCCATTATATTCTGCTAAATAACAAACAGAAAAATTACCTCCAGTACCAGACTTGGTCAATTGCTTGGTTACTTTCCATTTATCTCCTAAAGTCTTCCCTACTAAATCGTACGCAGCAAAAACTTGATCCACAGATAATCCCATCATAGATAATACTATTTTACATTTTTGTAAATATATCCATCATAATGGATTAGATGCACTGTATCACCATCATTATTCCAAATATGACAATTCAATCCCCAATACAAATTATAAGTTGTGGTGTTTGAATTATTTTTGTGTGTATGATTATTTCCTTCTTTAGTATATATCCAAATATAATCTCCTTTCTTCACTTGTTGGTCAGGGAAAACGAACAGATGTCGGTGTTTATTGGATATTTCACCCTCCTCGTCATAAGTAGAATCAAACAACAGATAATCATTAAGATTACAATCTGCAAGAACATATAAAACAACACGTTCCTCATCAGTTGCATTATCAGCAACATTTCTAATTTCAAGATTCATCATTGTACAAATATTTAAATGTTAGTATTCGGTATCACCTCATATTACCTATTCGTATATGAGGTTTTGTCCTCCACCAACTAATGCCTGTGGAGGTTATACCATGATTTGATTAAGTTTTAATTTCATTTTTATTGTTCCTCATCTTCCCAAAACTCTTGAAAAAAGTCGAAGACGAGCTGGCGATCACGATCTATACGTACAATGTAGCCTTTGAAAATGCGAACTCCAGGGCATTCCTTCTATAGCTGGATCCGATTTGTCATCAGCCCCAGTAACGTGGATGCCCTTTGGTAAGCGGTAGCTTACGTCGGCTGTAGAAGGAGAATTCAAGCAATCCTGCGTCATATTCGCTTTCTACTTTATGTCTTTTGCTGCAA
>ERZ1035048.44-NODE-44-length-40954-cov-10.645150_pt1 | contig 40954 bp, 47 predicted proteins | sample MGYA00520587_ERZ1035048 | MGnify/ENA primary metagenome ERZ1035048 (study PRJEB33766, sample SAMN09781693) | gut metagenome | biome: gut microbiome | host: Homo sapiens | place: Madagascar | study: EMG produced TPA metagenomics assembly of the PRJNA485056 data set... | reverse complement strand
ACTCAAAAATCATTCCGCAAAATGTCTACGACGATGGAAAAAGAACCTTTATAGTTATGTTATATGTTTTCAGAGCAATGACTTACTAGCCCTCTGAATAACATAGAGCGTGACAATATGTAAACCTTTTGTATGACAATATAAGAAGGCTTTCGCTAGAGCCATTGTCATATTAACTAAAAGCCTTATATAAGAGTCTTTATTTAAAGACTAGGCATTGATAGAGTTTTAAAATAAAGCATAGTGCCAATAGAAAACTTTATCTTTTTATTATTGTTATATCTTAGTGATTAACCAACCACCAATAGGTGTGTAAGTCAAAATTCCACACACTGAATATTTTTATTGCATTTATAGATTAATGTCAACTATAAAAGCTAAAAATAACCGATGATATTTTACCCTAAATTGTTCAATTTATGAGGTAAAACCATGAATAAACTAAAGAAATTTGTGCTTCAGAGCAAATTAAATTTTAATAAGGATTTTTTTGAACCAATCAAAATATCTGATTATTCAAATCAAAGGGACACTTTTTTATCTGACGGTAATTATCTTCAGTTGCGAGTACATTACTGTGATCGCAAAAAAGTAGGTTGTGCTGTATGGCTAATGAAGATTAAGACAAGAAAGTCTTCGTACTTCACTTTTATCTATCTTTATATTGGCTGCTATTACGAGTTAAACCAGCAACAGGCTCGAGATAAGGCTCAAAAGATTTATGACTTCATTAAGAAGTACGATAAACGCCCTGCCAATCGCAATTCCAATGCTCTGGTTAAATGGGTATTTGATAATGGTAGCAGTGCTTACCGTTTAGGATATGACTTAAGACATCCACCCTACAATCTCAACTACACAGACGATGATATAAGCAAGATCAATTTTTCTGAAAGAAATGAGTATAAAGAGCAAACAATCTTCTCTTACCTGAGTATTATCGCTGAGAGGACAGCCTCTTATACACGCAAACTCTATTACTACAATATCTTTGATAATTTTGCTGTATGCAAGGTAATGATCGGTAGATGTGATGAAATGCGAGTGCAGACAGCTATAGATATTTGTGAGTATATAACTAAGAAACTGCACTCACATCGTACAGGTAAAAAAGCAGATGCAATAAAGAAGTTTGTTAAAGACTATAAGAATACATATTTAAAGAAAGAACCTTTAACTGAGAATGAACAAAAACTTCTTACTAAGGTAGGACCTTCAAGACAAAAGATTTTTATCTCAGAAGATGCTGCTACAAAGATAGTTGACTCTTTTATCTCTTCAGCTAATACAAGAAGTAATGGAACAACACTAAGAACTGTTTTTACAGAGTGGCTGGAGATTTGGGGCAAAGGTGTAGGATTAGTACACAAAAATAACGTAGAAAAGACCGTAAATAAATATCTGTCAGCTTTAATGGACAGAACAATCAAAGAAGTAGTTGAAGACCGTTCTACATTTTCTATTCTACTGTGTCTTAACAAGATCAATGCAGGGCTTGCTCATTCACTACTTTCGTATCTGTGCAGAATAGTTGACTATGCGATTGTTACAAAGGTGACAGACCTGTCCTTTAATTCACTGGTATCTTTAAAGGAGATCATAAAGAAACCTGCCTATGAGCGACAGAAGAGCCTTGACCCATTCAACCTAGATGAAAACTTGCAGCTTGTCTTTAAACAATACATATCACCTATGAAAACGGTCTACAGAGCATTATTTGAACTTCTCTTCTACACATTACTAAGAGTAGCTGAACTGACCTCTATAAAGCGCTGTAACATCTTCTTTGAAGAACCTATTGGTCGATTAGTGGTTGTTAATACCAAAACGCTTAAAGAGTTCTCAATTCCACTTACTCAGTATGCTCAAAACCTCATAAAAGTAATTATGGAATGTAGAAACGGTGATGATGGAGAGGGATGGTTAATTCCCAGTGTGCGTGATTCTGAAAAGGCAATGCCAAGCGACAGGTTTTCGTATCTTCTTCAGAAAGCTGGTTGTGAAATTCTTGTACCCCATGGTATACGTTCTGTAGGTGCGTCTTTCTTCGCACAGCACACGACAGAGATACCTTATGAGGTAGGTGTTGCCTGCTTACAGCACATATATACAACTTCGGTACATTTACGCTATGACAGGACTTTTTTGTATGAGCCTAGAAAGAAAGCAATGCAGGTATGGAGTGATTATCTTGAAAAGACAATAGGAAAATACAGCGTACTTAAAATTAAGTAGCTGTATTAAGTTGAAATTAAAGGTTACTTCTGACGATTTAAGCGATCATCAGCACTTCTAGTGAATTTTGAATTTATGGATGCAATGGAACTCTGCGCATTGGTAGATTGATTAGCAAGCTCTTTTTTCTTCTTTTTAGCCAAGAACTTGTCAAGTTCTTCATAGCTCATAACTTTAGCAGATGCATGGTATCTTGTCTCATCAATTGTATCTACAACACAGTGAGCACAGAATGACTTGGTTTTCTTGGAAAACGATACAGTTGCGTAATTTGAACATGAGAGAGCATCAGATCTTTCACGCATTGAATAGCACAATGTAAAGAAATGATTTATATCAATATCTTCAATTTTATAGTTGATAGCTTTGGTTTTAATTCCTTTTTCTTTTGCATCCATCGCACACTCAACAATCCATGCTGTTAAAAATGCGTTGGTATCAAAGCATTTGTAAGGGGATGAACGGTGAAAGTGTGTGTACAGCAACAGTAAGGTAGAGTATCTACCGTTCTGTTTTGTTGACAGAATAGAGTCAATAAGAATTGTTCTAGGTCTAGTCTTACTTTTCTCTTTAATTTCTTCAGGTGTCAGATAGTGACTTTGAGCAAGGTTAACGATAGTTTGTACCTTACGATGATCTTTTCGACACAGTAATCCAATGTTTTTGTTAGATAAACCATAGCACGCCAGGATGTAGGCAGTAATAGTAAAGCAGAACAAAGGCTTATGCTTTAAAGACGTACTTTTAAACAGTTCAAATAATGGAATATCAATTAAATCGTTCATACACACACCTGCCACTTAGCCTTTAGCCTTAATTACTCTTTGACATAACTCTCTGAAAATCCGCATCTGAGCAAGATAAAATCTGCCTTGTTTTTAATTGTTTTAGCGCAGCTATCTTTTCAGGTCTTTCCTCAACCAAGATTGAAAACACCATTTCTTCAGGACAGCGAAGTTTGACTGAGAAATGCTCCTGTCTTAAAAGGACGTGATAAACATCGTTTACAATATATTTTTGGAATAGAGCGTAAAACTCGTCACAAAGTCCAAGCCTTAAAGGAGTCAGACTTAATCTGTCATTTTTATCTTTGATAACTTCAATATACTGCTGCCACAGTTGAAGATCTGTTTTTCTGGCGTTCAAGTCCATCTGAGAATTGTCTACATGCTCATTTGGATGGAGCCTGAAATAGGTAACTACATCTTTCTGTAACTTTAATGATGGCGCAAAAGACAAAAGCATGGTTTCACACAGATATGGAGTGTTTTTTATAGGCACTTCACGTATGTATTTCATGAACTTGTCTGAGACATTAAAAATCTTTTGCAGATGATTTTTTATTCTGTCATTAGCCTGTGAACCACCTATAACTAAGGTTTTCCATAAAAGAGCTTCAAAATAGGTTAAGTCATTGCTGGTATTAAAAATACAGTCTTCAGTTGTCAAGGTCAGATCAAACAGTAAAGGGGTATTTTCAGGTGAATTATCCATAACCTCATTAGTTGAGAGAATAGTATCCCTTGCAGGCATCTGAACATTTTTTATATCTCTTGCAATAGCCATTACTCGAGCCCCTTAAGGTTGTTATAAATAGCCATTACCCTACTACCGTAAGTTTTTGCTCTCCAGTCTGTATACGAATGGTATCTGCCAATACCTACTACCCTGTCGTTTGTAGAACTAAGAGCTGTTTTCAGTATGCGTGCACCAAAAGTTACATTAAAGACCGGATTAAACAGAGAACTTTTGTTTTTAAGACCTATCCAGTGTTGTCCGTTGATTTGCATCAGACCAACATCAATCTTTTTATGACCATAGACAGCTACAGCATTAGCTAAAGCCTGTTTAGCTTCAGGTAATGTTTTAGGATATAAAGGACCGTCAGGTGTTCTAATGGCATAGATTGAAGGAGAAGTCTGTTTTTTACTGCCTAGAGCAGACTCTGTCAAACTCACGGCATACAAAAGTACAGGATCAACCTGTTCGGTCTTTCCTACTTTGTCATAAACAGTACCTGCAAGATAAGTTGGAACTGCTACACATTCTTCCAGTGAAGGCAGTAGAACTGACGTTATCAGCAGAGATTTAACAAGAGTTTTGATTTTCATAGTTATTTTAGTGTTTTATGCGGAAGTACCGCACCATACGATACTCTTGCGTAAAGTATATTTATTTTTTCAAAAAATATCAAAATAATTAACATTATTTCAGTTTAGAAATATTGCCCCTTTACTTGAACAATTCATTCAACATTTCAGTAAACAATAGACACTGACAGAATCCAACTTACCTAAAAGAGTAAACGGTAAATGAAAGCCACAAGGAACGTACTATCTTTAGCTGTCTGTATCGCTTTATGTGCCACATCTATTGCTTATGCTGTAGAAGGTAATTCAGCTGATAATGGACAGGTAAAACAAAAGATTTTAAAAGAGACTGACGATTACATTATTGTGCAGCCTGAAAGAGAAACTAAACCATTCTTCAGTTCTTCTAATAAGAGCGGTGAGGGCTGGTGGTATTACCAGAAAGATCCTGAGCCTAAGAAGATTATGAAGAAAAAACCAAAGGTTACAGCAAGTGCACCTGCACCAGCTCCTAAAGCTCAACCTAAACCAAAGCCTGTTGAAGAGGAAGCTCCAGCAGTAGGCTCTACAAAATGGCTTCAACAGAATATTGAATCTTACAAGCAACTTGCTATCGACAATCCAACTGTAGAGAACCTGAAGGCTTTCTTATACATTCAGAAACTTGCTATTGATAGAGCTGAACAGTTTGCACAGGCAGGTCGTATGGCCATGCAAGGCGACCCTCTCTTGGATGCTTCATCTAAAACACCACTCGGTGGTAGCGCTAACGTAACCAGAGATGCTTACATCAGCCAAGAGCAGAAGAGATTACTTCACAAAATTTTTAAAAAAGTTGGCGTATTTTATCTGTTCAAAGACCGCTGCTATCTGTGTGATCTTCAGTCAGATGTACTAAAAGATTTATCTAATGCGTATGGAATAACAGTAAAAGCTGTTTCTCTTGACCAACCTACAGAAGGAAGTGTCTCTGCTAAAAATTTCCCTGATTATGATATAGCTCCTGAGTTAAGACATGAATTAAAAGTTTTAGCTCTACCTGCTACCTTCCTGTACAACGCAGAGACAGATGAAATCAAGCCTTTATTACAAGGTATGGTGACAGCATCTACATTTAATTCAAGAACCATTGATGCTGCCATGAAGTACAACTGGATTGATAAGACTGACTACAGATATGTAAAGCCTTTTGATGATGCAATTTCAATATCTGAAATGTTCAGCATGGGGTCTGATTTTTCTAAAAGAGTACAGTCTAAAGGAGGTAAAGATCCTTATGGTAAGAACACCAACTTTATCGCTCCTTCAGAGCTCGTGGATATGATCCAAGATCAGAAATACAAAGAAATCCCTAAAGATTATGTTCCCCGTGGTTACTAGATTTTATTTAACGTTATATATTCTCAAGAGTTAATTATGGATAAACATCAAATATCAAAACTTGCAGTAGCAACGTTCGTAGCTACTAAAAAAGGATTATCTCATACTCTGCTTTTATGCAGTCTTGTGACTATGCTTGCAGCTCCTGTGACAGTGGCTAATGCAGGTTTTCTTGACAAGGCAATGCAGGACAAGCTCGGCATTATGACCAACTCTACTTCAGCCAGAGCTTTTGAATCTGCTTCCAGACATGTGATTTCAGGTGGCAGTATCTATGCAAGAAACAAGATCTTTAATCGAGATTTTATTTCTTTTACTCCTCCAGGGTTCGCCGCCGGTTGTGGCGGTATTGATCTATTTTTAGGATCATTTTCATTCATTAACAAAGATCAATTAGTGCAGTTATTCCGTTCTATTGCTCAGAACGCAGTAGGTTATCTCTTCATGCTGGCTATTAACACTATTTCAGAACTGATTGGTGTCAATATGAAGTGGTTCCAAGAGCTGGTTCAGAAAATCAACAACCTGCTATCTAATTCTTGTCAGCTGGCTAGAGGTCTTGTTGATGGAGGCATTGAAGCTATTAAAGGCAATATAGAAAATAATAAGTCATTAAATGAATATGGAACACAAGCAGGTGACATCTTCGAGACAATGAAAAATCCTCCATTCTTGAATAGTAATAATACCAACACAGGTGCTGCTGTATCAACAAATGAGGATGGAACAAATGATACATCGAGTAACATGGGTAACCTTGTCGCAAAGAGTCTTAATAAACTTAAGATGAACTCGATATTTTCTTTAGACAAGAAAACAAAGATTGGTGACATTATGTCTGTTATTGGCACACCAATCATCAGTCAAAATGCTATTAATAATCATCAGGCAGCTTCAACAGATGATGGTAAAAATGCAACCGACTCTACTTTTAATTTTACTAATAGAGGTTCAAAGATTAGCTTAATTGATTTGGTTGAAGAAGATGGAACTGATAACCCCCTAGAAGGGTACAGATGCGATTCTGATGAATGTATGAACCCAACAGAAACGACTACTGACTTGAACAAAGGCTATATGTATCATCAGGTAATGAAAAAACTATGTGGTGCTCAAGGTTCTACTTATAACACAGATTGCAATACAGGCATCATTCAGGCTCTTCAAACACCTGACAAGTTAGGTATAACTTCAGATGATAGAAATTTCTTTACATCTCTACCTCATGGTATTTACGTTTATTTCTACACTCTTGCTACAAAAGACGTACAGCTGACTGGAACTAACGGTTATGCAAAGATGTACGCTGAAAAGGTTGCCCATTCAATAGCAACTTACATGGCAGGAGAAATGTTACTAGATATAGTAAATAACATCAGAAAAGGCTCAGCTGGTCTTGATTTAGACGGAACCAGTAAAGACAAATTTGAAAATTACCTGCGTGACACAGAAACCAAAATCATTAATGACATGAACACACTTTATACCAAATATAAAGACATTGCTCAATTGTCAGATGATGGCGAACGTTGGGCAGCGGAACAGGCAAGCCATGCGGAATATCCTAAGCTACCTGAAACTAACGCAACTCAAAATAAATAAGGACTACGCATGTTACCAAATATTTTAACTATATATACCACAGGCGATGCGTTGTTCTTACAGAACGTTTTGAACGCTATCGCAATGGTAACCGGTACAGGAAGCTTTGTTACTGCTTCAGCACTGGGTTTAATGTTCGGAATTATTCTGATGGGGTTCAAGTCTTTACAGACAGGAAAAGGCTTTGATTTAGCTTCTATCGTAATTTGCTGGATAGCTTGGAACTTCTTCTTTGGCGCTACGGCAAATGTTAATATTCACGATGTTATCACTGAAGAAGACCGTCCTGTTGATAATGTTCCTGCCGGTGTAGCTATTGCCGGTTGGGGTATTTCAAATATCGGTTATGGTATTACTGAAATTATGGAGCAGGCTTTCCAGTCTCCTTATTCAGAAAGTACTATTACCGGTGCTATGGCGGGTAACGGTGGTGTATTTAATGACACTGTCCGTACTCTTAATACCGTTGCTACAATCGGTCTAAATCCTCAGATTTTAGCTTCTATTGATCAGGATAACGGACCTAAATCTAACTTCAGAGTTTCAGCTTCTAACTTTATTAAAGACTGTACTCTAACAGCTTTTGATCTTGGATATAGGTCAGAACAAAACATCTTTAACAAGTCATTAAAAGAAGGTATCGACTTCCCAGAAGCTAATGGTGTTTACTTCACAAGAATTATTGATGGTTCAGGTACAAACGGAGGTGTAACAGTATCCTGCGACACAGCTTTCGACAGAATTGACAATATGATGGATAAGGCTTTAAGAAATACAGGATCTTATACAAATACTACCCTAACCGGTCTCTTAACCGGTCACGAACACAAGACCGAAAACTCAAGACTAATGGGAGAAGGCATGCAAAAAGCATCTGACCTCTTTAATTCCATGTCAGCCATGAACGCTGATGTTCAGGAGTTTATGAAGACTGCTATCATGTTCGACATGTTCTCTCAGGGTGAGTTGAAACAGGCTCGTGACTCAAGAGATTTTGCTACTTCTTTAATGATGGTTCAGGCTCGTCAGCAGAGAAATATGCAATGGTCTGCTGAAAGCAACATGTTCCAGAAGACTATGCGTCCTATCATGACCTTTATGGAAGGCTTTACCTATGCAATCACCCCTTTCTGTGGTTTCTTACTGCTCTTAGGTATGTTTGGTGTAAAACTTTCCTTAAAGTACTTCATGCTTATTGCTTGGGTTCAGTCATGGTTACCTTGCCTTGCTATTGCCAACGCTTATCTAAATTCTGGATTACAGCGTGCAATCTGGGGCTTCCATGGTATGGATACTACAACCTACGATCCAAACTCATTTATGGCAGTTAAAGTTCTTGCTGATACCACTCAGGACTTCTTGGCTACAGGTGGTATGTTCATTGGTGCAATTCCTGTTGTTACCCTGTTCATTTTCTCAGGCTCTGTTTACGCTCTAAACTCTTTAGCAGGCAGAATGAACGGTCAGGACTTTATCAACGAGAAGGTTGCTTCCCCTGATGCTATTTCCCCTGCACCTTTGATGCAGGCATTATCTCAGCAAAGCACTCAATTTGGTGTTGGTGCACAGAATAGAAGCAATTGGGATAATATCTCTTTCGGATATAGTGATTTATCAGCTGTTCAAGCGGCAAAAACTAAAGCAATAGCACTATCAGCTCATTACGCAGCAGAGCAGACGAACGCTTACCAAGAACAGTTTGCCATAAACAAATCTAATGGTATTAGTGATACATTTTTAAAAGCAGTTAATTCTGCTACAAATGAAGGAGAATCCTTTTTATCCGACATTGGCCAACAATATATTAATTCTTATAACAAGACTCACGGAACAAATATATCTGGAAGTAATGGATTTAATGCAATGATAGGAGCAAACTTGTTTAGAAATGCAAGTCTAGGGGCTGGTGGAAAAGTAGAGTTATCTGAATCTGAAGGAAGTCAGATTTCTGCGAATGATGCTGATTCTATTGCAAAAAAAATTCAAGATACAAAAGGAAGTTCGTTTGGAGAACAACTTAATTCTGCAATTAGCAACAATAAACAGTTGATTGATCAATTTAATCAATCAGCATCAAATCAAAAAACTTTAAAAGACAGTTGGTCAGAAGCAAAATCAGCCCAAACTTCTTATAATGAGTCAATGCAGGCTGCTCAACAATCACAAATAACAAAATCTTGGACTATTCCTCAAATTAGTAGAGATTTAAAAAATTACGGAGCAGCTAGAGCAATTAATCAACTTTTTAATACTCAAAGCCAAGATAATGAATATTTACGAGATAACGCTGATGCATATTTCAGAAGGTTAAATGATCAGGGACAGTTAAGTGGATTAACTCAAGAGGAAGCTCGTGCTGTTGCTAATATAAAGGCTCTATCTGAAGTTAGTGGTGATCAAGGTGCATGGAACAGATATAACATTGTTCAAGCTCTGGAAGGAAAAGAAATGTCTGCCTCATCGTTTTCAACAAACAACAATGCTAAGTCAGTATCAGGAAGTGAAATCGAATCTAATCTTAATAATGCTAGAGGCGATGTTGTTGATAGTATGACACCAGTTCAAGATGAAGTAATAGACAACGGTGTTCCTTCGTATACAGAAAATTCAATTTATCAGGACAATGACAATAACAACAATTTAGTTAAAACCGATCATGATGCACAACAAGAAAGGAGAAAACAGGAATTTATTGCTAATAATGATGCAGAAGTTACAAAAAATGAAGAAACCATTAAAAAGAATAACGAAACTCTTGTTAATGCAAGAGGAGTTAAAACTCCTGTTACATTAGGACTTGTTAATTCAATGAATACAGCGATGGCCCAAAACGGCATGGATCCTGCTAAGTTTAATAGGCATAGTAGTGGAATTTCAGATACACAGCTGGCAGAAACCACTAAAACTGCATCAAAACAGGTATTGGCTCCAGCTTTAGGAAAGTTAAATAATTTTGCAGAAGCTAAAGATAACAAAGAAGAATATGATAGTTATTCTAAATACCTTGTTGCTGAACATGCTGCAAAATATGCAAATGAGAAGTTTTCTAAAGAAAATTATGTACCAGCAATGAGAGGAAATAATTCGTCACCTTATGGTTCAAGTGACAGAAGTGGTGCTATTTCAACTCTGGAAAAAGAAAGAGATAATGCCCTAAATGATTTTCTAAATGCCTCTGGAATGACTAAAGATCAATTTAATAAGTCAAGCTTAAAAAAGGATGCTGATTTAATAGTAACAAATGACTTAAATGCAGCTGGTTTAGATATTGTTAAAAATGCTCAAGATAATCTAGATCTAATTGGTAGGAATAAGAGAGCTCGTGGGGGTAAATAGTAATAATCAGACTCAACCTGTAGTTCAGGAGGCCTCTCTGAATGGTAGTGCTGCTATTCAAACAAGTAGCACTACTAATGTTAATTCAGGGCCTGTTAATACAAATTTAAACTCAGCTAATAGCGATAATAATGTTCCTATATCTAGAGCATCAAATCAAAATTCAAAACACAGAAACTAGTTCAGCCAATTTTGAATAATCCAAGAAAATAATAAAGAAAAGCCCCTTTAATTAGGGGCTTAAATTGAATTAACAACGAAAATTACTGTTCATAATATTCTGATGTGATTACATTTCTATACTTGTTATCAACTCTTTCTATCTTTAAACCTGAAAATTCTGGATAATTCTTTTCTTCAAAATTAGTAATTTTTAGCTTTACTTTATATTTATCAGAAGATAAAAATTCAAAAGTAAGATTTCCTAAAGTAAATAAATCTCCTTTCTTTAGTGAGTAATCTTGAGTAAAACTATTGATGTTTCCTTTTACATCTTTATAGAAATATTTAAAGGAATATTTTTTATTAAATTTTCCTAAATATGCAACTCTTTCAAACAGCTTATAATCTTTTGGTTGAATATAATTTGTTACGTCAAGTTTAATACCTTCTTCCAGCTCTCGAACAGTATTCTGTTGTAATGGCCATACAGAGTTCTCTTTTGCTACTGTATAATGCATATTGATTGATGGTATTAGATCTGTTGTCATGAACTGAAACTCAGGATAATAATCTCCTAAAGTAGTTCCTTCTTTAACATTTTCAATTTTATAGATTAAAGAATCCAAATTAGAGAGAGAATAAATACCTCCTCCATATACTTCAGCTAAATCAAGAAAAAAATCTCCTTTTTTTAACTCTTTCCATTTTAATGGTGCAAAAGGAGAGCATGCCAGAACCACGTAATCTTCATCATTTTTATAATTGTGAATTATTCCTCTTACAGGCAAAACGTAACTATCTACTTTAAAAGGAAAAGAAATCCATAGATAATGATAAGAAGACAGAGGATTACCGTTAGATGGATGACCGTAAATAAATGTGTTTCCTTTTTTATCTAAAATTTCTTCAATTAAAGGAGGAGTAATAGTACTAATTAAAGCTCCTTTCGTCTTTAGTCCTGCTACAATACTCAGACTCCCCCAATCCAGAACATCCCCTGACAAATTGCAGTCATTGTAACATTCATACAATTCTACATTGTAAGGATCTTCTGAACTTAAAATTCCTAATGTAGGCTTAACTTCCTCAAATCCTTTAATGTTGTTTTTGCAATAGTTCAAAACACTCTGTTCTGTAGGTTCTACCTTGGCAGGTTTTCCTTTCAAAATCCCACACCCACTAACTGCAATAGCACCTATGACAGTAGCTAAAACAAGAGTCTTAAATTTCATATTCCATTCCTTGTTAAAATTTAATTTGATACCAATTATACGAGATCACACTTTATAAAGGCGATGTTCATGTAATTTACTTGATGTACTGCTTAAAAATCAGGATAGCAAGTCTGACTGAAGAGCACTGAGCAAACATACCTGATACAGGAGCAGTCATAAATGCTGCAATGAAATCAGAATAGTTTGAAAGTACAGCTGCGATACAACCAAGAAAGCAGAGCAGGTCAATTGATGATCTTGATACGATGCCGAGGTAGAGATAGGCATAATGAATAGACTTCACAAAGGTGTTCATGGTAATCGTCCTTATGTTTGTGGTTTCGTAGTTCTATTTAAGTTTCGGTGTGTTAAATGTAAATAAAATTGCACCTTGCTTGATTCTAATTATATATATTTATCTCAATATGTCAAGAATATTGATATAAAATTATTTAAAAACAACCTTTACATATCAATTAAATTGACATATAGAAATTTTATTGATATAATACACACCATCTTAAACATAGGGAGTGTGTGTGATGCTTGAGTTATCAGACAAAGAACTTGAAGTGTTAAATAAGACCGGTTCACTTTCTTTTGAAGGTGGCTCTGTAAAATACAAACAGTTGCTTGATAACTATGTATCATCACCATCAGCATGCAGTTATAGATTAAGAATTAAGTTGTCTTCAAAGGGAACTGCCAAGCTATGTCGCTATTTAGGTATTCTAAATTCAACTTATAACCTAGATAAGGCATTAAGATGTCATATCCGCCCCGAGGTTCAGCTTATGCAGAACAAATTTGCCCTAAAAAGCCTTGTTCAAAGAAATCGTATCATGATCAGAGTTGATTATGAAAAAGAGACCTCAAGATTTACAAATATCCCCTCTTTTGGTGGATACATGCCTAATGTAACCAAGTTAGTTACAAGATCATGTATGGTCCCTTTTACTAAATCAGACTTCATATTTACTCTCATTAACCATAAAAAGTAGAGATACTTAAAAACACAATTAAGTCTTTTATTGGGAGTGTTCTGTGAGTCGTACAGATGAGTTGCTTGAACTTTTTAAAGCTAATCATAAAGTAAAAATTAACCCTTTTAAAGATCATGAGTTTTTAACTTTCTTATCCAGGTCGAACCTTAAATTTAAGTATGAAATTCATCTGTCTGACTTTGGAAATTTTAAAATTGAGAAAATCTGTAAAGAAAGGAATTTTGAACTTAACAAAGTCATTACTTATGCAGAAAAGCTAATTTTGGAGAACACTGCTTACATCTCTAGATATATCTATTTTGCTTTTATGTACAGAGATTATGAGTTTTACCTTTATGACTGTCATTTAGACTTTTTTGTGAAGAAATAGCGAGATTGTGTGATCTTGCCCATTATCAATGAATATTTAAAGGTAAAAACCTTTATTTTGGGCACAGAAAAATTTAACACTACGAGGCTGTGTCCTGTATGGAAATGAACAAAATCCCTTATGAAATAAAAAGCAGTTTTGATAACTACTGTGTAAGTCAGTTTGAAAAAGCTATGTTAACGGTATTTGATGCTGATGAACAAGGCTCTTTATCTGCCCTGTCCCTGCTTTTAAATTTTAATAAGCAGGTTAATTCTTACAAAGAACTAAAAGCTTTAGCTTACAGCAGAAACTCTTCAGACTCTGTAAGAGAGCTTCTTGAAACTCAAAGCTTTAAATACACTGATTATTTCTATACCAAGCTTCAGAATAACGATTTATTGACCTTTGATACAGAAACTTTTCTTAGATACAGCGACCACTGTGAGTTTTTAATTAAAGATAAACTCAGCGATATTATCTACAACGTTTTTGTTTCAATTCTAAATAAGAGGTTTGCTCATAAAAAACTTGATAAAAAGGCTGATATTAAGCTTTGCAAGAAGCTAAACGTACTGGTCATACCTTTACTTACTATTAACTTAAGTGACAGCTTAAAGTCACTTGTAGACTACAAAAAGGCCTTCTCAAAAGAGATTGTAGGCTGTGACCTGTTAAAGGATTAAATAATGATTAAGTTATATGATGCAGTTCTAGTTAAGCCAACAGATATTCCTGAAAAGATCACCTTCTTTTCAGGTGATACCACCGATAGTGTCTTAAAGAAAGCAGCAAAGCTTATTGATGCTAAAAAAGTACAGACTATCAATTATGAAGTACCCAATACCTTTAAAAAATTAGGCTTAAAAGTAGAGTCTTACAGCCCAGTTGTAATTATCTGCGATGCAAGCCCAGAGCATGGACCTTTTTACTGGCAGAATCGTTGTACATTCTTTAAAGAGGATATGCAAAAGAAAGACCCAGTGCGCAGTGGTGTTATTGTCAATACTTTTCTTGTTCTTAAGGAAAAGAGCAGTTCCAAGTGCTGCTTTGACAGTCTCAATACTGTAGAGCAATACAATGTCATGGCTGAGTTTTTAGTAAATGAACATGAGGAAAGAGATCTTAAAGATAACCTCTATATGGTTCCTGACGTTGGGAATTTAATTGAGTACTTACTATCATCTAATACACCGCTAAATACTCTTGCTCAGGACTATTTAGGGCGCATGATTGAAAGAAGACACTCAGATTTAAAATCAGGTCTTGATTACTGCACTAGATTAAATCTTGACGACAAAAAGACAGCTCAAAAGATTAAAGAGCTTAAAGAGCTGTTAGATGCGAACTAATAAGACTTATCCAGGCTCTACCCTTTTAAAGTTAAAGTCAGTACCAGTAGATTTGATTTTTGAGATTATAGGATGGCTTATAGCTGATGGCGCTTTTGCTTTTATAGTGTATTTAACCTGCAACAGAGGGACCCGGCTGTTATGAGCACCTTTAGTATTGTTGGCCTCATAATCCTTGTTCTGACATCAATTTACAAGGTTACAGCTGATTTAAAGAATAGTAGAGAACGTCATTACTAAAACAAAGAGGAATTATTAAGAAACAGTTAAGTATACAAAGTAAATATTGAACGTTATCCGGTACTAATTACACCCATAGGAGCTTACTTATTATGTTTTTATCACCATTTTTTGATGAAGGTTGCTTAAAGGTTTCTGTTCTGCATAAATTAACCAAAGAGGATCAGGTGCAAAGAGGTACATTTAAGTCTTTAGCCTTAGTTGTACCTTGGAACATTCAGGATCAGGCTGCTACATACATTGCTGCATGCGGAGGTTTTTCAAACGGTGATTTTAAATTCCGTTCTGATTTATATACCTTTGAATGTACCGATGAAGTCTATGACAAATGGGATGCTGCTTTAAAAGAGCGTCAGGAGTTTGAAACTTTCATGCACTATCTTTCTGAGCTGAACATTAAAACTGTCTCAGAAAAAGATAAAAAGAGCGATGATAACGATGATCTTGTAACCGAGTTTTATAAGAACGCTAAAATCTTGGGTGAAGAGGTCTCAGCTTTACAGGCTAAGTTGATGCAGGAAGATGATTTATCTTTAATTGAAAGTACCCATAAGATTTTTGATAAGTACAAAGAGGATTACAAAGATCTTTATCAGGACTTTTTAAAGCTTAAACAACCTGATGCTTTTAAGTCTTAACCAGTTTTAGATTTCATAAATATAATCTAAACAAAACTCAAAAACATGATTTGCCTCATCCACTGTGATGGGGCTTTTTTGTATCATCAATAATACATAAATTCACATGAGGTCATACAAATGGATTATAAAAAGTTGGACAAGATGGTTAGTCAGTTTATGGATGACAGCGTGCCCTATAAACATCGCATAGCGCCTCATATAGAGGATATACTGAAAGAAGTAGTAGATTTGATCGCCGGAGTGGCTGATGAGCTCTCTGATGAAGAATTAGGGTATCTCGTAAGACATACCCTAGTTAAGATTGTGGACGAACAGTACGAGACCGAACCGTTCAAAGAATAATCAGAGTTTATCTTTAACTGTAAATACAGCTTCTGTCTTTAAATCTGTAATAGTAATATGTTCATTGGTCTTATTTAAAAGAACTGAGTCAGAAGCTGTGATTTTAGCTGCACTTTCAATAAGATCACCAATAAAATATGATTTAGTTTTCTGTGTTGTTGTCATTGTTTATCACTTCCTTTGTTGTTTTCATTACTTTATTTTTCCAGTCAACAAGATCTTTAATTACCAGTTTTTCAATGGCAAAAATATAGGACTTCATTTTTTTTTCATAATCAATCTCGTTGTTTTTATTAGTTGGTAATAATATTAAAAGGTCAGAAGCTATATTTCGATTAAATTTATTTGCATAATTAAATCCTTTTTGTATTGTAACCTTTCTAAATAGAGAAGCAATATATAGCACAGCCCCGTCAGGAGTTCGGATGCTCCTGTTGGCGGCTTTTTCTGTGCAAAGGACTTCTCACGTTCCAATGAGATTTTCTTGCAAACATCGTAGCTTTTGCGCTATAATATAATCAGTCTAAATTTGGAACGGAGAATTGCAATGCCTATTTCCTACAATAAGCTCTGGAAACTGCTGATCGATAAGAAAATGAACCGGACGGATTTGAAAAACACCTCCGGTATCAGCTTCAATGTGCTTGCCAAGATGGGAAAAAACGAAGCTATATCAATGGAGAGTTTGTATAAGATTTGCGCTGCATTAAATTGTGGCATTGGCGACATAGTGGAATTTAAGAAAGAAGGTTCAGAAAAATGAGGGGAAAAGTACCACATATTGTTCAATATCAAGGCTCTAAGAGAATTTTAGCCCCACAAATTCTACAATATATGCCTAAAAAAATTGATCGACTGATTGAACCTTTTTCTGGAATGGCAGCTATTAGTATTGCAACTGCCTATGAGGGGCGAGCAGAAGAGTTTCTTATCAACGACTTAAATGCCCCTCTTATTGATATGCTACAGGAAGCCGTTGAATGCCCCCAAACTCTAATTGAAGACTATTCGTCAATATGGGAAGAGCAATTCACATATGGAGAAGAACATGTGCAACATTTTTATGATGTACGTGATCGTTTTAACAACGGGGAGAAAACTCCAGCAAATATGTTGTATCTCTTAGCACGCTGTGTAAAAGGAGCTGTTAGATATGGCAAAAACGGGAACTTTAATCAGTCTCCGGACAAGCGCAGGCATGGTACCAATCCACGAACTTTAGCTTCCAACGTTTATGAAATTTCGCATCTGCTCAAAGGAAAAGCAAAATTCCAGGCACTGGATTATCATGACATTTTTGAGATGGCAAGGCCGGGAGACTTAGTTTATATGGATCCACCCTACCAAGGAGTATCAAATGTAAGAGATAATCGTTACTTGGCTGGTGTACCGTTCGATGAATTTGCTGACGCATTGGAAATTCTTAACCGTAAGGGGGTCGATTACCTAATCAGCTATGATGGAGTATGTGGCGGTAAAAAGTATGGCGAAGACTTACCAGATAGTCTGCACTGTAAAAAGATAATGCTCAATGCGGGACTCTCAAGTCAGGCGCTTTTGTTGGGGCGTAAGTCTACAACATTTGAGGCGCTATATATTAGTGAAGCATTAATTCCAATTTTTTCACAGTTACCCCAACAATTATCCCTAATGGAGGCAATGGCATGAGCGAGTATTCAAAGGAGTTTCTTGATCTGTTAGAAAGCGTAACAGCGAAACGACCTCGTACAGTGATACAGCACATTTTGCAGCATGGATATATAACATCTCAAGAGTTAAAGGATCTGTATGGGTATAATCATCCACCTCGAGCGATTAGAGATGTTCGAGAGTATGGTATCCCATTGGTTACTTACAGAGTAACAGGAATAGATGGCAGGAAAATTGCCGCATATAAATTTGGAAATCCAGAAGACGCAAAAAACACTTTATCAAAGGCTGCTGGACGTACGGTTTTATCAAAGGCGTTGAAACAAGCCCTTATTGAAAAATATGGAGCAAAGTGCTTTATATACCTTGAAGAAATGGATGAAGCAAAGCTTCAGGTTGATCATAGAATCCCATATGAAATTGGTGGAGAGCATGATGAGCAAGATATTGATTATTTTATGCTCCTTAGCCCTTCTGCAAATCGTGCAAAGTCTTGGACCTGTGAACACTGCAAAAATTGGGTTGCAAAAGATGTGAATTTTTGTATGCGGTGTTTTTGGGCATATCCAGAAGACTATGATCATGTTGCTGGAAAACCAGAGAAAGTGATAGCGATTATCTTTTCTGGCAATGAGATTGAAGATTATTACAAGTTAATTCGTTTGTCAGGTGAATCTGAGGCGCAAGCAACGATAAAACAAATTTTGCATGAACATTTGAAGTAGGTGGCAAATAATGAGAAAGGCGTTAGTCGTTGGTATCGATAACTATTCACAATGCCCATTACCTTCCTCAATGTTTTCTATGGCTTCAACGCTTACATCAAGAATATAGGCAAGTTCTGTCTGAGCAAGTCCACTATTAATTCTTTGCACTTTGATATTTGAACCTATGCAGAGAAGTTGTTTCTTTTTCTTTCTGGCCTTGCTATTGTTTATATCCCCCTCATAAGGCAACCTCTTTTTTAACGTAAATTACTGGCGACTAAGACTTATTACAAGCTCCAATACTTGTATTTATTTTGACTGTTGATATTGAAAAGATATGATTTTGAGTGGCACGTTCAGAACTTTTTTGTTCAAAACGCCTGCAACAAGAAAGCTTGAGCGTGCCCTTCCAACGTAGTTACGAGTATAACACAACGATTATCTTTAATTATGGCTTGTAAATCACTTACTTTAAGAAAATTCAGAACTCTTTCTTTCGATTCTGGTCAGTTTTCCATAGTAATAATAGTTTTTTGCTACAGAAGGTATCCAACGCATGAGTTTTTGACAGCATTGTTAGTTATCTTTAAAGAGTTCTTCTGGGGAAACTTTGAAAAAGTTAGCTATATCGAGTAACAACTCTAACGATAGCTGATTGGACTTTTTACCTTCCTCAATATTATTTATGTCTTCAACGCTTACATCAAGAAAATAGGCAAGTTCTGTTTGAGCAAGTCTCCTGTTTATTCTTTGTTCTTTGATATTTGAACCGATACAAAGCAGTTGTTTCTTTTTCTTTCTGGCATTGTTATTGTTTATATCACTTCTCATAAGGTAACCTCTTTTTTTAACGTAAATTACTTGCAACTAAAACGTAACTAAGACACTTTACAACCTTCTCTGAACCGAGCTTTCAAACATTGGTGCTTGAATACTTACCGCTATTAAAAAACACTGTCATTTATATTTTCTTGTACACTTAGCTTTGGCTTCTTTATATAGCCTGATGACTGATGCTTAGCAATAATTCCTTTAATAGCTTCTACAAATAAGATCATGTCCTGCATGGTATTCTGTAATCCGATAGAAGCACGAATAACGCCTGCTATATTGTCTTTATAACCGTGTTTTACATCTTCTACAATGTCTTTGTCATCTGTAATGCCAACTAGACGGTTAACATATCTGTACACACAGAAAGCCCCTGCCCTGACTCCGATACCATAGATACAGTTAAGCTCTTCAGCCACCCAATCCGCTGGTAATCCTTTAACAGTAAAAGTAAGAGTTGAGCCTAAATCTTCTTCAGATACATAGAGCTCAACTTCAGGAATTTCTTTTAACTTTTTATAAGCATATAAGGCAAGATTGTGCTCATACTGTTCAATACTACTGTAACCTAAAGTTTTTTTGAGATATTTGAGTGCCACAGCCATTGAATAGACTCCTACAGAATTAGGAGTACCAGGATCAAAAGCTTGATTGTTAAATTCACGATAAAAGTTTCCCTGTAAATCAATGTATGGAAGGTTACCTCCTCCTATCTGATATGGCATGAAGCTGTCAAAGAACTCCTTTGAGCCCACGAGAAAACCTCCGCCGTATGGAGCATAGAATTTGTGACCTGATGCAACCAGAAAGTCGATACCCATCTCTACCATATTTACCTCATGATGAGGAATGTACTGACAGGCGTCTACTATTAGATAAGTGTTTTTAAAGGAATGAACAAGCTCGCTTACAGCCTTAATATTGGTTCTGATACCGGTAAGATTGGCTGATGCAGTAAGCATTACAGCTTTGATATGATGTTCAGTTAAGACTTTTTTCAAATCATCCAAATCAACATTGCCATGATCGTCAATGTGATAAAAACAAACCTGATTCTTGCCTAAACTCTGAATATCATCCATTCTATGTTTAGCTTCAGCATCGAAGTTGTTTAGATGAATTTGCTCTTGGCAGCGAATACGACCTTCTTCTACAACAAAAGGCAGAAAGGAAGAGCTGTGTTCTATATCTGAAACAGCAATCTTACCTTCTATCTGTGCCATGAGCGAAGCAATGATATTAACTGCTCCCGTAGTATTCTGACTGTAAACAACGTAACTCTCTTCAGGTGCTCCTACGCACTTTAAGATGATAAATCTTGCCCATTCATATTTATCTGTAGATACTATAGATTTCTCGCCCGAACCTCTATGCACAGAGCCGTAGCTTACAAGAAAAGCTCTGACTTTTTTTTCTACAATTTTAAGTGGTGGCGTAGTAGCTGCATTGTCTAAATTGACGTAATGATCAAAAACAGTCGTAATGCCATCTATAATGATTCTAGATTTAAAATTAAGGATTCTTTTATTAAATAGCTGTTCTGTGTTCATTGTCTTTTCCATTCGTAAAATACCCCTATCAACCGCAATATACAAGCTTATCAACTGGCTTAATTTGGATTAAAGGGGCAAATGTCTGTTTACATAAATTTTATTAACATATAAACATGATAATCAATAATATCTAGTAGATAATATCAATTAAATTGATATTATAGACATTTATATATAGATATTTACAATTATCTATATCAATTTAATTGACATATAGAAATAAAATTGATATAATAAACTCATCTTCTGAAGAGAACAGAAGAAAAGATTAAATTTTGATTTCTGTCTGATGTAGAGGGACGTTCAAAATGCCTAAATTTGATTTAACAAAGATTTTCGGTTCTAAGTTAGTTGTTTCAGAGTTAGATTTATCAACCTGTACAATTCCTGAAAATATCCCAGCTAAAAATCCTAGCTATGTATTTAATACAGCTACACTAAATCCTGTTTTACTTTTCTTAGCACACCCTTTTAATGACTGCCTGTATATCAACGGTGAGTCAGGTTGCGGTAAAACTTCTTTAATTCTTCAGATTGCAGCTCGCTTAGGTTGGGGAGTTGAGCAGATCACACTATCCAATAAATGTGAGTCTACAGACTTAATCGGTCACTCTACCTTAAAGAAAGGTGAACTTGTTTATGAGTACGGCGCTTTAACCCGTGCTATGCAAAACGGTGAAATCCTGCTTTTAAATGAGATTGACTTAATGAGTCCAGGTGATCTTTCTATCCTTAATGACGTCTTAGAGGGAAAGCCTTTAACCATTCTTGAAAACAATGGTGAAGTAATTAAACCTCATAAGAATTTCAGAGTAATCGCAACAGCAAATACCAATGGCATGGGCGATGATACCGGTTTCTACAGTGGAGCAAGAACCATGAACCAAGCATTTATGGATCGCTTCCGTTACATGAACATGTCTTATCAGCCTAAGATAGAAGCCTGTGCTTTAATCAGCGCTTTTCCTAAGTTAGAAAAAGACACTGTAATTAAGCTCGTTCAGTTTGCTAAATCTGTTCGTGACACCATTAACGCCGGTGTTGAAAGCGGTGTACGTCAGATCTCAGCTCCATTCTCTACTCGTACCCTGTTGAAGATCGCAGGTGTTGTTTCTCTGAATACTACATACAGTATTCAGGACATTGTAGAGATGTGTTTCAGCTTAAGACTACCTGCTCCTGAAAGAGAATTTATCAAACGCACTGTAAATGACATCTTCGGTCACAGTGAACAAGAGCTGAAAGAAACTCAAAAAGACGATAACAATCAGAAACTGGCTTAACAAGAATTAACTAAAAGGGAGTGAAATCTCCCTGTATTTACGGAGATTAGAATTAGAAGGCAAGCAAAGTAAAAGGGACGCTAAGTCCCTTTTCGTGACTGCGTTATAGATTAAAACCAAACTCAGGAGATTTAAGATGATTAAAAATCATGATTACTATGTTTATAAAAGATTATTAACACATGATGAGCAGAAGGCTTTACTCATTGAATGTGCCAAAGCTATGTATGAAGATACCGGACATTCATGGTGGCGACAACTGGCTAAAGAGCTTGATATTTCAGATGTAACTGTAAGAAAGTTCTTGTCATCTGCACGACCTACATCAATTCCGGCTGGAGTATGGTGTGATGTGTACAATCTTTTAGTAGAACATGGAACTGAAAAGACTACTGTTATAGCTAAGAGAATGAAAGATACAGGTTTTATCAACGATCCTATTAAGGATTACGGTGATGATATGCTGCACTGGTAACTTGGGATAACTGAAATGATTTCTTGTCTGTTGATTATATCTGGCTTTATTTTAGCAATGGTAGGTAATCACTTTTTATCTCACGAAAAGTACTTTAAAGCTTCTCTGTTACTACTCTGCGGTATATGTGTTGCTTTTAGTGCAGGCTTTACAACTATAAACTGAATAGGTGAAATATCATCTTAATATTTTTCTTCCGTCACCGTGACGAAAATAAAAGAAATGGCTTAAGAAAGCAATGTTAAGCGATATTTTTTAAATGAATTTAATCTAAATATCTGGTGACAGATGGAGGTTTAAACTCAAAAAAAATCTCTTCATAAAAAAATAAAGCCCACCACCAATTTTACTTGGTAATGGGCTTCGACCGGCTTGTTAGAAACTTTCAATCTATCTTCTGGCAGAAGAATTTAATTTAGATTGTCTGTTTCTAACAAATGTCATGATTGTCTTTATTGTTGGAAATGCTCGTGCTCCGTACATTTGTAGCACGTCGTTCCAATCAATGCCTTTAGCACCTTCTGGAATTGGTTGCTTTGGAAGTACTACAAAAGCATCCGCATTACGCTGCTCTTTGAACTTTGCAACAAGCTCTCTTGCAGCAATCTCACCTGTCTTGCTCTTGTCTTTGTCAGCAAACACTGCAACAGTGTGACAGCCTTCAGGCAACACAAAGTTTTTCATGTTCTGTGCACAGACACAGCAGTAGCAGCCAAGACCTGTAGCTAAATATACAGATAATGCTGTCTCAACCCCTTCAGCGATACCTACAACGCCTTCTACAGGTTCACCAATCTTGATGTATCTGCATTTAGACTGTAAGCGTTCGTCTGAAGCTGTGAGCTTCTTAGGACATTCAACATCAGCCTTCTTACCGTCCTTTAGATAAGTACGATGGAGTTGAACTCCTTCGTCCTTTTCTGTCTGGACACGGCAAACAAGAGAGTCAAAATGTAAACTCTTCTTGCCTTTGCCTAAGTAATACTCCAGCTGTACAGCACAGCGAAGATTACGTAAAGCCGATGGTTTGACATTGATTAACCCAGCCAGTCCACGATTGAAAAAATATTTCCAAACTTCAACTGCATCTGGGTTAATATCACCAGTTTTGCTAAATAAAGGAATTGTATCTTTCAACATTTCCTTGTTTTTAGCAACTGCTTCAGCAGAACGTTTTTCAAGTTCTGCCTTAGCTATTCTTTCCTGCTCCTCACGCATTTTGCGATCACGTAGTTCTCGCTCCATGCGCTCCTTGCGGGACTCATGGTAGCCTTTTTCGTACTCAGGGAGTCCTAAAAAGCTACCAACTTTGACGAAGAAGTCTCTCTGGTTCTTCGCATTACCTGTAGCTATCATTAACTGATAGATGGTAACACAAGAACTGTCGAGCCCCCAGACATTACTGTTAAAGTAAAGTCTCCCGGAGTTGTTAAAGTCTTTATCAACACGGGCTCCGTCTTTTGATCCTGCACGGTAAGGATCAGGTACATGCCTGCCTCGAGCCTGTAACATACCGATGCACTCTGGAAAGAAATTTCTTAACAGTGCATCATAGTGACCTTTGGCGGCTAAAAATACATCACTCATGATTTTCTCCTTTAATGAGTGTAGTCATTAAAGGCAGATACACGAGTGACCATTAAGGGCATCATATATCTGCCTTTAATGGCTTGTTTAAAATTGCTCTGCCTAAAATTAGACAGAGCGGTTAAATTAGTTAGTGAATATTTCCAAATACCTTTCTGAATGAAGATACAAAGCTTTTTTCATCATTGGGTATATACACCACTTTCTTTGCTTCTTCATCAGGCAGCTGTAAAACAGCCATTAAATCACCTTTTTTTTCAACTCCTAAAATATCCATGATTTCGATATTATTCTTATCAAGAATATCTAAGAGTCGATCGCTTATGCCCTGACAGTAATAACTGTTTGCCAGTTCAAAGAGTTTTCGTAAAGGTGATTTTTTAGCAATCTCCCCTTGACGCAATGCTTTTCTAAATTCACGGCAAAATGAATTGCCGATGTTTTCTGCTGAAGCATTACATTCAAAGTGAGGTTCTCCTTCCGTAGTCAGACACACGTTTACCGTGTGTTGTTCTTCGTACGGAATTACCGTAACATTCACTCTTTTACTTTTACTCTGAAACGAATACGTCAATGAGGCGTATTGTTCGAGTACGTATTTAAACACAGTAGGATCCTTGTTATAAGCTCCATACTTATATAACAGACCTTGTAAAAAGCCTGTTAAGTATTCAAGTCTTTCGATAAGTACCTTATCGCCTTTTATGACTTTTTTGTCTAAATTGGCGATTGAGCTTATGACGCTGTCTATAAAAGACACGTCTTTAAAACCAGAACTGTACAAACCGAAAAGGCCTATTCCACCTCCTCTCTTAATTTCTTTGTCAAAGAAAAAGGATGTTTCGTAGATTTTTTTACCGTCTGCATTAAACAAATCGTAAATTTGCAGGCTGTAATCTTCATCTTTGTTTTCCGTTACCGGAAAATAGTTAAAACAAAGGCCGTACTTTTCAGCCTCATCGTTGAAGAAGCTCCAGAAGCGCAGCTCATTGATGAGGTTTAGATTTAAACATTTCATAAAGTCTCCTTAGAATAAAGGACAGACTCTATGTGCCCCTACTGGACAAACATAAAGTCTGTCCAGTAGGACAATAAAAATTAATGAACTAAGCCAAATTTCTCTCTGAACTCACATGCAAACATTTTGTCATCAAAAGGTAAGCAATAGATTTCATCAGTTCCTTTATTTGGAACACTGAGTTTGTAATAACACCATTCAAGCTCATCAGGCTCTCGAATAAAGTCTCTGCCTCGTTCTCTAATCTTGGCAAAGACATCTGACATTACGTCTTGAGAGCCGACTTCAACAATTTCTATGTTGTTCTTATCTAAGACAGATAAGATCCTGTCACTTAATCCAGGACAGAAGAAATTATTGAGTAACTGAGAATATGGTCTTACCCATTCAGCCTCATTACCCTTACGGATTTTTTCTCGCAGCTCTTTTGCATACGAGGTTCCAAAGCTTCTCTTACCAGTGCATTTAAAGCAAGCCGAAGCTTGCATTTTCTTAGGTAATTTTAGCAAGAGTAGCTTTGTAGCATGTGTATACGCTGTTTCATCATGATTGTAAAAATCATATTGATACAGCATAGAGTGCAACTTATCTACAAAGCAACCTAATTGCTTTGGGACAGTTCCTAATCGGAATTCTCCAACTTGACCGATGACATCATCAATCAATGAAGCATCTGCATATTCAGATGTCCAAGCACCGAATGTGCTTACATCAGTCAAGAAGGTTCTTTCTCCCCAGTAAAAGGTACTTGAAACATAAACTTTTCCTCGTCTAGAACGTAGTTCATAGTCAGTAAAATGTTTATCGCCTACAGCGCCTTCTTTCAGACAACGAAGTACACATCCGTATCTCATTGCCCAAAATCCAAAGAACTCCCAGAATTTATCCATTTCTCCTATATCAGGAATTATATGTGGATAGTGCTCCATACAAACTCCTTAATATTGAGGAATGAAATAATTCGGATTAGGAAAGTCAGAACATGGCAGTTGAGGATTTCGCATTTCGTCACGGGTGTAACCCTGAAAAACGATTTGCTTTTCAGTATCCTCATCAACTAAATGCTCAATCTTAAGATTTTCACATTTAGTTAGAAGTTCTAACAAAGAAATTCTTTTATTTCTTGTTTGAGCTTCTACAGCTACGTAATAAGGCCTAGGAAGTCCCTGACACATTATGTAGTCGATAACTTCCAAACAATATTCTTTGCCTGAAACTGCCTTGTAACTAAGTCCCTCTCGAAAGATGATCTTTCGTGGTTGTGACCTTACAAGAGTAAGTATTTGCTCTTTGGTCACAAAATTATCGTAATTCATAGAGTTTCCTTTTATAAAAAAATAAAGAGTAAAACTCTATGTACCTTGTCAGGGTAAATAGATGTTTTACCCTTTAAGGTATTTGAAGAAAAATCAGAGGTTATTTAGATATTTTATTTGCGATAGCAATCATGGTAGAACCTATCATGTACATGCAAATTAAAGTAACAGCAACCTTATCAATACAGATCGTTGCTGGTATAACCGTGAAAAACAATCTGCTTTTCATCGGTTTCCCCTTCCTCAAGTTCAACAATGTAGTTTCCCTTTGAAATCACTTTAAAAAGATCAAAAAGAGAATACTCTCTGTTTCGACTTTTAGGATCCTTCATCATCCCATTTCTATCTGTATAACGCATATCAATGCGAGAACGAAACAGGATTTTTCTTGAAGTATCTTGATTAACAAGATCTACAATCTGTTGCTGATTTAAAAAGTTCATAGTGTTCTCCTAGAGGTCAATGACCTCACAAAATAAAAAGATAAACACTATGCACCTTATGAAGGTAAATAGTGTTTACCTTCTCAGGTGTTATAAGGAATACCCCTTACATAAAGTAAGAGGTATTTGATTATTTAAGCCTTGATATTGCCAAATGCCTGTCTGAACGCTTTAACAAAGCTTTCAGCAGAACCATCATGCAGTAAGTAAAATTTATCACCTCGTACGTCTACGTAGGAGACATACTCCTGTACGCCAGTGTGTACTGAGGCGATAACCTTAATGTCACGTTTATCAAGGACTTTAAGGACCTCCCAGTCCAGTCCTTCAAGATTTAATCCTGTGAGGAACTTTGCAGTTACCTTAACACAGGCGTTTAAATCCTGACCTTTGCGTAATACAGTTGCAACAGCATCTACATACTGCGCATCTGCGTTTATATCAAAGATATGATCAAAGATGCCCATATTTACCGATATGACCATATCATTTTCGATTTTCACATCTACTTTGACTTCTGGCCATACGGAATGAATATGTTTTTCAAACATCCTTTGAAAGACGTCTGGCTCTTTTTGAGCAACTTCCCAGTTATCAACTAGGAACTGCTCTTTAAGAGCTTTAGCAAATTCATTGACCCATTTTTTGAATGGAGTGGAGTCTGACCATCCAATGTAATCTAGATAGTCAACAAGATAATCAGCATAAGCTGGCTCTATGCAGTGCCAGCCTACGCAGGTCTCTATTTCTTTTCCGAACTCAAACTCGAAAGACAAACTTTCATCTTTGCTTTCTTCGTTCGGACGTAAGGGGGTTAACTCAGTTAACATCCTTACGGTGTCATCCTTACCTTCAACCTGCTCAAAAGAGCAAAAGGCAAGATTAAGATTATGTTTGCGAGCTAATTCGCAAAGCGTAACCTCATCGCCGGCAAGACGATAACGCTCTAGAAATTCTTTTTGAGATTTCATAGTGTTCTCCTAAAAATTATTAAGGTAAACACTACGCCGTAAAGGTAAGTGTTTACCTTTACAGGTTTGGTGGGGTAATAGTAACTAAGTTGTTACTATTATTTGTGGGAATTTTCTATTTTTGAACCAATTTTCAAAATGTAATAGAAAATATAGAAATAGCTTACAAAGCCTAATCCTAGACCTATTGAAGCTAAAATTACTCCTATTCCCATATTAGTCCCTCTTTTGAGGATCTATATATTTCTTTGCTATTATCAAAACGTAAAACAGCATATAGAAATAGTATAAACCGGCTAAAGCAGAGACTATTGAAAAAATTACAAAAAGCATAATAATTACAATTTCTCATTGACTTTCGTAAGAGAAATTATAAGTCTTAATGTAAGAATAAAAATTATTGAAACAATGGCTAAAGCAATGCTACCAACAATTATATTCATTTTATCTCCTAACAATTACGTATCTAACAGCTCTATATAAAGAATAATACAAAAGTACATTAGCCGCCAATATAAAACCGAGTTTTACAAAAATTAAAGCGGTAAGTTTATCGTTCTCTAATACAGAGTCAAAGATAAAAAGACCTGTATAACCAGCAAGGGCTAAATCTGAACCAAATAATACCGAGATACAAGGTTTTATTACTTCATCTAGCCTTTGCTTGATTATAATTTTCTTTAGTTCCTCAAGCTTTAATTCGAGTTTAAAACATTTAGCCTTAAGCTCAAAATATTTTTCTTGAAGACTTTCATAATTGCTTTTAAACATCCATATAAACTCCTAAAAAAATGAAGGAGCTATATGTTCCTTGAAGGAGCAATAGCCCCTTCAAGGGATGATTGTTTAATTAAAATCTAACTCCCCAGTAAACTGGGGAGAACGTGCTAACTTGCCAGTCGGCGGTTGGCTACCTTGTTCTGATGTAATACTTTCACAAAAAGATTTTGTAATATATCTTCTAATTGTGAAGGGTCTTCAGCTCTAAAAGCAGCTGTCCAATTAGGGCAGTTCTCCCAGTAGCAGTTACCTATCATTACACCATACATTTCGGTACCAGCCTCTTCAAGCAGACTCCAGAGTTTTGGGGCTTCAGCATCACTGCTCCAACCACCATCTGTTACACAGATGATGATACGGCGCTGTTTTCTGTAAGCCATCTGCTCTTCGTATGCATTAGCTATAGTTTGCCAATCGTTGTTACCGTACCACTCAGTAACGTATCTGTCTGCATAAAGCTGTGCAGTAACACGCTGACGTGGTTTTTTAATTTGGTAGCAATGATTGCTATAGCTGTACATACTGGTTACAAGGTGCTCAGACTCCATTCGTCCAAGAGTAGCTGCAAATAATGCAGCAGTCTTTTCCAATGCAGTACGTTCTGCTTTGTAATCCATCGAGCCAGATACATCAAAAAGTACTGTAATGTGTGTATCCAAACACTCTGATTTACCTTTAGTTACAAAAGGATTTTTTGTATAAATTCCCTGTGCAACCTTGGCAATCTTGGTGTTGGCTAAACGCTTTCCGTTTCTTCCAAAAGAACAGGACTGACGTCTTGTATAAGCAAGAAGTTCTTTTTTAACCTTTCCAACTAAACCAGCTGATGATTTAGCGTACTTGGCAAAAATTTCTTCCCACTCTTCTTTGGTATGAAACATCATACGAGTACTTACTTCATTAGGGTTACCCACCCAATATGAAGATTTTTCTTTGATGTCCTCAGGTAACTGAAGAGCGTTATTCTTGCGAACAGAGTGTTTTTCACTCTTCACAATCTCAACAGGCTTATTTGAACACAACTGTTCAAATTCATCCTTTAGCTCTTGTGAACATTGAGATTCCATCGCCTCAATCTCATCTGAGATTGACTTGATTTGCTCAGTGTTCATACCTTTCTCTGAAACTGATGATTGCTCTGTAGAACAAGAATTAGAAGCTTCACAATTCTTCTTTTCATTTGAAGACTCAGACTGTTCATCTGAGCTGTCATCTGATTTTGAACTGTTAGCTTCTTCCTTGTTTTCTCCATCTTTGTCCTGCTCTCCTTCATCGGCTGATGAATTTGATTTAGACTCAGACTTATCGTTGTCACCATCCTGTTTATCGTTATCTGATGAACCAGATTGAGACTCAGATTTTTCATCTTCATTTTCTTCATCATCCTCATCGGATGAGTCAGAATTTGAAGATGAATTAGAGCTATCACCATTACTCTCATCTGATTTCTCATCAGATGAAGAGCTTTCGTTGCTTTCATTGTCTTCTTCAGGAGTATTAAGCAATTCGACAAACTGCTTAAAGTACTCATTCAGAATTTCATTCTCGAATTTTTTAAGAAATCGTATACATTTTTTATGATATTCAATATCATCTTCAATCTCTGAAGATACACTATTTAAGATGTTCTTCATTGTTGAAGGGTGTATACATATCTCCTTTTCCTTCAAGGCTTCAGCAAAACGCTTAATTACCCCTTTATACTCAACAAGTCCTTTATAATTTAAAGACTCTTGGATCTTGTACATGAAGTACATTGATAAAAGGTTTAATATACTGCGCTCACTGAGTGCCTCTTTTGAAGGCACTGCTTTTCCAACTGGAACAAAGTCCTGCTGTGTCAGACCCAAGATTTTTTGAGCATTTGCAGCATGAGGCTGCATTAAATGCTCAATGCGAGGATCTTCCATCGCATTTGAGAAAAGATGAATTTCTCCATCAAGACATGCCTTAACGGCTTTGTAGGCCTTATAGGCCTCCTTTTTCTCAAAGCCATGTGTAGCTGCGTAGTCAGCACACCTTTTATTTAATTCCTCATGCCAAGGAGATACCACCATCAAGGTGTATGTGTCATCCTGTCTCTTGAACCTTGTATAAAAACAATGTCCAAGCTCATGAAGAATTAAACCAAGTGCCTGGCGGCGCTTAGCAGGCTCTGCAACCTGAGCCACGATTAAGGGGTTAATGTAAATTCTCCCCACACAATCAGTGGACGCAGGAGCAGAGTAATTCTGCTTAGCGACAAGCTTCAGTTCTCTGTCTTTTGGACAGAAAGCTGATAAAACTTGTCGCATAAGAGCGAAGCCCTTACGTAACTCAGTCTTAGCATCTTCGATAGATTTAATATTCATAGTGTTTCTCCTAGAGGTCTTAGACCGCAAAAAAATAAAAAAAGATCAACACTATGAGCCTCGAAAGGATCGTAGTGTTGATCCTTTCGGACTTTATAAAAAGGAACTCCCCAGCTATTGCCGAGGAGTTAAATTAAATAGAAAAGAGTTAAATATTATTTCTGCGTGCTTGATAAATAAAGTACACAGGAACAATGAATACAGCAGCCACAGCTGCTGCACCCATTGCCAAGGTTAGTATTCCCCAGATCATTTTTGCTCTCCTTTAAGTTTATCTGAACTCTTGAACATTACATACATCCAACAAAGACCTATAACTAGACCTACATATTTGAACGCATATTTAATCCAAGTATATACAGACAAACTCATTACCATTTCCATTATAGAAGAATTTTGTAAGTGACGACAAAATAAATTAAGTGCATCACCTGTTTCTATAAAGAAAGTTCCTACTATGCCAAAGAAAAATAACATATAGGAATGAGCATATTCTGATCTTATGAAATACCCTCTTTTCTTTTTAAAAGAAACTACTCTCTCCTTTGGAGTGAGCTTTTCTTTTTTATTCATTTTTATCTCCATAAAAAAATACGGAGATATACCCTTACGGAGCATACACTCCGTAAGAGGTAAATTTATAGAGCCGATTGCTCGGCTCTTACGTCTGTTACAGACCTAAAGACTTATAAAAGTCTTCAACGTCCATTGATGAAGGATCAATTGTTATTGTTGGTTCTTCAGAAGCCTTAACTTCTTCAGTAACCTCAGGTTCTGAAACAGGCTCTTCTACAGGAAGAATTACTTCCTCTACTGGTTCAGCAGTTTCTTCAACTGATACAGGATCAGCTAAGATTTCTGCTTCTTCAGTAGAAGATTTTTCTTCTTGTACAGTTTCTTTAACATTAGGAACCTTTTCAACAACCTCAGCAGTTGCGATTTCAGTTTCTTCAGTTGAAGCTACAGGATCTAACTCAACAGAGTTGTGAACTGTAGTAACTGTATTTTCTTCTGTAGAAGTAACTTCTACAGACCCTACTTCAGGAATTGCTTCCTGCTTTTGAGTCTGCACCTGTTGCTTACCACTACTCTGTTCGCAAAGAGCTTCAAGCTCTGCAATTGCATTATCAATAGAAGCCATCTTTTCTTCTTTAGAAGAAAAATCAAGCTCTGTCTCGATAACACCACGCTTTGCCTGTGCAATATCAAAACCACCTAAGATGGTCTCAACATCACCGCCTTTTGACAGAAAGTCCTCAAAAGCCTCTCTACTGCATAATGCAGCAAGTATGTTTTTGTAAACATCTATCATAACCTTTGTAAGGCCTGCTGAAGGCTTTGCCATCTGTGCAGCTGTACCAGCAAAACGCTGATTTACCACCTCAATGATGTTATATGCCTTTTCTAGCAAGCTCTTCTCAGGTTCATCTTTAAATACAAGTTCCATACAGAACTTTGTATCTAAAGCTTTCTGACAGGCTTTGCGAATTGAAGAGCGTTTCTTGCCGACCTCATCTGCTTTATAAGCAGCACCTTTGTTCCTCAGATTATTGTCATAATCGTATTTGACAATAGAAAAAGGTTCAAAGATCTTGTTGAAGTAATCTTCAACAATGCTGGTGCTCTTCTCTGTCTTGCTTTCTGATAAGAAAGTGTTGACTGTAGCATCTGAGGTCTGTGCCCAATCGAGGACGATTGGCTTGAACCCACATTTGGAAGAGAACTTCTCAAATGTAGGTATTTTGCCTAAAGCTTCTTTACGAAGCTCAATGTCCTCAATTTTGTTACATCTAGCCTGCTCGGCTGAGGTGTAATCTGAGAAGCTCTTCTCCATCTCGGTGAGTTTTTCATTAAACTCATCACGGAGTGGGATCATCTCCTCAAGGCAAGGTACAACGCAGTCCTTAGGTATGAAGTAACCACCATCAATTCCGGCCTTAATACCGTATTTGTTCAATACGGCTTCAGCCTTCTTTTTAATACCTTTTAACAAGGCAATAGGCTCACTAAATAGTGATGCCTTGGTTGTCACTTTAACCCTAGAGCCTGCGACATCGTCTTTAATGTCACCGGTGAATTTTGATTCATCAGTGACGCCTTTAAGTGTCACTGTTTCGCACATAAGCGAAATTCCTGATAACACCAAGACGAACTCGGCGGTCTTCTTTTGACCTTCTACAAGAAGATCTTTAACCTCAGTTGAAGCTGAGGTGGTAGCAGTTGTTGATACAACAGTAGAAGTTGCAGCAGTAGCTGCGTTTACGATTGAATTAGTCATTTTAAGACTCCTAAAAATAAAAAAGCCTTAAAAGACAAACACCTGTCGCCTGAGGGCGAAAAGTATTCGCCCTTTAAGGCAGACAAGTAATTAAATTGAAAAGACGTTAGAGTTGGTACTATCTTCAGTACATTTGTAACTCACAACGCCCCACTCTATGACAATGTATAGAGTGTTTTTTGTAATCTTGGATCTATTATTTTTAAAAATTACCAAAGGCAATGTAAAAAATAAATCCCAAAAATGAAAGGAGGGTTACACCTCCTAAAATATAAAGGAGGATCATTCCTTTTTCCTATTTGCTTAAAGCAAAATAGAATAGAAGAGCAAATGATCCTATTAAGGTCAATCCTCCCCATATAGAAAAGAAAATAATCATTTCTTTTTCCTCCATATTAAATAGAGCATTAGTCCAAGGCATGGAATTGAAGCTAACATAATAGAAAACTCAATCCATAGAGTACTTGGATACTGGGTTGTATAGCATAAATGAAGCCCTGAAGCTTCTATTTCTACTTTCTCGCCTAGTAGCTCATTAAAGAAAAATAAGAAATTGAATGTAATATCAGCAAGAAATGCTGAAAACATAATTCCAAATGCACTGTCTAGCAGCGATTTGGGATTTTTAATTTCTTTTCTAAGTTTAGAGTTTTCCTCTTTTAATCGCAAGTTTTCTTGCTTTAAAAGGAAAAACTCGTAGTTTTTATTATTCATAAGCTCCTTCCTAAAAAAAATAAGCGGAGCTATATGTCCCTTGCGGAGCATAAACTCCGCAAAACGGGATTAAATTTTATAGAAACTTTCGGTAGCAAAGTACGCCACACATAAAAATAAAAGTTTCTATGAACAGGAAGAGGTAACCTGAAGCTAACAATCTTCCTAAATATATTAAATCTGTAGGAGTCATATTAAATTCCTCCTACAGAAAGATGTTTAACACGGTCACTTACTTCGGCTTTTTTAGCATTATTAAAACGCTCTAAAGAGCCAGTAAGATAACCAGTTACTCTTCTTACTCGCTGAAAGCGAAGACCTTCGCCTACAACGAGTTCTTTTTTATCATTGGTGGTAACACGGAAGTTTCCGTATGCACCACCTACCAAATAAACCTGATCACCATCGGTTATTACGCCGTTATATTCTGGTGCTTTCATATAGTGCTCCTTCTCCAGCATGTGCTGAAGAATTAAAAAATAAAAACAAAGATAACTAACCTTGCTGAACACTCGTAAATGCTCAAAAAGGTTAGCTATCCTGTTTTCAGGAACACTAACAACTGGAAGATCATAAAAATCTTCCAGTTAACACCCAGTTACTTAAGTCTTATTCTGTTTGCATAAGATGCATCCCTGCGGAATGTATCTATCTGCTCTACAGACATCAGCTTATGTTCGACCAGGTATCTTGAAAGCTCTTCAACATCAATACTGCCCTTACGTTCTTCTCGAACGATTGAACAGTCTGATGTCTCCAGCTTATTAACTCCCTCAGGTAGCAGTTCAACTAACAGCTTAGCTGTTTCGTCTCTTTGCTCCTTTAAAGGCTTTAAAGCAGCATTAGCAGCTTCATAAGCCTCGTTTTGAGTTTTGTACAACTCAATGAGCTGTACAAACTCTTCCTGAGGTGCAGGTGTAATTGCCCTTTTACCCACTTTAAGCTCTGGCAACTTGCCTGTGTCCATGAACTCTTTAAATCCATGAGCAATAGCGACAAGCTCCTTGATAACTTCAGGATCACGTTTAATGATCTGTGTTTTAAAGTTATCTGGACAGAATGTCTTTCCGTCCAAGCTCTTGTGGGTACAGAACACCGCACACGGTGCGTCAGTACAATAGATTTCCCACTGTACTTGAGCATAGTAGCCGGCGTTCTTACCTGTCTTTGAGAAAGAACCATTCTCAAGAACATCTTTATAAGAAGTTTTGCTCTTGGAATAACTGTTCTTTATTTCAACAGGTATCCCCATATCGGTTAGGCCGTCAAGTGACACCATAAAATATGGTTCACTGACAACTTCAAGACATGGTGTCGGGCACTCACCTGATGGTGAGAGCTTACGTCCCAGTGGAGTGGTTAGCAAGTGTGCTCTTATCTGGGGTTCAAAGAACTTACCTTCGAGCACAGGCTCAGTATTTAACTGAGGTTTGCTTACTAAGCCGAGTTTCTCATCTCTGAGTTGCTCGAACTTTATCTGACCACTCCAGAGGTGGGCTACCTCTGTTCCGGTTATGTGTCTCTTGCGAAACTCTAACCATTCAGAGGTGCCTTGCTCCAGTTCTGGGACAATTCTATAAAAGGAGCTGCTCATGTTACCCCCTTGTTACGTTTACCGTAACAATGGTGTTAGCACTTTCGCTAACACAGCGTAACTGAGCTCCTCTGCTCGTAACAAAGTTTTTTTCGGCTTTCAAAGCCTTTAAGGCCTTGAAATCTTTTATGGAGCAGTTAAGAGTTACCTCAACTGCATCTTTGACCGTAGCCTTATTCAGGCTACGTAAAATTGAATCCAAAAAAAGTGCTCGGTTACGAGCTACATCTGTTGTAGTGTTCATAATTCTTCCTTGTTTAAAAAAAAGGACAAACACTACGCCCCTAAGGACTTAGTGCTGTCCTTAGGGACTGCATCTGACACATCAATCAGATGCAAATAAATTAATTAAATCTTATCCAACTTGGTCTTAGCCTTGTGCTTTACAGGTAGTAAAGCTTCAGCATATTGGCAAGTCCAAACCATAAATTGTTCGTACTCCTCATCTGAAGCATCCTGTAGCATGTCAGCTACAGCCTCTGCAACCTCTTTTGGGGTTGGGTTATCCACTTCGGCAGCATCTGCCTTGGTGATTGAAACAAAACCACAGTAAAAAACTGCAACTAAACCAGCGATTAGATACTCTAATTTCATGGTGTTCTCCTAAAAAAAGGACAAACACCACGTCTCAGGACAATGATGTTTGTCCTAAGACATATTTTGTTTATAGACCTAACTCTGAGAAGATGTCCCCCTTCTGTTCTGCTGCTTTAGCATCACATGCAAAGGTGTTTCTTCTTTCCCACATGAGTCTCAAATCTGATTCAGGACAAATTGTCTTGAAGTGACTTGTAAGCTCTGTGAGCACAGCATCTCTTACTTCGTCATCATCATTGATGATTGGAAGCTTCACGCTTACAGCGTAAACGAGAGGCTCTGCCATCTCGTCCTTGTTTGCCAAGAACAACTCGACAAAGTCGAGAATGTTTCTAGGGCTAACTACGCTTGGAACGTTGTTAGAGATGAACTGGTTCTCCACTCCTTCAAAAAACTTTGAAGTCATAGATGCAAATTCCTCACTAACTTCAGGAAATGCAGCTTTTACCATCTTAGCCACCTGATCCTCAGAAAGAGAATCAAATTTATCTACTGTAAATCTTGAAAGCGTTGACTCATCAATGATATTTCTACCATTGTAGTTACCTCTTTCACTACAGTTGATACCAGTGTTGCCGAAGGCAAACAACCTGAACTGGTCATTTGCTCTTACAGGCTCTTTTAAGCCAGCAACACTGAAGCTATGACCTTCGATTAGGTCATTCAATGATGGTGGTAAGCTAGCAGGAGCAAGGTCTAACTCATCAACCAGTGCCCAATAACCTCTTTTGCAAGCGGTTAAAAGAGCACAATCCACGGTTTTCCAGATTCCATTGAATGAAATCTGTCTGAGGAAAAGGTCCTCAATCTCCGTTGTTGCGGAGCAGTTAAACTGCACCACTGGTTGACCTAGTACACTTGCCATCCAAAGGCACATAGTTGTCTTACCAGTACCTGCCTCACCATAGCCATAAAAGCCACGACCGTTACCTACGCCATTACGGCGCATTACAAGGTCTATGACCTTGTTAGCGTGTACCGGCGCAGGTCGGTAGGCTGGATTAAACTCAGGAATGTGGCGAGAGTACTCGTCACAAGCCGTTACTGTTACCCAAACCTTCTTTCGAGGCATCTCTTTAGATACCTCAATATCAGCACCAACCTTTTTAAGGGCTAGTGCCAATGCAAGATTAAAAGGTAGTAACTGCTTTAGGGCAGTTACTTCACCAGTGACTGGATCAGTAACTTCCCATAAAGCAAAAGCCTGAGTTTCGTTCGGCTTTTCAGCTGAACGAGTTAACTTGCCTTTGGAGGCAGCCAAGTCCTCCTTTTTAACACCAAGATCTAGAAAATCTTGGAATAATGAGGTGTAAACAGCCTTTAGGTTGTTGGAATTTGTTGTCATAGTGTTTTTCCTTAAGCGGCTTAGCCGCAACAAAATAAAAAAAGATAAACACTATGCACCTTGAGAAGGTAAATAGTGTTTACCTTCTCAGGTGGTTAGAAATGAAACTCCCCTAGACTAAGCTAAGGGAGTGAAAAGAATTGATTAAATGTACTTTGTTTTTATTTACTAAAACCAAAGTACAGTAACAAGCCGTAAACTGACAATAATGTCAGCACGGCTACACTACTGATTATAATCATATCTTCCTCCATAAGGCTAATACGGTCAGACCTAGTACAAAGATTGTTGCAATAAATGTTGCAAATTCCTGTACTTCTGTTTCAAATGTTTTGAAGGTGTAGCTGTATTGAAAACCTAATATTTCAACACTAACATGCTCACTCATAAAAACATCGAAAAAGTATAGTCCTGTATAACCGCATACAGCCAAAAGAGCTGCTAATATAACAGCAAATGCGCTGATATATAATGCTCTTTTATCTTCTAGACCATGCTTAAGTCTAGAATTTTCTTCTTTTAAACGCAAGTTTTCTTGCTTTAAAAGAAAAAAGTCGTAGCTTTTATTATTGTTCACAAGCTCCTCCTAAAAAAAATAAGCGGAGCTATATGTCCACTGCGGAGCACATAAACTCCGCAACGGAATTAAATAATAAGTTAATGAAGATGTAACTCATCCTTCAAAAGGACAATGTACTTGTCTTCTGTCTTAACGAGTTTAAAGGTTATGTCATTTCTGACTAACTCTTTTAAATACTCGCTAAGGAAGATGCTGTTGTACTTGTCACGAGGATATTCCTCGAAACAAGTAAAGTCTTCACGAACTTCTTCTAAAGATTTATACATAATTTTCTCCTTGTAAGGAGAAAACATTGCTTCCGAAGGGAAACAATGCATTCCCCTTACGGAAACAAATAAGACCTAGTTGATATACGGATATAACAACATCAGTCACATCTCTCTCAGAAGTAATAAAACATCTGAGGAGGTTTAATTAAGCCAGTGTTGATTTATGTCAGCTGGTACTGACATTTCTTATAAAGAAATAAGAAATCTTTTAACTTAAACAAGTCAACCTATAAACAGTTGAAATAACAGCTTACACGTTGAGTTGCTTAAGGAAAGTTCATCAACACACAAGGTGTTGATGAACTTTTAAATTAATTAACATGACGTCTTTCTTTGGATGGTGGTAATCCATCCTGAGGCTGTCTTAACTAAGACAGCTTCATAATTTAGGACATCAAAACCACGAATGTGGTTTTTGGCACAGAGCCTATCTCGTGCCAATAGTAATTGGTCACGAGATAACTCAGGCTTAGCCTGAGATAATGTATGTACTTTTTTTGAGGTTGAAGTAACCTCAGAATGTACATTTACTTCTTCGCCGTTAGCGAAGAAGCAAACTAAAGCGACAAAAGTCGCTAGAGATAAAATAATTGCGATTTCCATGGCATCCTCCTACCACGAGGACAAACACCATGCACGTCAATTGACAAGATAGTGTTTGTCAATTGACAAAATGAGCGCAGAAAGACCGTGACAGGAAACATGTGTTCCTATCCGATGCTATTTCTTTGCTCGGTTGAAACCTACAGTTGTACAACCGTAGATTATTGATTTCCAGCGCAGACATGATTCTCGAATGAGAAGCGCTGGTTGGTAGCTTTTACCTTGAAGCTTAGGGTTACAATTGACATAACAAAATAAAGTCAATTAACACTTTAATTATGAACTGCAAAACTCTAAAAGTAAAGACATCAAAACAAAAAATAAAGGGCATGTTTTAGTGACTTGGTTAAAGTTTATTTTAATATCAATTTAATATACATAATAAAGATGTTTATATATCAATATTCTTTACTTTGTTGTGCTAATTTGGCTTATAAACTTTCATTTTTAATTTACATGATAGTATAATTGACCTAATAAATGCGTTTTGTACGATTATATTAATCGTTCAACCATACTTGGTATTAATATTTCTCGAGGGGCAAATATGCCTAAACTTGCAAATATAAATGAAGTTATAAGTAATGCTATGCTGATGCGTTTACCTGCATTTTTAGGTATCCGTGACAAAGAGTTCTGTGCTTTATTAGGTTATGCGCCTGTTTGGCTTTCTCGTATCAAAAAAGATATTGATAGTGGAAAAAAGAAACCTGACGATGCTGTAGTAACTTTTCTTGATAAAACTATTTCTGAATATGTTGAAGCTTCTTCTTTTATTGAAGAGCAGGCAGGTGTGACCTGGCAACTTATTGATTTGTTTATATCTATTTACATAAAGAAACACGGTATTCCTAAAAACATTGGAGAGTTACTTTCTAATTCAAGGATTTTAAAAACAATACAAGATCTTTATCTATCTGAAGATAGAACATCTGAGCAGCAAGCAGAAATTTCAGAATTAGTTAAAGCCATCGTTCACATAATTTCAGAACAGTTTGGAAAAGAAGCTATCCCTGTTGATATTGATTTTGACAGCGTTGCGGAATTTGATAACTTTTCTGATATGATTTTTTTAGAAGGTTATACTCCAGAACAGTTTCTTGAAGATCCTTATAACGAGAAATATGTTAAGTTTATGGAATACACAAAGAAGAATAACCTGTCTTTAAACAGATACAATGCGTATCTAAAGACAAGCTCTTATCAGCACTATATTAGTGTTAAAAATCAAAAAGCTGAAAAGATTGCTTCAATGCTTAAAGAACAAGGTCTAAACCTTAAGAGCCTTTTAATAATGTCTGAGATGGATAAGAAGTAAGGATCGTGGCATGGAAAACGAAGATTTTAACCAAGATTTAAAGATTGATGATAAACCTTTCACTCTCAGCGAAAAGAAACAATTTCAAGAAGTGATCTCTAACTTTTCCCTAGCTCAGTTAAATGATGCTAAACAGATTATTGATCAACGTATTGAAGATCTTAAATACAGAATCCAGAACGCTGATAAGATCATTCAGTTAATGAAAGAGCTTAATATCTCTTTTGAGGATATGAAACGCTTAGGTTACAGAATACCTGTTACAACCAAACCTAAACGAGTTGTTGCTCATTCTAACGAGGTTTACAGAGTTATTACCGAGTCAGGTGTATGCGTACAGTGGAGTGGCAGAGGCAGAAAACCAGTTGCTTTTGCTAATGTTAATAAAGAGAATATCCACCTGTATCGTGTTCAGGATGACGGCTTAACCCAGTACGAAAAAGATCATAACTTAACGCCGATCACTGAAAAATATCGTTAAACTTGTATTCGCTTATTTATAGCTCTAAAATTATGGATACCGAAAAATAAACCTTTTCAAAAAACCTTATTAATTGCTTTATAGCAAAGACCTTTAAGAGATACGCTCCACTTAAAGGTCTTTTTTTATTCCAAGATCATGTCAAATTCTCCCCTCTTATTTCTTGCTTTTAATTGAACGGCTACGCCACTATTCAAAAGACATAGAACCAAACGGACGATGGCTTAGTAGAATGTTGTGGTCAGAAGGATTGTGATGAAAAG
>ERZ1035048.41-NODE-41-length-42605-cov-11.785288_pt1 | contig 42605 bp, 44 predicted proteins | sample MGYA00520587_ERZ1035048 | MGnify/ENA primary metagenome ERZ1035048 (study PRJEB33766, sample SAMN09781693) | gut metagenome | biome: gut microbiome | host: Homo sapiens | place: Madagascar | study: EMG produced TPA metagenomics assembly of the PRJNA485056 data set... | reverse complement strand
AGCCACGCCTCTTCCGTGATGCTCGTGGCTACTTCTTCGAGAGCTTCAGCGAGCGAGAGTTTGAAGAGAAAGTAACCCCAATCTTGGGACACAGTGTCCACTTCTGCCAGGATAATGAGAGTATGAGCAGCTATGGCGTAATGCGAGGCTTGCACTTCCAGCGCCCACCTTATACCCAGAGTAAGTTGGTACGCTGCGTAAAAGGTAGAGTGCTCGATGTAGCAGTAGATATTCGTAAGGGTTCACCAACCTATGGCAAGCATGTAGCGGTAGAGTTGACAGAAGACAATCATCGCCAGTTCTTCATTCCAAAGGGCTTTGCTCATGGTTTCGCTGTTCTCTCAGAAACAGCTGTCTTCCAGTATAAGTGTGATAACTTCTATCATCCAGAAGCCGATGGTGGTATCTCTATTCTTGATGACACACTTGGTATTGATTGGAAAATTCCAACAGAGCATGCTAATCTTTCAGAGAAAGATACAAAGCATAAGATGTTGAAGGATTTCGATAGTCCGTTCGATATCAATGTAGATTTATACAAATAAACAAATAGTACGCTGTTCTTTAAGCATTGACTATGCTGTAATGGAGAAGTCTAAGGAAATCTATACCTTGCCAGCCGAGTTTGGCTGGAGCGACTTAGGTAGTTGGGGCAGTCTCCGAACCTTGCTTCCACAGGATGAGGAAGGCAATGCCAAGGTAGGCAAGGACATCCGATTGTATGAATGCAAGAACTGCGTGGTTCTTGCAGCCGATGAAAGCAAGGTGGTAGTTCAAGGCTTGGATGGCTATATCGTAGCAGAGAAGAATGGACAACTGCTTGTATGCTCATTGAAAGAGGAACAGAGAATTAAAGAATATAGAAAGTAATATATGTCAAATCAAACATCTGATAATAATAAACGAATAGCAAAGAATACTGCGGTATTGTATGTAAAATTGATACTATCTGTGATTATAGGTCTTTATACGTCCCGGGTAATCCTTCAAGCATTAGGTGCTTCGGATTATGGTTTGTATACTATTGTTGGAGGTATTGTTTCAATGATGAATTTTCTAGGTGTCACCATGATGTCTGTAACTTATCGGTATATTGTAGTGGAGTTTGGAAAAGGAGAAGAAGGAGATCCTAGAAAAGTATTTAATACTTCATTAGTGATACATATAGCCTTGGTCTTGTTACTTTTGATTGTAGGTGAAACTTTTGGAGTTTATTATATAAGAAATATTGCGAATATTGATACTTCAAAAATAAGTGATGCGCTATTTGTTTTGCACCTTAGTTTAGCTGCAACATCTTTTGTTATCCTTAGTGTGCCATTTAATGGTTTGATAGTCGCTCGTGAGAAATTTGTATTTACATCCGTTGTAGAAATTGGTAGGACATTGCTGAAGTTAGGAATGGTTATAGCTCTAGCGTATTATTGTGGCAACCGATTGAGGATGTTTGCCATTATAATGGCGATATTTAATATCATATTGCCAGTTAGTATGTATATCTATTGCTTTATAAAGGATAGAGAAATTGTAAAATGGCAATTTAATAAGAAGCGTTCTGATTATAGTGGTATTTTAGGATATGCTTTTTGGATTATGATAGGTGCTGTAGCTTCCATGGGTCAGAATCAAGGTTCCAATATGATAATCAACTTGTTCTTTAATACAGTCGTTAATGCGGCGTTTGGTATAGGTTTCCAAATTAACAACTATGTAATGATGTTTGTGCAGAGCTTGAATCAAGCGGCAATTCCACAAATCATGAAGAGCCAAAGTAGTCATAATACCGAACGTTCTTTGTCTCTGATTTATGGGATTGCGAAAATCGCATTTTTCATCATGCTTATACCTGTTGTGCCGCTGATTCTTAATATGGATTTTGTACTAAAAGCTTGGCTTAAAGATGTGCCTCAATATACAGATGTGTTTGCAATATTGCTTTTAGTTGGAGGTTTAATCAAATGTTTGGGAGCAGGATTCGATTCTTCTATTCAGGCAACTGGTAAAATCCGTTCATTTCAAATCTTCTATAGTGTAGCATATTTAATGGTTCTTCCTGCTGCTTATTTTCTTTTTGTAGTAGGTTTTCCTGTTTATACGATTATTATTTGTACAATATTAGCGTCTGTTGCAGTGTTGGTATTTCAGGTTAGGTATCTAAGTAGAATTACTGAATTTGAACCAATGTGTTATTTACAGCATACTGTGTTCCCTTGTTTGGCTGTTGTTGTATGTTCTTTGCCTTTGTTCTTGTTGAAACTTTTTATCACAGGAACTGTGGTAAGTTTTTTAATGTCTAGTGTTATATCGTTAGTGTGGATCTTATGTTTAATCTACATGATTGGATGTACCAATGAAGAACGATATATAGTAAAACAAAGTATTAATAGAATTTTTAAATAAAATAATTATGGAAAAGGCAAAAATAGATGTTGCAGTACTATTGCTTTTCTTTGCTCGCCCTGAGCAGACTGCTAAAGTTTTTGAGCAAATTAAAATAGCTCGTCCTTCAAAGCTTTTTCTTTATCAAGATGGAGCTAGAGAAGGAAGAACAGATGATGTAGCAGGTGTGAAAGCTTGTCGTAAAATTGTAGAGAACATTGATTGGGAGTGTGAAGTACATCGTATGTACCAAGAAAAGAATTATGGCTGTGATCCTTCAGAATACATCTCTCAAAAATGGATGTTTAGCATTGTGGACAAAGGTATTATTCTTGAAGACGATGATGTTCCCTCTCAAAGTTTTTTCCCTTTTTGCAAGGAGCTACTGGACAAGTATGAATATGACAATCGTATAGCGATGATTTGTGGCATGAACCATATGGATCAAGTTGACATTGATGGAGATTATTTCTTTTGCCGGAAACATGGGCCTATTTGGGGATGGGCGACCTGGCGTCGTTTTGTTGATATGTGGGATCCAAAATATAATTTTTTAGATAATGAGCGCGACATAACTAATCTTTTCTCTTCAGGAGAACTGTGGAATAAAAGACTGGAAACCTATTTGAAACATAAGGCTACAGGAATAGAACATTATGAAGATTTCGTTTCGAGTACTAGAATATTTAATTCTATGCTCGCTATTATTCCTTCTAAAAACCTTATTAGTAATATCGGTATAGCAGCAGTGTCAACTCATTCGACTTCCAATATCAATGATTTACCTCCTAAATTAAGGCGTATTCTTTTTAAGCCGACATTCGAGTATGATTTTCCATTGAAGCATCCTTTAAATGTTGTCAATGATGTTGAAAACTCTAGAAAAATCGATGCAACGATGAGAGCAGGACTTTATGAAAAACTGTATTTGCTCTATAGAAGAGTATGGAATTTTTTGTGTAAGAAAAAGTAAAATAATCTATATGTATACAATTCAAGAAAATGTACGTATTGTTATAGCGCTATTAAAGCAATATAATATACGTCACATAGTAGTTAGCCCAGGTGGAACTAATATTCCAATATCCCAGGCTGTTCAGGAGGATTCATTTTTTAAGTGTTATTCTGTGCCTGATGAGCGAAGTGCAATGTATTTTGCTATAGGTTTACACCTTCAGACTGGAGAGGTTATTGCTACATCATGTACAAGTGCACAAGCTACTCGTAACTATGTGCCAGGTTTGACTGAAGCTTTCTATAAGCATACTCCTATTTTAGCTATTACTACTGCAAAACTTGAAAGATTTCAGTATCAGGATTATATGCAAGCACCTGATCAATGTTCTCTTCCAAAGGATGCAGTGAAAGCATCATTTGATTTACCTCCTGTTACGGATGATAATACCCGTATGCAGGTTTATCATAATGCCAAAGAAGCTATATTAGAGACAACGCATAGAAATCCAGGACCAATACAGTTAAATATTCGTATTGTGGATGCCCAGCAAGGTCAATTTGAGGATGTTGAATTGCCTGCAATAAGACCATTGCATCGTTATATGGCGTGGGATGATTGGAGTGATGTAGAACTGTCAAACAAAAAGGTTTTGGTTGTCATAGGAGAACATCGAGTTTTTTCTGAAAGAGCAAATAAAGCTATCGAAAAATTCTGTGAAGGAATTGATGCTGCTGTCTATGTTAATCATCTTTCCAATTATCATGGAAAGTATAGCGTTTCTGCAAACCTTTTGATCTCATGTGGTGGCTTTAGTCTGTTGAAGCCAGATGTGCTCATAACCATAGGAGGACAGACGGGAGATTATCCTATTTATGGTGCTTTAAATAGAATAGGTAAAACGGAACATTGGAGAATTGCAGAGGATGGTAACTATGTAGATACTTATGGTCATCTTACTAAGATTTTCGAGTGTCCTGACTATTATTTCTTTGAAAGAATAGCAAGTAAGGGATGTGTCGAGCATCCGTATTATCAAAAATGGAAGGCTTTAAATGATATGATGAATTATGATGTCGAAATGCCTTTCTCTAATTGTTATGCAGCGCAGCAACTTTATAAGATAATTCCACAACAGAGTATCATGAATTTTGCAATTTTAAATAGTCTCCGTTGTTGGAGTTATTTCCCATTGCATGAATCTATTCAGGGATATGGAAATGTAGCTGCATTTGGTATAGATGGATGCAATTCTATGCTAATAGGTGAAAGTATGAATACAGATGAACTTTGCTTTATAGTTACTGGTGATTTAGCTTTCTTCTATGATATGAATGCTTTAGGAATTCGTCACATTAAAAATAATGTGCGTATTCTTCTCATCAATAATGGAGGTGGTGCAGAGTTCAAAATTATGACGAAGGACTGGAAACAGAAAGTAGCTGTAGAAAATTTTATCTCTGCTAATGGTCATAATGGCAATGCCAAAGGATGGTCTGAGAATTGTGGTTTTAAATATTTGTCAGCCTCAAATAAAGAGGAATTCCAGGTGTTAAAGAATGAGTTTGTTGGTTCTTCTGATAAGCCTGTTATTTTGGAGATTTTCACTGATGAAGATGACGAGCCTATAGCAATGCAAACATTGATTTCAGCAAACCGTATCGAAACGTCTTCGGGTAAGTTGAAAAGTGCTATAGCAAATATTGTAGGTGAAACAGGAATTAAAGTTATAAAGAAAATTTTGCGATGAGTATTATACGTAAAATAATAAATAAATTTCATTCTCGTATAGTTCTTAAACCTATTATTGTAGTTAAAGAGCAGAGTGATTTGCTGTCTGGCAAGGTTGCGCTTGTTACTGGTGGTAGTTCAGGAATAGGGTTTGCTATAGCTGCAGCTTTGGTTGCAGCAGGTGCAAAGGTCTATATTATAGGAAGAAATAAAGAGAAATTGAAAATTGCTGCAGAAAAGATTGGTGGAGCATCATTTATCACTTTAGATATAAATGACGTTTCTGCGATGGAATCGGCAATAGAGCAGTTTTCTGAAAAAGAGAATATAGACATTTTGGTGAATTCTGCAGGTATGCATGGAAATGATCCATTTGGTGCCGTTACAGAACAGACATTTGATGCTGTGATGAGTGCAAATGTTAAGTCTCTATACTTTATAAGCCAAGCTGTAGCTAACCAGATGATTGCGAAAGGTATTCAAGGACATATACTCAATGTAAGTTCGGCCTCGAGTATTAAACCATCATGGACTCCATACGAGATTAGCAAACGTGCTGTAAATGGAATTACTGAAGGGATGGCGCACAAACTCATTAAATATGGTATTGTTGTAAATGGTATAGCTCCTGGTCCTACAGCAACTCCTATGATGAATCGTTCTTCTGATATCTCATGGCCTGGAAATCCTTCTGGTCGCATGTCGACAACTGAGGAAATTGCAGCCTTGGCATTGTTTATGGTTAGTGATAGAGGTGATGGAATTGTTGGAGATACATTCTTTATGACAGGTGGAAGTGGAACAATTTGTATAGATAAATAAAAATGAGAGATATACTTTTTTTATATAAGAAGATGTTTACTGTCATGTGGCAAATGATATTCTGTAGCAAACGGAAAATCATTTTAATAGGTTACCCTACCCATGCAAATCTTGGAGATCAAGCCCAACTACTATGTACAAAAAAATGGTTAAAATCAACTTTTCCAGATGGTAAATTGATTGCTATTCCATGCCATAGTTATTTGGAAGGTAATGCTTCTTATCTTATGATTATGCTGTGGTCTTTGGCATTTTCTTTTATTTTTGGATTTTTGCGCTTTACTGTGCGAAAGAATGATGTCTTTGTTGGGCATAGTGGCTATTATCTTGTAGATCATCATGGAGGGTGGCATAAATTTGTATATGTAGCACGAAAATTTCCTCATAATAGATTCTTAATATTGCCACAGACTTTCAATATGTATAATCCATATTTTACGAAAGTGTTGGCTAAGGCATTCAACTCTAATGACAATATAACTCTTTTGTGTCGGGATGAAGTATCATACGAAAAGGCAAAACAAATTATAAATGAAGAAAAGTTAATGTTATATCCAGATATTGTCACATCACTCATTGGCACAAAGTCTTATGATAACAAACGCGAAGGCGTTCTTTTCTGCATGAGAAATGATGTAGAGGCTTTTTATAGTAAGGATTCTATTTCAAAGTTTAGGGCGCGTTTTAACTGTAAAACAGCGTTGACTGATACAACTATTAATGTATCGGAAAAAGAGATGGCAAAAGATAGACAGAAACTTGTTTTTCAGAAAATAGAAGAATTTTCTCATTATAAGTTGATAATTACAGATAGGTATCATGGTACAATATTTTCTCAAATTGCAGCTACTCCTTTGATAGTTATAGCTTCTGCAGATCACAAATTAAGTAGTGGAGTAAAATGGTTCCCTAAAGATTTATTTAAAAGTCATATATATTATGCAAAAAGCTTAGAAGAGGCTTATGACTTAGCTAAAAAAATCTTGAGGGATAATGATATAAAATATCTTGTACCTACTTATTTTAAAGATAAATATTGGGATAAATTAGCAGAATACGTAAGATGATAACTACAAGAAAAGAGTTGAAGGAGTATCTTGAATCAGATGCAAAAACTTTTGGTTTTAATGATTCTTTTATTCGAAGATTAAAGCAGTACTTGGTTGATCCGATGCATTGGCAACTTCCAAATTGGATGGTTGTGAAGGAATTGCGTTTGTCGGAATACTATTTCAATAACCGCAAAAAGTCTCTTTTTTATTACCTTATGTATGTATATCATATACGCAAATTACAGAGGTGGTCATTGAAAACAGGTATTCAAGTACCATTAAATATAATAGGAAAAGGATTTGCTATTTGGCATTTTGGAAGTGTAGTCATAGGTGCAGACAGTATTGGTGATAATTTTAAAATTGGTGTAAATACGTTAATAGGGAAAAAAACTATTAATGGCAAAGGCCCAAGGATTGGAAACCATGTATATCTTTGTTCTGGCTCTATGATAATCGGAGATGTCACAATAGGTGACAACGTTACTATTGCTCCCAATTCTGTCGTAACAAAGAATGTGCCTTCCAATTGTATAGTTGGAGGTACACCCGCAAAAATCATTAAGTATTATGATTAGTTCATACAAGGAATTGAAGTTTTATATCAAGGCTGATGAAATCATGAATGATTTTTGTCAGCCTTGGTACAAGACAATAGCGCATGTGAATATTCGCAAAAGATGGTTGAAAACATATCGGATTGTAGAATGGTTGTTTTATGGAAAGCAGAATCATAAATGGATGATATTACCATATATCTATTATTCTCGTAAGTTAGATAAGTTAAGTTATCTTTGTGGGTATTCCATTCCACTAGGCTGTTTGGGGTATGGCATTTTTTTGGCTCATCATGGTACATGTGTAATCAATGGCAGGAACCGAATAGGTAATTACAGTTGTGTGTTTAATAATGTTTGCATTGCTGATGGAAACATTAAAGAACTTGGAATAGGTGTATTTTATGGAACCGGTACAGTTGTAGCTAAGGCTGTCACTATAGGAAATGGTTGTAAAGTATCAGCTAATTCTTTTGTGAATAAGTCATATCCTGATAATAGTCTTATTGGGGGGGCACCTTCTAAGTTGTTAAGAGAAAATATTATTCCTTGGTTTCATGAAGAACCATATTTTTCTAGGTACAAAGAAATAGAATCTTTGCGAAAGAATTTTGGTTTATAAAAGATAATTATATGTCAACAATTATTTATGTGCACACTGGGGATTCTTTTTATCTATTGCCTAATTTGTTACATACGAGAGCATATAATCCAAATGCAAAAATTATTTTGCTTGGAGATAAGAAGAATGCTTATGTTGAAAAATGGGGATTTGAGCATTTCTTGTTGGATGAGTATATGAATTTGGCTCATCAGTTTGAAAAAGTGTATGTTCATTATTCTCCAAATACTTATCAGTTCGAATTGTTCTGTTTCCAGCGCTGGTTTGCTGTTTGTGAATTTGTTCAAAAGCAGCATGCCGAGAAGTTCTTGGTTTGTGATACAGATGCCTTTCTTTATTGTAATATTGATGATGAATTTGATAAATTCTTAAATGTGGATTTTACTATAACAAGAAATGGTACACCATGTTTCACGTATTTTTCGAAAGATAGCATAAAACGTTTTGTAGAATACATAACCTGGTGCTATACGAGTGAAGTAGGAAAGAAACGTATAGAAGATTATTATCAACGTCTAGTTGATGGTAATAAGGGTTATGGCATTTCAGATATGTCTGCTTTCGTGGCATGGGAAAAATTGGATGGTGCAAGGGCTATTCATGTAGATGTTCCCAAGAAAAGTGTTGCTTATGACCACAATTTTATAGATGTAAATGATGGATATAAAATGGAAGGTAGCCATAAACTTATAACTTGGGAGAATGATATTCCTTATGAGTATCTTGCTTCTACAGGAGAAAAGATAATGATAAAAGGTATTCATCTTCAAGGAAAAGCTAAATATTTGATTCATAAAATGATTCCCTATAAGTATATAAAACCTGTATTAGGTTTTTATTTAAAGGAAATCGTGAAGTATAGATTGAGAACCTTTAAACACAAAATTTTGAAATTATGAGAATACTTTGGTGCACACATTCTTTAGCGGGATTTAAGAAAGAAATTGGCGGATATAATGGATGTGGATGGATTACATCTTTATTAGATGAATTCAAGAAAGTTAATAATATAGAAATAGGTATTGCTTTCTTTTATCATGAACAAGTAAAAAGTGTTGTTCGAGATGGTATCAGATATTTTCCACTTTTTCAGCGACATATTAGTGCTTTTGATAAAATCAAAACTTTTTGGGGGGATTATTCTGCTTGGGTTAACGAGGAATCAGTACATCTTGATGAACTTAGTAAAGTAGTTGATGAATTCCAACCAGACATTATTCATGTATGGGGAACAGAAACGGATATGGGACTTATATCGAATATTGTTGATATCCCTGTAATTGTACATTTGCAAGGGTTGCTTCATCCTTATGCAAATGCATTGTTTCCTCCTGGTGTGTCAAAGAAAACTTTTGTTTTCAAGGATGGTTGGAACCCTCTCAGAATAATGAAAAATCTTAATGGCCTTCATTATTGGAAATATAAATCAGAAAGGGAAATTCGCATATTTAAGTCTTGTAAGTTTTATTTTGGTCGAACTCATTGGGACAAAGCTGTTAGTCTTTTGTATTCGAAAGGTAGAAAGTATTTTTTTTGCAGCGAAATGCTTAGATATGAATTTTATTCTAGTGAAGTATGGGAATGTTCCCAAAATAATGTTTTCCAAATTATTTCGACAATTTCTTCTCCTTTGTATAAGGGAATGGATATGGTTTTAAAGACTGCAAAAATATTAAAAGAGTTTGGAGATATTAAGTTCGAATGGAAAATCATTGGCATTACACAAGCAAGCGTACAAGAGAATTTGTTAGGGATAAGAGGAAATGATGTTAATGTTAAATATTTGGGAGTGAAAACTGCGAATGAGATTCTTTCTTTAGAAATGGATTCTCATTTATATTTTCATCCTTCATATATAGACAATAGCCCTAATAGTGTATGTGAAGCACAAATGATAGGTATGCCAGTTATGGCAGTAAATGTGGGAGGTGTGTCAAGCATTTTGGACGATGGGCGTATGGGATGGTTGCTTCCAAGCAATGAACCTGATATGGCAGCTTCATTAATAGTTGAATTGTCAAAAAAACGGGATATTTTAGTACAAAAAAGTGAGTTTACAAGATTAATGGCTAGAAAACGACATCAGAAGGATGAAATCATAAATTCGTTAATGGATGGCTATCATTATCTAATGTTAAAATAATTATGACAAAACTAATTGTATATTTAATAATATTACTGCCTCTTATCTTTAGAACCCCACAAAAAAACAATGCATTATGGTTTTCTTTTGCTCTACTGTTTGTTCTTTTTGGATGTCAATATGAGATGACAAGAGATTGGCCAGTATATGTAGGAAGATGGTTGGTCGCAACACAAGATTATCGAACAGGTAGCCGCGACTTAGAGCCTTTTTATAAAGCTGTAATGTCTCTATGTAAGCCATTTACCTATTTTGGCTATTTAATGATTTGCGCCGTGTTCAATCTATGGGTATTCAAGAAATATTTGGATAAATATGTTCCGGTAAAATTGGCATGGTTGACCTTGGCAATATTCTTATTACGCACTAATTTTGCTTTTACTTATATAGATACTAATCGACAGACCTTGGCTATTACTTTGTGTATGGTTGGTATTTATTGTATTATAAACCCTCTTGTTTGGATTAAATCTAAAAAAGTACACTATCTTCTAAGTGCAGCATTGTTTTTGGCAGCAGTTTCTACACATACATCTGCAGTGATAGCCTTGCCCATTTTCTTCTTTCCATGGATATGTGAGCATATTAAGAACTCAAAGTATCTTTTTGGATTTATGGGATTGTATATAGCATCTTATTTTATCAATTATAGTGCTATATCGGATATTGTAGGAGCATACATGATGGAAAATGAGGATTTGTCAACCTTTTCACAATATGCAGATGAAATCTCAGAACGATCAAAATCTGTTGTAGAACAAGGTATTTATGCAACTCTGTTATTCTTCTTGATTTATTTATTTGATAAGTTTAAAGCTCAGGAAAAACCACTGGTGTTAGCGGTGATTGTTTTTATTTCATTGCAAGGATTTGCTATGTATACGATGTTGAGAGCATTATTCTTTTATCAGGTATATTCAATTTATGTTATACCTATACTTGCAAGTAAAATGGCAGAAAAAAAAGGAGCTCCAAGGTTTTTGACCTATCTATTTTTTGCCGTTTTCATTTTATATTGCATATATAGTTTTCATTCTACTATGGCAGGCGAAAATATGGAAAACTGGGAGCGTTTCCAAACGATATTCACAGCTCCAAGGTGGATGTAGCTGTATTGTTATTAACACAATATGTATAATCATACTAAATAAATTCTTTAGTAATAAAAAAACAATTAACAGTGTTTGGACATTTGCGAACATGAAATTACAGATTTATTAGATAAAAAATGGTTCCTAAAATTTCAGTAATAATAGTTACCTTCAATTCTGTTAAAGATTTGGAGGGTGTAATAGAATCGTTCTTGAAGCAAGATTATGCTAAAAAAGAACTAGTAATTATCGATGGTGGAAGCAAGGATGGCACTGTTGATATAATAAAAAGATATGAACAGCAAATAGGTTATTGGTGTTCGGAGCCAGACAAAGGTATCTATGATGCCATGAACAAAGGATGGCGACGAGCTTCTGGTGAATATATGCTTTATCTCGGTTGTGATGATAGGCTTTTGGAGGGTGCTTTATCTGCTTTGGCAGACAATGCAAATGATGCAGATTTGGTCTTTGGTGATGTGAAGTGTCTCCACGCTGGTGGTATCATACGTGAGAGAATAACAACGATGAATTTCGATGTAATACGTAAACATGCAATTTTCTCACACCAGTCTCTTATAATGCGAAGAAGTATTTTTGAGAAATATAATGGTTTTGATTGTAAATACCGCATTCTTGCAGATTATCATTTGATACTTCGTGCTTATCTGGGTGGCGCTAAAATGCAATATGTGCATAAGTTCATTTCGCTTTTTAACATGGGTGGCGTGAGTGGATTCACATATAAGAGCGATAAAGAGAAATTGCGTATTCACACAGAGCTGAAGTCTATTCCATATCCAAAGCTATATTACATATTTAATATATGTAAGAAGACTTTGCAAATTATTAAAAACAAATGGCTCAAATTATGAGACGCCTTATAGTTTTCTTTTCCTGGCAGTCTGACATTCCTCAAAATCATTCTAAGATAAAGAATGGATTGGAGAAAGCTTGTAAAAGGTTGAGTAAGGAGCTGTGTTGCGAGGTAGTCTACGACGAATCTACTTGTGGTGAACTTGGTTCCCCAAAAATTGACGATGTGGTGGAGAAGAAAATAGACTTGTGTGATGTTTTTGTTGCAGATGCTACGCCTGTAACAGAACATCATGGAAAACTGTGTCCAAACTCCAATGTTATGTATGAGCTTGGACGTGCTCGGGCCATACATGCATGCCAGAGAATAGTGACTTTGGCTGCGAAGGGAGATTGGGAAATCAAGAATCTTCCTTTCGACATCAATCATACCGTTATTCCTCCTGTTGATATAGATAATACAGATGTGTTTTATCATCTGATAAAGAAGTCGGTCAAGTTTGCATACGATTCTCCAGAAACAATATTTTTACATGATGATAGAGTATTGTATTCTGATTACCAAATTCAAAAGAATATTAATTCGGGAAAATATCTTCCTAATACATTTTTAGAAAAACGTAATCTGAAGGAACATCTGAGATTTTTTGCGGATCCTTATCTCTTCTCATCATATATTGCGGACAAGATATACCGTTTTAACTTCCATAGACTCAATCGTGGCAAAAAAATATGGAACAAGCCTAGGTTTAACTTTAATGCTAAGCAATTTCAAATTGACAGTTCTGCATATAGTTTTTCCAAACTTTATGAATCTGTTCTGCGGCTTAAAGACTATCTGGCAAACAAAACAGATGAACTTTATAATGGTTCAAACGAGAGCTATTTGACTTCGTCTAAATGCAGGCGTCGTTTAGAAGACCTGTCTTTCCTGACTTCGCAGATATGTTTATTGACAGGCAATGCTGGACAAGGAAAGACTAACTTTATTTGCGACTTTGTACAAAATGTGCTTCTTAAAAGGCATATTCCTTTTATATACGTCAATGGTTATGAGATTGATTCTGCAGATATCGAGAGGACTTTAATAAAAGCAATTTGCCCAACATTGGATATCTCTTTTGATAAACTTATGGAGCAACTTACACTGTACAGTTCCTCTAAACGAAAACCTGTTATCTTTGTTATTGATGGCCTAAATGAGAATCCTCATCCAGATGATTTTTGTAGGATGTTAGTTGCATTCTTAAAAAGACTTTTGGCTTATGATTTCTGCAAAGTTATCATGACTTGTAGAAGTGAGTATCTCGAAGAAAACTTCCAAGAGTTAACTGAAACCTTTGAAAAAAAAATGATGGTAGAAAAAGACATCTATCATCATTTGAATGAGGAAGATATTGATACGTTGCTTGAAAGATACTTTAGGTATTTCAACATCACAGCTGATTTGGGAGAAGCAGTGAAGAGCACCTTGACAAATAATCTGTTGCTTCTTCGCATATTCTGTGAAGCTAACAAAAACAGAAGATTAGGCAGAGTTAATCATATCAATAGAGACGAACTCTTCACGGTATATTACGATACGATGTTGATTCGTGTTGCGGATGCCCCTGATTGGGAAGGAAGAAGAGATTTCAGACGAAGGAAAATCAAAGGTTTCTTTACCATTATACTTAAGCGGATGATTGAAACAGACAAATTCTTTAATGTCTCATTGGATGATTTGCTGGAAGGCATGAACCAAGAAGATGAGAGCATGCTGTTGCGGTTTCTGGATGAGAATATTCTGCTTCGAAAAGATTTGGCAAAGGATAAAGAAAAGACAGAAAACGAAGAAGTAGTGAATTTTACTTATGATGCCTTCCGTGACTATATGTTGGCTCATTATATTCTAAACACGCTTAGGGATAATTTTGAACAACAGAAAACTTTAATTAAAAAGTTTACTGATGATGGGCATCAGCTGAAAGAGGGAATCATTCCATACCTATTTGTGCATGCCAAGAATACAGATAGTGAAGCGTTATGGAATTTTCTGAAAGGATGTCCTTGGTATGTATCAGGTTTTGAATCTTATGTATGGGAGACGGATGAATCTAAAGTTTCAGATGATGACATTGGACTCTTGCTGCAATTACTTAATAAAAACCCCTACACTATAGCAAGAAATCTGCTTTATTGGGGCAGATGGAATACAGAAGAGCATCCAAAATTGAATATTAAGATTTTGTTGGAATATGTAAGCAAACTCGAAGATGGCGCTTTAGAAAAATGGGTTGAGAAGATTTGCTGCAGTACAAACAAGAAATATTACTGGGGGCATGAAGGGCAGACTGAGCGTGAGAGATTCATTGAAATGGTTAGAAGTTTATTAGGAAATTCCCAATTCTTTGAATATAAAGATTCAGAACTTGTGTTTGAATTTTACGCTTATGTAGCTTCTGTCTCTGATGGTAAAGCAAAGGAAGTCTATCGTCAATACATTAGGCAAACTAGTAATATTGAACAAGTCCAGCATATTTTTCATACAACCAAAAGTGAAAACCTAAAGGCATGGATGAATCAACTAATCACATTATTATAAAACTGTTATGAAGAAGTTTACTTATGATAACTTTCGATATATCATGGTAGTAAATCGAAATTTAACAAAGAACTATTTCCTTGACAAGGCTGGCATCCGGGGTGGTTATGCAAAGGATATGTTTTGCCGCATATACGACAGCATTTTTTCAGAATCTGAAGATTTAGTGGATTCGTATGAAAAATATTATAGCCAAGAATTTGATTCATTAGGACTGATGCTCGAAAAGAAATACAATGTTCCTAAAGAAAATGTAGATATGTTTATTCAAGATTTGCGCGAAAATGCAGATTATACATTAATAGGCTTTAACTCTTTGGCTTATGGTGAGAATATTGACAATCTGTTCAGCTCAGGTGTTTTTGACAAGCGTTTTGATCAACTGCTATTGATGAAGATATGAAGATAAAGACAGATTTTGTAACAAACAGTTCTTCTACATGCTTCGTAGTAATGACGAAAGAGGAGCTGACGCTACCACAGTTTTTACGATTGGTTGGAGTGAATAATGACAGTATGTTTGTAGATGTTTTCACTAAACTATACCAATGCTTTAAGGATGATTTGATTCCACTTGAGCAATCAATGATTGATTATCGATGCGAAACTATCGAGGATTTTGTGAATAAGCGTTTTTTGAGTCCTGGAACTGTGGAACGGATAAAGAAGGCTATCGAAAAAGGCTTGAATATCTATGTGGGTGAAATGTCAAGTGAAAATAATGAAATTGAGACTTTTTTCTGTTGCGACTCGTTTGTGATAGAAGGCGACAACGTGATATATGATGCAACAAATGATGCGTGGTAATCTGATACTCCAGAATCATACCGAGCAAGGGTATAAAGTCCTGTTCAACACAAAGACAGGAGCATTTGTTCGAATGGAAAACGATGGAGAACAAGAACCATTTTGGTGTAAAGATGGTCCAGAACTTATAGATTTGTCCATCACTAATTATTGCGGTCGTGAATGTGATTTCTGTTATCGCCAGTCCAATAGAAATGGGACCCACATGCAGATGTCTGATCTTGAAAATATCATTTGCCAAGCCAAGGATGTAGGAGTCTTGCAGATTGCCCTTGGTGGTGGTAACCCTAACCAGCATCCAAGGTTCGTAGAAGTGCTGAGACTGATAAGATCTTCTAGCATAATTCCGTCTTATACAACTAATGGCATGGGACTTACTGATGATATCTTGAAAGCAACTGCCGAATATTGTGGTGCAATGGCAATAAGTCTTTATCCGCCATATAGTGTAGAACAATATTCTGCGTTAGTTGACAGGATCGCTTCATTTGACATTAAACTTAACATGCATGTAATTCTGAAAGCTGACACTATAGAACTGATGACAGATTGGTTGCAGAAAGCCCCGCCTTTCTTTTCAAAACTCAATGCCGTCATTTTCTTGAATTACAAGCCGATAGCTGGAGAACGGAACTATTTTATAAGAGACAGGGCAAAATTAAAGCGTTTCTTTGAAGCTGCCAACGAATGTAGGAGCGTAAAGATAGGATTTGATAGTTGTTCCATGTCTGGTATCGTTCAATGGATGAAGGACGTAAAACCTGTATTCTTGGAATCTTGTGAGGCAGCACGTTTTTCTGCCTTCATATCAGAAGATATGAAAATGTATCCATGTTCTTTTATGGTTAATACAGATATGTATGCCAATTTGCGAGAAATGAGTTTAAAGCAAATATGGCAGAAGTCTGAGGCTTTTAAAAAATATAGGAAGTCAATGCAAACACATACATGTAGAGAATGTGATTTTCTGCATATCTGCAATGGTGGTTGTCGTTTGTTCCCTGAAATAAATATGTGTAATGAAAGAAAATAAAAAATATAATTATGCCAGTAATACCCCAATCATTAGATAAGGTTTTCTTCACCCAACTGAAAGGTTTGCATAATGTGGAGATTTCATTTATGGATAAGCCTGTAACAGCGATATTCGGAGTTAATGGCTGTGGAAAATCTACTATATTGCATGCTTTGGCATGTTTGTATAGACCTAATAGTCACATCGGTGAAAAAAACTACTTCACAAGATTCTTTAAACGTGAAAATGGCGTTTCATGGACAGGAAGTAAATTACATGCTTATTATACAATAAGAGGTCATTCTTCTTTTAGAGAATATGGTAAAATGGGCGACCGGTGGACTCCTCGAATTGATAGCCGTCCACAAAGAGATGTGGTGTATCTTGGAATATCATCATGTGTGCCAGATATAGAGCAAGTGACTGTGACAGTAACCAATTTTGCAATGGGTGCTGCAGAAGATGTACAACGCAAAGAAGAAATAGTTCGTGCAGCATCTGCCATCATGAATTACGACTACAGCAATTATGCAAAGGCTTCGTTCCATAAGAAGAAATATAAAAAAGTAGCTCGTAATAGTGCGGCTATCAATTATTCTTCACTGGCAATGGGAGCAGGTGAACAACGACTGTTCTCTATCTTGGAAATTCTTTACACCCTTCCTGCTTATTCTCTATTCTTGATAGACGAATTGGATTTGACTCTACATACATCGGCATTGACGAAGTTGATAGATGAAATGACAAGAGTTGCACAACGCAAGAATCTACAAATAGTCTTTTCTACCCACCGAGAGGAATTAGCTCTTCGCAAGGATATTAATATTAGACATATTTGGAAAACAGCTAACAGTAACGATACTTTCGTTCTTGACCACACTTCACCAGACTGTCTGCTCAGACTGACAGGCAGAATGGAAAAGCTGTTTGAAGTTTATGTTGAGGATGACTTGGCGGAATATATCGCACGACAAGTGACAAGAGACAAGGGATTATTACCTTACACTTCGTTTTTGCGCTTCGGTGCAATAGAGAATGCTTTTGTTGTTGCTGCAGGATGCGACATTCAAGAAGATGATTCGTATAACAAATTATTTGTGATGGATGGTGATAAATATCGAACAGAGGACGAGCGTATTGCTCAGATGCAGAAATGCTATTCTGGAAATGAGGCTGATCGTGACGCTCGTAGGAGAAGAGCTTTATCGCACATCAAACAGTTTGCGCTTCCTGAAGGAGAACAACCAGAGCATTATTTGTGGACACAACTAAAGCAGACAACTAATGACTTGGCAACATTAGCACAGGAAATTATGGCAGTGGCTGACGACAAACATGCTTATCTGTATGATGTACAGATGAAAAGTGGAGAAAGCCGTGATGCGTTCTTGACAAGATTGACAGATATATTGAGTAAGGAAGTTTTTTGGACTGATTATGTCTCAGAATTGTCAACTTGGCTTGATGATAGGAAAAATGAATTAGGATTGTAGTAAATTGAAAATAAATACGAATGAATAATATTGTAAACAAGCGATTAGATTTTATAGATTTAGCAAAAGGCTTCGGAATGCTGATGGTTATATATTTGCATATAACAATCAATTACCCTAGTGAAATCAATATATATGCAGGTTCAAGATGGGATAGTTTTGTGCATTCTATGTTCATGCCCATCTTCTTTATACTGTCGGGATATTTCTTTTCAGTAAAACGCCCGTTTAAGGAGTGGATACATAAAAAGATGAAACGTCTATTGGTTCCTTTTGTGATATTTTATCTTTTCACTTATCTTATGAATGTAATTTTGGTTACTTTCTTAGGTGTTCATTTGAAAAGTGGTTTTTCGTATAGTGATATATTTGTTGTATTTTACAAGGATGTCTATCCAAATTCTGCTATATGGTTCTTGCTTTCATTGTTTTGGACGAGCTTGATTTTGTATGGCATTATGAAGATAACGGATAAGTTGATATTACAAATAATCCTTGTTTTTGTAAGCTTTAGTATGGGAGTGTTGTTGGATAAGACAAATACTAATATACCATTGTATGTAGATACATCATTTACTGCTACCATATTCCTTTTCACTGGTTACCTATTTAAAAGGTTCAGAGTTTTAGAATGTTTGCAAGCAACTTCTAAAACTGTTCAAAATACTTGGATGGTTGGTGTTTTTATTGTTGGCTTTTTGGCATGTTATGTGGGGGGGCAAGGAATAAGTATGGTAAATAATGTAACAGGGCAGCCTATTTGTTTCTATTTTACAGCAGTTGCTGGTAGCTTATCGGTGATAGCTCTTAGTTATATGATAGTGAAACTTCCTGTAATAAGTTATGTTGGAAGATATTCAATGTTGGTACTTTGCACTCATATGTATCTTACCAATGCCTTGTCCAAAATTTTAATGAAGTTTGATTTCTCATTTTGGGTTAGTAGCTTACTGGCATTAATAATGGTATGTATTTGTTATTATGCAGTTGTACCTGTTGTAAGAAAGATAAAAATATTGGAATGCTTATTATGATAGAAAATAGTTGGAAAATGTGAAATATATAGTTTTAATTAAGTAAATTTTTATATTATGGCAAGTTATATTACAGTACTTTTTACAAAACACAAGAAAAAACTTCCAAAGAAGTTTCAAGGAACAATCCTGGATGAATGGATTCGTTATGGATTTATGACAGTTCTATCTGCTTGGGTATTCCAAGGAATGCTCTATGCTAATTGGCGCGAGAACGTTATAAAAATAGGGTTAGATTTAGTGTTGACGGTTGCTTTAGCATTTATTGTTCCATGGTGGATAGGTTTTCTGATAGCTCATACAATCAACTATTGTATCAATGCGCAGGCTAAAGCTATTTTCAATCACATGGGGGCAGGCAATAAACCGGCTGTGGATTTTTATAAAGGCACGCTGGCTATGAAAAAAAGGTTGGAAAAAACAACTTGTCTTCAAGCTGCGGTTGCGTATGGTTCTTTATCTCGTGGTTGCTATAAGCCTACTTCTGACATAGATGTGCGTTTTATTCCGAAAGAAGGTGAATGGAATTTCTGGAAGGCTTGTTTCTGGACTTTGAAGGAAAGAACAATCTCTTTCTTGACTGGCTTTCCTTTGGATTCGTATGTGTTTACGCTTGAGCATACAAAAAAGGTGATGCGTAGCGACGAACTTCCTATCATCGTGTTAGAACGAGCTGGAGCAGCAAAAAAACTGTATCCAGAAAGAGTGGAATGGGAGGAATGGTGTGAAATTTTTAAGAAGGAACAAAAGTTGCAATGAAAATAGCACTGACAACTGTTGACTTGGTGCAGGGACGTGAGCGTCTAATGCCTTGGAGAACCGTGATAGAGGTGGCTAAATATGCCAACGCTCATGGACATGAGGCAGAAGTGCTGACACTCCCTGTGCAAAAGGACAATGTGAATTATGAGTTTGAGGGTGTTAAGGTAAAGTCTGCTCCCCGTGACTTTCATGAATTTGCCAATTATGTGAAAGTGAGAGGTTATTATGTGGTAGCTTATCCTACTCCTTGGCGTGAAGGCTTGAAGAATCTATCAGCCTTCAAGAGTATAGGCTGCAAAAAGGTGGCATACTTCCCCGGAGGTTCCTATCGCTTGGAAAATATCAAGGCTTTGTGGAAACATGTGGGATGGCAGACGGCAAAACCTTATCTGCTAGACTGGTTAACACCTTATCGCCTCCTCATGGGAAAATTGAAAAATGTAGGCTTCGATTGTGTTGTTGCTCAATCGCCTTATACTGCTGAAACTTGTAAACGAGGTGGTTTTGGCAAAGTGAGCATGACTGTACCTGGCAAAGATAACTTTGAAAACTTGGAAGAAGATATTCATGTCTTTGAACGGTTGAAGATAAAGAAGCATAAGTATCTATTGTTTTCTGGAGCACCTGCTCCAATTCGAGGTGCTTCTTTCTTGTTGAAAGCCTTAGATAAGATAGCTGAAGAGAATCCTGATGTTTTTTGTGTATTTTTGATGCGTAAGGATGTTGGTTCAGACTATTCTGTGTTCGATAAAGCTTATCAAGAACTTAAACACAAAGAATGTGTGCAGATTATTTTTGAGAAAATGAACCGTAACGAGTTGAAAACAGTGATGGATCATGCAAGAGCTGTAATGCTTCCTTTCTTATTGGTTCCTTCTGAAATTCCAATCACATTCTTTGAAGTGTTGTCGCTTGGAACTCCTGTAGTGACATTCCGTAATGGTGGAACTACGGATTATCTAAAAGATGGTGTGCTGAGTTCTAAGCCTGGTGATGTAAATGGTTTGTGTGAAAACCTACAACGTATATGGGCGAATGATGAAGAATATCGATTGGCTAGTATAAGAGCGCTGGGCATCATGTCTCAACACCCTTCTTGGGATGAGGTTGGTAAATCATGGCTTGAAGTATTGACATGTCAAAAACAATAATATGAAGAAATATTTGGTAATTAGTGGCATTGATGGCAGCGGAAAGACTTCTGTAATCAATGCCTTGAAGGAAGAGTTGGAACGTCAGGGACATTCCACTCAATATATTTGGATGCGATTCAATCACTATTCTGTTAAAGTGATGAATGCCTTGGCAAGAGTGTTTAAACTGAGTGTACCTGTACACAATGATTTCGGTGATGTCTGGGAACATAGGCTGTATAAGTCACCTTTGTTCTGTAAAATCTATGTTTGGTGTAGCTATATAGACAATAGAATTGCGAGAAGAAAGGCTTTGAAACTTGACGCTGATTTCATCATTTGTGATCGATGGGTGAATGATACTTTGATAGATCTCGGTGCTGAATGTCGTATTCCTGAGATTCTTGGTAGTAAATGGTATGGTCGCTTCCAAAAAATATTACCAGAGAATACTGAGCAATATGTGATTGTGAGAGGTAGAAAAGACATAGTTGATTGTCGTGTAGAGAACCGTACCAATCCTGATTTCCCTTATCGTATGGACTTGTATCAGAAACTTCAACAGAAGGCTGAGGTGCATGTAATAGATAACACTGGGACAATTAAGGAGAGTGTAGAACAGATATTGAGGACTATCAGATAAGGTAAATGATGAAACGAAGAATAGATAATATTTTCTCTATTCCCAAATGATTATATCTGGTTTGTAAGTATTTGGATTAGCAGTTTGATTTGTTCTATTGCTTTGCCTACCATCGTTTCCAAGGTGGTAGAGAAGACATCAAATAATTTAAAGATACTAATTGGGTTATGAAAAAAATATTAATGAATCGCTCGTTAAGTCGTAAAATACTGATGGTGAGCGTCACTTATAAAGAAAAAGGACCGAGTGGTGGAGGCGTTTCTTCTGTTATCCAATCTTATTCCTTATATATTGATGGATTGAGGCATATTGCTTCTTGGAAACCTGGAGGAAAACTAAAAAAAATATGGACGGCAGCAAGCTCGTTGTTTGAATTCTTTTGTCTGTTGCTATTTGACAGACGGATAAAAATAGTTCATGTACATACTGCTGCATGGGCTTCGTTTGAAAGAAAAAGTCTGTTTATAAGATTGGCCCATCGCTTTGGGAAAAAAGTTATCATACACATGCATGCGGCAGATTTTGTTCCCTATTATGAACAAAGCAATCATCCTAAAAGAATACTTGAAACATTGTACATGGCAGACAAGATGATTGTCTTGTCAAAGTCGTGGTATGATTATTTTGCGAGTATTGGAGTAAAGAAAGAGAGACTCGAGATATTGAATAATATTGTCTCAGAACCAGAGATTTGTCCGGTGACAAAAGATGATAATGTACTTAAGCTACTTTATTTAGGCGAATTGAGTAATAGAAAGGGGGTTTTTGACCTGCTTAATGCTGTTATTGCCAACAAGGAAAAATATGACGGAAAAGTACAGATTCGTTTAGGAGGAAATGGAAACGAAGAGAAAATATCCAAAATAATTTCGGATAATCAACTTGAAAATATAGTAAAGTTGGAAGGATGGGTTGTTGGAGAGAAAAAAACAATTTGTTTGAACTGGGCAGATGTGTATATACTTCCATCCTATAATGAAGGACTTCCGATAGGAATATTGGAATCAATGAGCTATTCTCACCCTATTATTTCGACAACGGTTGGTGGAATACCGGAAGTACTGTTTGACGGTGTCAATGGACGTTTGATACATCCCGGAAATATAGGCGAGATAGCAGATGCCATAAATACCTATTTGGAAAATCCAGCACTTATAGAAAAACATGGAAAGGAAAGTTTTAGAATAGTTCAGGCTTTCTTCCCGGAACAAGTATTTGGACATTTAATAAAAATATATAAAGAATTACTATAAGATGAATGTATTATTGTGTGGTCAACGAGCTTTTGCAGCGAAAGGTCTGAAAGAACTCTTGATAAAAACTGGTCATGATGTTGATTGTTTCTCACGTGGAGAACTACAACTGTCAGATCATGATGTTTCTGGTAATATTTATGAAATGTCATCCAATCCATATATAGATAAAGCTTATGATGTTGTCATCAACTTTATTTTGGTTAAAGGTGGCAGTGTTGAAGATAATCTGAAATATGCAGAAGCTTTAGCTTTATTCTGTAAGTCACATCATGTAAAAAACTTGATTCACATCTCTAGTATCAGCGTTTATTCTAACACTGCAGAATATATTGATGAAGATAGTGAGATAGAATCTGATTACCGCAATAAAGGTGGATATGGATCACTGAAAGTTGCAATAGACTTGCGATTAAAAGAATTAATGAATGGCAGTTCTTGTCATCTCACATTTGTACGTCCTGGTTTTATTATAGAAGATGTACAAAAGGTCTCACTTGCAGGCATAGCACTGAAGACCCCATTTGGTTATGTACTGATGGGTGATAAGAAAACTTCCATGCCTCTTGTTGAAAGAAGTCTTTTACATGAAGCTCTTGTTCGAATTGTGGATAAGAAAGAAAACGCAAAGTCTGTATATCTGGTATTGGAGAATAATCATGGAACCAAGTACATGATGCTTAAGAAAAGAGGCATTTCTCCAATTTCATTACCCAAATATCTTATCCTGACTTTGGGGCGAATTGCCAAATCATTGCGTTTGCTGAATACCGCAAAATACTCTCAAATACAAGGACTGTTTAAAAATACATATTTCGACTCATCTGAGACTGAGTATGAAGTAGGTTTCTCCTTCCAGAAAAATAGTACATGCGTGATGGGAGCTGGTGCATATGGTAGTTACACAATCCAAACACTATCTGAAAAATATCCTGATTTGCCAATTAATTTGCTTGATGTTGGTAATGGAGGAATCAAGGATGAAGATGAAATAGGATATAAGACAAATCTTCTTGGAAAACTATACAATGGTTTGAAGAAAGGACGCTTCTTTGGACTTGGAGGAGCCTCTGCAAAATGGGGTGGACAGTTGTTGACGTTTACAAAGAATGATTTTGCTAACCCAACTCCATTTATGGCAGACATTGTACGCATAGATGAGAAATATATGCAGAAGATGTTCCAAAAATTCAAAATTAGCAATGATTTTAAGGAGGAATTTGTATCTAAGGAACTATTTGAAAAAGTTGGTGTTTGGTTGGGATACTTTAGTAGAAATTTGTTCGCCTATTTTAAGATAGGAGATAAATTGAATGTAAATGTAATAGAAGATGCACGTGTTACAAAGGTTGTTTGCGAAGGAAATACAGTGAAATGGGTAGAATACTTGAAAAATGGAAAACTCAAACATGGTGTTTATGAGCATTACTTTATGACAGCTGGAGCATTTGAAAGCAACAGAATCATGCTTAATTCTGGATTGACGCCTTCTGATAGTGTAACATTCTCAGATCACTTGGATCAGCGCATCTTCAAGGTACACAGTAATGGTACATTAGGAGAAAAGGATTTTAGTTATCAAAGAGATGGCTCTTCCTTGATAACTCGTCGTGTGATAGGTGAGATTGATGGTATTTCTTTTTATTCTATGCCAAATTTCAATGCAGACTTCCCATTCTTCCAAAATGTAAAGAAAATTATGTTTGCACATGATTTTCGATTGAGTGTGTTTGGAGCTATATTAAAGGATTTACCGAGTGTCATTGCCTTTGCATGGTGCCTTGCCTTCAAGAAGAAAATATATGTTTATAAGAATGAATGGTATCTTATCATTGATATTGAAAATCCAAAGGAGAATAGCTATATTAGATTGTCTAAAGAGTTGGATAAGTATGGACAACCTGGATTGGATGTCAATTTTGAGGTGGGAGTACAAGCAACGGAGCTCTATGACAAAGCAAAAAAGATAATGGTAAAGTATTTGGATGATAATCATGTTAAGTATGACTTGATAGATGATGAGGTACATGTTGAAAAATGTGAGGATGCCTATCATCCATTTGGTATGTTCTTGAGTGATTCTAAATCATTGGATGATTATTTTAATCATTTCTCAAATATGTTGGTACTTAATACTGGTATTTTACCAAGAACTGGAGGTATAAACTCAACAGCTTCTGTTTTCCCACTTATTGAAGAATATGTTTCTAGAATGAAATTGTCATGAAAAAACAACCAAAAATTTGTTTCGCTTGTTCTGCTGGTGGCCATTTGCATGAGTTGCAATTGGCTACCAAAGACATAGAGTGTAGTAATAGTTATTGGATTATGTATCGCTCGCCGCATGTCAAGAAGTTCTTGAAGGGGAAGCGACATCATTATGTGTTAAATACTTCTCCAACCAATAAAATAACATGGATAGTGAATGCATTACAGTCGCTTGTGTTTCTTTTGTGGGAACGTCCAGATGTTATTATTTCTACTGGTGCTGGAGTCGCTTTTCCGACAATATGGTTGGGTAAGAAGTTCTTTGGCTGTAAAGTGATTTTTATAGCATCTGCGGCAGATGTTACACAACCAGCACGTACTCCATATCGTGCTTATCCTTTAAGTGATTTGTTCTTAGTGCAATGGCCTGAGATGATGGAGATTTTTCCTAAAGCAAAATATATAGGTACATTATGATATTAGTAATATTGGGAACTCATTCACAGCCTTTCGATAGATTGGCTGAGGGAATTGATAAGTATGCTGCAACTACTGATGAAAAGATAGTAGTGCAGATGGGAGTGTCAAATTATCCAATGCAACATGTGTCCAAGCATTTTGCTTTTTGTTCTAAGGAAGAGATGAATGGATATATGGAAGAAGCAAATTTGTTGGTGATGCAAGGTGGATGGGGAGGTATGGAAGAAGCCATTGACTTGGGTAAGCGGATTGTTGCTGTTCCTAGAATAGAAGGTGCTGAACATATTCATAATCAAGAACAACTGGTTCGTAAGTTGGATAATCTTGGCTGTGTTATTGGTTGCTATGATATTAGCAAATTGGCTGATTGCATCGAAAAAGCCAAAAACTTTAATTTTATGCCACTTCTGAAAGGAAGTGCTACGGAAATCATTGCTGAACATATGAAGCAATGGTTTGATAGATAAGAAATAAACTTTAATAATAAACATTTATTCTCTTTTAAAATTATGATTCCAAAAATATCTGTCATTACGGTGGGTATGAACCATCTGTCTTATATAAAGGAGCTATATAAATCTCTTTATCAGGATTGTCAACCAAGTGTTTCCTTTGAAGCTATTTATGTGGATAATTGTTCTAGTGATGGAAGTGTGGAGTTTTTAAGAGAAAACTATCCGCAAGTTAAAATCATTAAGAATGATGTTCCTAAAGGTTTTGGAGAGAATAACAACATTGGGGCGTTTGCTTCTACAGGTAAATATCTTGCGATAATTAATCCTGATGTGTCCTTTATGGAAGGAAGTCTTGATTCACTATATGAATTTATGGAGAAGAATCAAGAAGTAGGTATTGCTGTTCCTCACTTATTCAATAAGGATTTAACTCATCAATATTCTATTCGTGGCTTTATTACTCCAAAAATATTCATGAATCGTATTTTATCACATGGAAAGGATGATTCAATGAATCATGATATAGTGAAGTATCTTTGTAAAAATATTGATGTAGATAAAATTCAGCCTATAAATTGGGCGGTAGGAGCTGCTTTATTTATATCAAGAGAAATGTATAGTAAACTAGCTGGTTTTGACAAAGACTATTTCTTATATATGGAAGATGAAGATATATGTCTTAGATCTTGGTTGATGAATCGTCCTGTGGTTTATGTCCCACAAGCACGAATGGTACACAATCATTTGCGTGCCAGTGCTAAAATTGGAAAAAAAGCATTTATGCATTTTAAGAGTTTGAGGACATTCTTCAAAAAGCATGGATATGCTATCCCTGATTATGCTGGGATGTATAAAAAGAACTTTTGTTTCTGATTAGATTTTGTATAAATTGAAAATTATAAAAATTCTTGTAAGATAAGGGGGCGATACTATAATGTAATATACTTTTTATGTTGCAACAATATACTATTTTTTTTGATTTTCTACGATTCTGCATTGGCTCGAGGTCTGAGATTCCTTCTTCCTTGAAGGAAGCGGATTGGGAGGAACTGTATGCTATTGCCAAGAAGCAATGTCTGGTGGGTGTTCTTTTTGATGGTATCAAGAAGTTGCCTGCGGAACAGGTTGGGATGAAAATGGGGTTGCTGTTCCAATGGATAGCGAAAAATCGGATGTTGGAGAAGGCGAATGTTAGACTGAATGATGCTGCCATCCAGGTTTCTGAGTGGTTCCGGAAAAAGGGATTCAGAACCTGCATCCTGAAAGGACAGGGGAATGCATTGATGTATCCGAATCCTTATTCCCGGACTCCTGGCGATATTGATATCTGGGTGGAAGGTGGAGATAAACGGGTTATCTCCTTTGTCAGCTCTATCTCGCCTCATGAAAAGGCATGCTATCACCACATCGAGTTCCCATCGTATAAGGGTGTGGAGGTTGAAGTGCATTATCGCCCAAGTTTCCTGCTGTGCTTCTGGCATAACAGAAAGCTTCAGAAATATTATGAGAGGGTGAAGGAGGAGCAGTTCTCGCATCGGGTGATGTTGGGAGAGCAAGGGGAAATTGCGATTCCGACGGTGGAATTCAATCTCATCTTCCAGTTGACTCATATCTATGCTCATCTGATGAATGAGGGGATTGGGCTGAGGCAGCTGGTGGATTATTACTATGTATTGATTAGTGATGATTTATCATTGATTAGGGATAGAGTACAGAAGGAATTGAAGGAGTTGGGATTGTGGAAGTTTGCCGGGGGTATCATGTATATCATGCAAGAGGTGTTCGGCATGCCTGCCTCTCGCCTTATCGTTCCTCCGAATGAGAAGTATGGTAAGTTTGTGCTGAATGAAGTGCTGGAAGCCGGGAACTTCGGAAAGCATGATGAAAGAAATCGGTTTGGGAGATCAAAGCTGGGGCATAATCTCCAAAGGGTGTATAGGGATATAAGACTCATGAGGTATTTCCCTGCTGAGGCTCTATGCGAGCCTGTATTTAGGTTATGGCACTTCTTCTGGAGAAAGAGCGTAAGTATTCGGTGAAAGCCGTATTGTGCGCCTAAATAAAGTTTTGTACCTTTGCACCGTAATTTTAAATTATTTAAATTTTGGTACAAGGCAAGAAACAATTAAACAGCAAGCCAAAGTTCGCCGAGGTCGTAATCGGCGATAATAAGGCTTTGGATAAGCGTGAGCGGGTAGTCTTTAGTAAGGAAGAACGTGATACCATTTATGATAAGCTGACCAATTATATAGACATCCCAGATATGCCTTTGGACAATAATGATACCGAACGCCTGATCCGTGACATGGTGATGGGTAAGAAGGCGTATTTGTTCTGTCGTGACTTGGAAGCTTGTAAGCGTGCAGCAATGATGTTTCAAATTAAGGTATAACCTCCATTAGCTTGTGCTGATGGAGGGCTGAACTTTGTATTCTTGTCTCAAAATTAGAAAAATGATGCCGCCGTGCAAAGTTACAATATTATTTTGAGATATGCAAAACGGCGTTGAGCGGATACTTACAGTCTATCGTATGGTGATTTTTATAATGAGTAAAGTTGTAAATCAACCAACAGATTTTATACTTACAGATTTGATTTGCGCTCTTCTTAGTACAGTTCTTTCTATTATAGTTATCGGTCCTCTTGTTTGGGGATATGGGAAATATGTTAATCCTTTATTAAAAAGGTTGTAATAGGATTTTTATTTTTATCCCTGTTTATTATAAAGAAAAAGTTTATAGTTATGTCCGTTGCATCAACTGTATATGGTTATCAAGTTCAATATCTCTATACCTTGTATAGGATGTTAGAATCTGCTGATTCTAAAGAAGTATTTGTGCCTGAAGGAAGAGAAGATTTAGACATATATTTGAATGACCAAATTATCGAAACCGTACAGGTGAAGTGTTATTCTGGGACAATCGTGTATTCTGATCTGTTTTCCAAGGGCAAATCTACTTCTTTGTTTTCTCGTGGTAAAGATAGTTTAGATGAAAATTCAAATGTAAAAATATCATTCGTGGCGGTTGGACATGGCAATGATAAAGGAGTGATTTCTGATAGATTGACGAAGGTGTCCTCTCTTGTAAAGTCGCTCAAAAAAGAGGAAACTCTTCATTTGAATTATGCTTCTTCCAAGGAACTTGCCGCAAAAATATTATGGCAGTCTAAATCGCAAGCAGAGTTGGAAAATTATGTTGAATCTGTTTTAAAAAATCGATTTCCATCTATTGATCCTTTAATAGTAAAGGATTATTTGGTTCAGTGGATTTGTTATCTTGTAATAAATGAAAAGTCTGCTATTTATGATGATTTATGTTGTCAGGTAGGACAGATTATAGCGTTTTCTGTGCGTCAAAAGGAATTCTTTACTCAATTTGGACTAACAGTAATTCCACTTTTTCAGTCCGTTTGTCAGGAAGACGTTAATTCTGAAATATCTTATTATCAAGGTATATCTGCTAAGGAAATACATATTGCCAAAAATTATGATGTTGTCAGAGAAGAAAAGTTGCAATAACTCTATGAGAAGCTGAAAGACAATAATCTTGTTTTCATAACGGGTGTCTCAGGTTCTGGCAAAAGTAGTTTAGCATATCGTTATTTGAAGATTTGTGGTACTCCTTTACGATACGAAATTAAATATGTAAATCAAAATAACATATCGCAGATCATTGCCACCATCAAAGATATTTCGAAAGGCTTGAAGAGTGAAGCTTTTGTATATTTAGATGTGCTGCCATACGATACTTCATGGATTCAAGTGGTAAATGAAATAGAGGATACTCCTTTTGTTAAATGCTTAGTAACTATCCGGCAAGATGATTGGAATAGGTGTAAAAACAAGGTTAATGAGAAACTTCATTATTCTACTCTTGCTTTAGATTTAACCGAATCTGAGGCAAAGGATATCTTTGATCATCTATGCGATAGAGGATTGTGCCATATTGATATATTTGAAGAGGCTTGGAATGAATCCGGACATCCTCAAACATTGCTTGAATATGTGTATTTTCTTACACAAGGCGTTCCTCTAAGGGCAAGAATCTCTGAACAGATAGGCAGACTTGATGATGTAAAAGCTTCCTTTCTTCAGTATATTTCTGTCTCGAATGTCTTGCAGGGAAATATCTCTGTGGATGACATTCGTAACTTGTGCCATCTTTCTCCAATAGAATTGTCTCGATGTATAGATCAAATGAAAGGTGAATTCTTTGAGTATAATGGTGAGGAATTTTCTGATGTTCACCCCATTAGAACTCATATCATAGTTGAAGAGTTATTTAGGAATTATAGAAAAGGTTTAGGAAAAATAGGTATGGAATTATTCGCGCATATTAATGAAAACACAAGTCCTTTGTTTCTTATGGCCCTTATAGATGAAGGAAAATATACGCCTGATTCTCTTTTACGTAAATTGGAGGGTAAGAAGATAAACTCTATGCAAGCGTATATTGTGGCAAGGACTTTGGTTTGGTGTGGGGTTAAGCTTTATATTGATAATAATCAAGCAGCGTTTGATTGGTTAAGGCAAACTGCGCCTCTTTGTTGGCAAGTGTTAGTGCCTGTTAACTTTACGGAAATCGAACTTGAGGAATCTGTTGATAAATTGTTCGGAAGCCAAATAGGTCTTACGATGGATGATGTAAGGAAAAGATTTTCTTCGCAGACAGATGTTTTTTCCTATTTAAAAAAATGGCTCGATTGTTCCATTTCCTTGGAAAAGCCTAAAGAGTGGCGTGACTATTTTTGGTTGGCAAAATTCTTAACGATATGTAATTTACAGCTTTCTTATAAGCCAGAATTTGCTGATTTTAAGATGGATGCTAAGGTTCCTAATAATTTAGAAGAGATGGCAGATGTTCTTCTTGGTCTGAAACTGGCAGGTTATGATTCTGCCACATTTTATCAACTGGAAGAAAACTTCATTAAGCAATTTCGTATTCAAAATAATATCTTGGAGTTTGATATTTGTGAAAATGAAGTCAAAAGTCTTACTTTCTTAGACTATTTTTCTGCAGGAAAACAATTTGAAAATGGAGATGGGGATATAATGCATCGCATTAATCTACATCATATTGATTTGTTGAGAAAAGCATTTCCAAATGTAGATGTATATCATTCAGAGATAATAAAAGATGATATTTTTGAAGATATAGATTTGACTTTTGAAAAGCATATAAGTAGAGAAAAGTTACCGCTTGACGATATGCAAGAACCGCGCACAATGATGGTGCATTTGTATGAAAAAAGCTATGTTCTTCCTTCCAGAAAGGCTTATTGTGATCAATTGATAACTTTGCGTAAGCTATTTGTTGATGTAATAAAAGAATACTGGCAAGGCATTGATGACATTCATCGAGTAGGAAAGGCGCACAATGCCAAAATGGACCAAGTTTCTAATGAGGTGTGTGATAAGATTATAAATACTCACATAGAGTTGCCTGCAACTGAAATAAATAGATTCGGATTAGGTTATGTAATTAACAAAGAGGAGAATGAAGACCAAAGTGCAAAAGATAATTTGAAGGAATTAAACTCCTTGTATTCTCATTATTCTACTGATTTGACAATCTTCTTCAGACAGTGTTACCAGCCTTCAGGTGGCTTCATCAATGATGTTCAAAGAATGACGATGATATTGCTGGATGCACAGGATAAGTTGAAAAAATTGCAAAGCTTATTTCATCAGGTTTTTGATGGTTATGTTGATGTCGTTGAGATCAAGCAACTTGATGAGAGAGAAAAACAGCAGATGACGTGCCTTATTGCAGTTTATAATTGGTTGGCTCAAAACCAGCCTTATATGTCTTGCAGGCAGTTATTAAAGCAGATAAAACCAAAGAAACTGACGGCTACTCAAACATTTGAAGTCAACGATGAGGTTATAGATAATCCGTCTCAAACAATAGTTGACTCTATTGAAGATTTGGAAAATCTTCGGAATATGCAATTGAGAGATATTTATAATAGATGCTCTCATCTTGATGACTTATCTATCCAAATTGTTGATAAGTATATAAAACGCTATGATGATACTATAGAGGGTATGAGAAATTGTAGTTTATAGTTAACTGTATATCCTTATTTCCGCAACACTATAATTTAATATTTTTTATAAGCACCTGAGCAACAATAAGTTGCTCAGGATTTTGTCATGTCAGAAATTTCACTTATCTTAGTGTTGCTTTTTAAAACAAATAAAACTCTGAATGACATGGCAAAAATACAAAATAAAATCTGAGAAACTCACTCCTTTTGGAGGAATTTTTTCTATTATGGAGCAATTTGATGCTCTTTTAGCTCAAGCCATAGATTCTATCTTGGGATTGAGATGCACATTGTTTGGTTATCAATATAGCGAGATTCTACGCTCTCTGATGTGCGTATATCTCCGTGGCGGCAAGGAACGCATCTTCGATGACATGAACGTAACTTCTATAAAGCTATTATGCAGAGATTGAAAACCCATGAATTTGGATTGCGTGCCACCAGCAGAATCAAGACCTTTGTTTTCAAGTTCATCTCTGTTCCTGCGAAATGGATTAAGACGTCACGTAGGCATGTATTGAATATTTACTCAGACAACAATGCTTATGCCAACCTGTTCAAGACAGACTTTGGTTAAAGGCCATGCTTTTCTGGTTAAACCGGCGTATTACCTCAAGTCGCTTTATGGGGTAAGGGGATTTTGTGTTTATGACGTTTCTGTTATGCCCAAGGAATATGTACAATAAAAGAATTTTTGTCGTTTTATAAGTAAATTCCCACGAAACCCTATAGATTGCGGATTTGAGGAAGAAATGATTATCATGAGTTTTTCGATAGATTCCATTACCCATCTTTAGAATATGGTGATATTATAGATGAAACCTTAGGGATTATGAATTAGACAAAGATATAAAGAAATATTTTGTTTCTTTGAATTTCTATATTCGCTTTATGCATGAGTGTTTTGTGTATGAACAAAGTGATATCTTGAAGGATTACTTGGAGAAAAAAAAATATTAAAAGGTTATGAATGATACTTTATTGATATTAGGGAATGGTTTTGATTTGAGTCTGGGCTTGAAAACTTCTTATGGAGATTTTATGCAAAGTTCATATTTTGCAGATTTTGCTGAAAAAACTTTTTTGGGAAAATATTTGAGAAATGAACAATTTCGGTGTCACTCTTGGATTGATATAGAAAAGGTGCTATCTAAATATTGTTTAGAGATTAATAGTGGAGGATTAATGACTCCTATGAAACAATATGGTCCTGCTTGTCTATATAAAGAATATGAATTGTTAAAGGAGGCTTTGAAAGATTATTTACATGAAGAGCAAAAATGTCAGGAACATTATGATAGCGAAGCTAATGTAAAGAAACTCTTTAGAGATTTGATTTATGGCGAAAATAATTTAATAGCAACATTTAACTATACGTATATGGCAGAGTTCTTACTTAATTGTTCTGAATATAATAAACAAGTTCTTCATGTCCATGGCAGTCTGAATGAAAATGACGATATTGTATTTGGTGTAGAAGATGAAATTGAGCTTCCTAAGAAACATGCCTTTTTGTATAAGGCGTATAGCAAGTACAAGAAGACCAATGTGTTTGCTTACTGGTTATCTATGGCTCGTACCATTGTCTTTTATGGATATTCTTTAGGTGATACAGACAAACAATATTTTGCAGATTTCTTTCGTAATCTTTGCCATTTTCGTAAAGATAATAGGAAAATTATATTTTATCATTATGGTGAACAAGGATATTTGGACTTAAAATGGCAATTGATGAATTTTACTGGAAAACAATTGTCTGCATTGGAAATGTGTAACGATGTTCAGTTTCGTGATTGTTCTAAAGGCGATTGCAACTATAATATTACAGGTGCTATGGTAGATTTTTAAATAATGGCTTCTATATATTTGTAAATTAAAGATTCCTAATTTTTATAATTAAAAAATACTATAATGTTTTGTTTAAAATCTTTGGATATTTTGGGTAGTAAGGCGGAACTCGCCTCACTGCCTGAGGGCAAATTGCTCATTAATACGATTAATGCTCATTCCTATAACACGGCAAAGAAGGATCAGCTCTTTGCTGATGTCCTGACAAATGGTGATGTGCTGATTCCGGATGGGGTGAGCATCGTGAAGGCGTGCAAGTGGATTAAGGCTAAGAGTCAGCCGAAGGAAAGAATAGCTGGCTGGGATTTATTCTCTTTCGAGATGGAAAAACTCGAAAGAGAAAGTGAAGAGTGAAGAACGAAGAGTGAAGAATCCAAGATTGTGATGTTTATGGGTAGTTCACAGAAGGTTCTCGACCTGATTGTGAAGCGCGCTGCTGAGGTATATCCTCACCTGAAGGTGGTGACGTATTCGCCTCCGTATAAGCCTGAGTTCTCGGATGAGGACAACAAGGCTATCATTGATGCCATTAATGCTGCCAACCCGGATTTGCTTAGGATTGGCATGACGGCTCCTAAGCAGGAGAAGTGGACGTATTCTCATTGGAATGAGTTGAACATCCATTGTCATGTGGGTACCATCGGTGCCGTCTTCGACTTCTTTGCTGGTACCGTGGAGCGTGCACCTATCTGGTGGCAGGAGCATGGCCTGGAATGGCTCTATCGCTTGATTAAGGAGCCTAAGCGTATGTGGCGCAGATATATCATCGGTAATAGCTTGTTCCTTTGGAACATGACGAAGGAATAGGGTGGAAGTAATTGACTACTATCCTGCTTGGGTGGATAAGACAAATCTCCGCTTTGTATATCGCATGTGGAAGGAGCCACATACTTACAAGGTTACCTTATGGCTGGCTTGCTGTTCCCAGCCAGATTTATCGCAGAAAGAATCTTTGGATGGTCTTGTTGAGCCAATGGATTGGCGAAAAGACTACCAATATGGGTGTGAGCAGTATGAGTAAGAGCGTAGGGACAACTATCCCTATCGCTCGCAATATTCATTCTTTTATGGATGCAAACCTAATGAGAATTTTTCAAAGTGCCAAAGAATATAATAAGGGAATTGTATGGAAAAGAATAGTCAAACAAAATCAGTCTTCACGATTAGTGGTAGGCATAGATTTGTAGCTTGTGTCATTGTTGTAATACTTGTATCCTGCGCTGCATTTGCTTATCTTGCTTGTTGCTATAAACAAGCGCAAAATGATATTGTGGCTTTGCAACGGAAGGATGCTTTGGTGTTTGAGCAGGTCTTAAACTGCAGTAAGAATGTGAAGAGTAAGAGTTCTGAGAATATTGAACAGCTTCAAGCTTTGCTTGATAAGCATCAAGAGCGTCAAGAGGCTCTTTTGCATTTGGAATACAATAAGCTACAGGCGGATTTCAATGTTCTTATGTTTGCTGCGAGCTGCCTAATGATCATTTTCTTGGTATTCTCGTTATATTCTATCTTCAAGACCGATGAAATGCTCAATAAGGCTGAAACTGAGGCAAAAGGTATTCATAAGTTATTGGATGAGGCAAAACAGACTACTGAGACTATAACCACTCAGTGTCAAATTATGATGGCGCAACAAAAGGGGCATGGGGTGAGACCACCATCACCAGTTCCTCCTCTTGCTCCTCAAACGGATGAAGTACATTCTAATGATATGGGAGGGGAAAAGAGATGATAGCTGATGTAAGAAGAGCTGTTGCCGTAGCTTCTTATGTTATGGTGACAAACAGAGTGGCTTCAAGTGTGTTTGATTTTACCAATGGTGGTTATCATCCGATGAGTGTTTCGCATACTGGCAATTTCTTGTCAGTATATGATTATCAGAGGAGTAATTATCTTTCTGGTTATTTCCCTAACCTCTTTGATTACTCTACTGCCTCTTATGTAAACATGATGATGTCTGGCAATACCATCAATGGCTTCGACTATCATACTGCCACCTATTTCTCTGTTACGGTAAATGCTGGTAATGTAACCATCTTTGATTACCAGATGGCGCAGTATTATATGTATTCGGTGAATTGACTAATGTGCCTACTTTAAAAAGTAAGGCCTGTTTAAAATGCTTATATTTAGCCTTCCTTTGGAGGAACTGCATAAACGGAATAACGTAGAAGCTGCCATGTTCCAATACAGTTTTCATACACGTAATGGCAAGACCCGATATAGGGGCTTGCTCAAACATCGTATGCATGCATATAGCAGATGTATGTGGATGAACCTCCGAAGGATGGTAATATTCCAGATTTCAACATTTCAAAGATCGATATTTGCCCTTTTCGGGCCTATCAGAGAAGCTTTCGGCTCTTTCAAGGCGATTTCTCGAAAGATATTCACCAACGGAGCCGATTGCTATGTTTCACTCAGAATGACTCACTGGTCATGCTGGATTCAAAATATGCCCCTTTTTAAAGTGGGCTCACTATAGTATATGTCAACCGTAGATAAACTTGCAAGGACAAAGCCGAAAGAGAATGCTGGTTCTAGGTCTTCAAATAGATTTGAATACCAAATAAATTGGGGATTGAATTTATTGCTGAAGATGGAGGAGGCTAATGAAGACTACATAATGATTCTAGATTATCATGATGATATAGTGGTATGTAATTCTGACTCTGGTTCTGAATATATAGATTTCTATCAGATTAAGACAAATATTTCTAATATGTGGACTTTGGGCGGTTTAGTCGGAGATAATAAAAATAAAATGGAAAGTTCTTCAAATCCAGATTTTGGACTAAGCATAATTGCCAAATTAATAAGCCATGTCATACAGTTTGAAGATAGCCGAAAACTGTATTTTGTTACTAACTCAAGATTGTCAAAAAATATATATGGTGCTTCCGATGAAGAGGTTGACTTTAATCAATTAAAGCCTGATGCTCAGAATTCCATAAAAGAAAAAGTAAAGAAGGAGCTTGATGATATAGATGATAGTGCTTTCGAAAGACTTGTCTTTATTCAAAACCAGATGAATGTCATTGATTATGAACAGACTATGCTTGGTAAATTAACGCAATTTCTTAAACGAAAGTTCAATATTGTTACTGATGTCGATGTCGTATATCAAAATTTAATAGGTCAGTTTCGTAATAAGAATAATTCTGAAAATGTGGTAACAGACAAAGAAACTCTGTTGAAAAACAAGGCAATAACGCACTCTGAGTTTAAAGATTATTTAACTAAACTTACTCTATTGAAGGGATTTGAGAAAATACGAAGCGAAATTATAAATGAGATTTCTAATGATGTGAATTTTTATGAGAAGGATAAAATAAAGAAATGTCTTGACTACATATACCAAGACCTTATGAATTATGAGGATGATGAACTGCAAAATCTTCATTCTGAAATAAATAACATAATGAGTTCGTTTGCTGTACCAATAGAATGCAAAAGTCTTTGGGATTATACAAATAGTATATACAACAGTCTTATGCTGTCATATAATAACTACAAGCAACATGACGAATTATATATTAAAGCATTGATATTATATGCGTACACAAAAGATACCCAGCGAATCATATAAACGTTTGATAAGAAACCTAAGGAAAAAGAAAGATGAAAAATATTCGATTCCAAAAGATAATGATGCTTTCTTATTTGAAAAAGAAAGCGAGAATAATAGACCTTGATGCAAACTTTGTTCTTGTGAAGGGAACTAACCATGTTGGAAAATCATGTATCCTGAAATCGCTTTACCGTACTTTAGGCGCAGAGGTAAAGAAATTGCCAGAAGCATGGAGTAGTGCGAATATATCCTTGCTGTTGTATTTTACAATTGATGGTGTACATTTTAAGTCTTTATTGATAGGAAATGATATAATACTTCTTAATCCTGATGGGACAATACGTTTTAAGGAGAAAGTGGGAAGTGAAGCACTATGTCAAAAAATGAGTTCTCTTTTATGTGTGAATTTAAGGGCCGTAGATGAAGTAGCTTCGAATATCCCAGTTGCTGCTATTTACATGCCTTTTTACATTGATCAGGATTCTGGATGGGGGGAAATATGGTCTTCATTTGCTAAGGTGGGAACTCTCAGTGAACGATCTTTAGTAAGGTTGTATATGACAGGCATTGTGGACGAGTTGTTCCTTACATATAAAAAAGAATTGGCTAGTGTTGAGAAAAAGTTGAAAAAATGTAATAATGACTTGCAGTCTTATATGCTGTTATCTAGGCAAGTAAGGAAACGTTTTAAAACTCTTGACATTTGTACTGACGTAGAAGGTTTTAAGATTCGTATAAATCAATATTTGGATAAGCTTAAGACTCTTAGAGAAAAACAGAATGAACATTTACGACTTATGCAAAAACTGTATCTAAAGAAAGCATATGTAGAATTGGGTGTTGAGCAGCTTAAAAAGAATATCCATGAGATAGAAAAAGATTTCCAATATGCATTAGAACTTGATGATGTTATTATTTGTCCTACATGTGGTGCACATTATAAAAATGACATAAATAGTCGTCATGACTTGGTGAAAGATTTATATGCTTGCAAGGATTTGCTTATTCGTAGTGGTGTGGATTTGGATGATATAAATAACCAAATAAATACTGCGGATAAGAAATTGGATGATATCAACGCATCCATAGAGTCTACACAAGCAATGATTAAGGAAAGTAATGAAGGTATCAGTTTAGAGGATGTTGTTGAAGCCAAGTCACAAGAACAAATTATTGATTTGATGAATAATCAACAATCTGATTTATTGGAAGAATGTGAAATGCTAAGAAATAGAAAAGAAAAGCTTGAGTTGCAAATAAAAGCCTATGAGGGCAATGGAAGAAAAGAAGAGGCTGAGGATTTATTTGTAGATTATGTAGTAGAGGCTACAAAAACAATGGATTTATCTATTAATCGTGATAAGGTAAGGTTTGGCTGTAGAATGCAGGCAACAGGCTCTGCTTTACCCGTAAACATAATTGCTCATACTTTCTCATATCTTAAGTTGATAGATAAATATTCTGGTCCGATATTTATGCCAGTTGTAGTTGATGAACCTAAACAGCAAGGTTTGAAGCAACAAGGTTTAAGCAAATCTATATCATATATGCTTGACTCTATGCCTATTAATGGACAATTGATAATGTCGTTGGCTGATGATGAAGAAATAACAATTCCTCAAGGCACACTGATGATAGATTTAAATAAAACAGGTGGTGTGTTGATAGAAGATGATTATATGGCTGTACAGCAAGAGATTGAGGAAATCCTGAATAAGGATTTTAATAGAAGATGGAATGTGAATAAATAAAAGTACAATGTATGTCTGATATATTTAAAGAAGATAAAGACTTAGAGGCTGCAATGATAAAAGCTTGCTTGCTTTTTGATGCAGTAAAAGTGCAGAAACGCGAAATGCTGTTTCATAAAAAGATTCTTGTTTATATTCTTGATCCACGTAAAAAGACTGGTAGTGTCGATGAAATATTTCAACTTGTAAGCAAGGAACTATCAGGGTTCTCATTCAACAGAGATTTGGTAAATAATGCTGTGAATGCGTTGAAAGCTGATGGATTTATTGACGTTGATGCGAATGGTAGTGTCTCATTAACTGAAAAAACTCAAGTTAAAAGTAATCAGTATATATCGCAACAAAAATCTTTATTTGACAAGTTAGCTGGTGATATTTTTCTTGATGTTAAGCAACAAGTGCCAAATATTAAGAACGAGTTGCAAGTAAAACAAAATATCAAGGATTGTATTGATTACTATATTCGTGTGTCTTGTTATAAGACTTTAGGTGTTGATGAAGGTAAGAATTTGGATGAAATAGCACAGTTGCAAACTAAGGCGGGATTTCATTTAGGTGATAATAAAAGACTAAAAGAACAGATATTGCTATCAATAGGAAATGTCATTGCTCATCCTACAGAAAAACAGCATACGACATTAGATACTATGGCTCGCAGCTTAATAACAATGCAATTGTTGGCAAGTGATCCTTTGTTGACTAATTTTAAGCATAGTGTGATTGGACGTAAAGTGTTTGTTTTGGACACAGACATCGTTCTTTATTTGATAACAGACAATGGGGAACGAAGTGTTCAGTATAAACGACTACTAAAAGTTCTGACAAATTGTAATTGTAAGATTTATATTCCAGCAGAAGTGCTAACCGAAATCTTCGACCATGCAGAAGCGGCAATAAAGAAATATAACTTTGTAAGGAGTTTTGTTGAAAACGGAAAGGAACAATGGGTTGAAAATGGTATCAAAAATATCTTTGTTGAAGCATATTATAAAAATAAGAATGCCAATGGTGAAAAATCGTGGAATGTATTTATAAGAAACTACTATGACAAAGAGAGGGGTTGTGGGTACACTATAGATGTTGTAAGAGAATATTTGTCTGGTTATAAGAACATATCTATAGGGAGTATGCCTTATGATTATGATATTTATGACAGTAATAAAAAAGAAGATATATCTCTACGTAATCAGCTTTTTGAAAAAGCTTTGGAAGCTACACATAATACGGAGAAGGCTGAACGAAGAGATGAAAATAAAAACGAAACAATTGCAAGGACTGATACTAAACTATATCTTTCTGTAAGAAATCTTAATATTGAAGAGCGAAAAAGAGACGGAAACAAGGATGAACGGGCTGATTTGTTGGAAAATAAATATTATGTTATTACAAATACCTTCAGAATATATCCTTGCGCTGAAGAACTTAACTTAAAAGAGAAAGTATTCTGTACACCTATGGCAATGATGGCATATATGGTAGAAGCAGGGTTCTATGACGAAATCAAACCGGATGTACTGAGTCTATTTGAAAATACCTTTTTTGCATATATTGCAAAAGAATCATGGGGAGACACTGAAAATCTACTAAAGGCTGGTATCGATTTTAAGGGAAAAAGTATCGTTAGATTACGATATGATTTGCAAAATAATATCCAGAATTTATTAACGGCTGTACCTGGTTCTGATGATTACAAAACAAATGTTTCAGAGGTTAAGAATAAGGGATATTCATTTGTGGAGCCTATAGAATATACTCATAATTTAGAAAAACAAAATGCTGATAAGGATAATAGAATAGCTCAATTAGAGGCTGAATTAAATCGATTGAAGAAGGAAAAGAGTAAAGAAAAATATAAAAATCGTTTATCGAATACGACGAAAAAAAGAAAGAAAAAATGAGGACATTTTCTGAATTAGACAAGGATGTGGCAAGATGTTTACTTTCAAATCATGGTGAAAAACATGGTTTTGAAGTTTTATCTGGTTACTTTTCTATGAAGAGCTTGGCCGTATTCTTAATGGGCAAAGACTCGTCATATATGCTATATGCAAAAGATTGTGATAATAATACTTTATTAAAAAGTAAACAAAGGTTGATGTCGGTATTGTCTATTCTTGATTATATGGAACAAGCAGGGATGATTTACGTTATAGATTCTTTATCGAGTGATTCATTCTTCTGTCATGATTTGAATGATCATAACGTTGCAGTTGTTAAGGAAAATCACAGATATAGTTTTGAAAAAGGAACTATTGAATGTCAGAGCGGAAAATGTGTAGTTAAAGATAATTCTGGTTCATATCTTATGGAAGGTGATGTCTGTTCTGAATTATTAACAAAGAAATTATGGCATTTCTTTGTTGGAGATGTATATGAAACTCAGGCATTGGTTTCTTTTGTTGATAATGGTTTTAAATTGCCTGAAGTTTTACAATATGAAGAAGAGTTGAAGCATACGAAAGCAAATTTATGTCTAACCAAAATAACACTTCTGGCATCTTTGCTTATTCCGATTTTATGTATTCCTTTATCAAATTGTTTTGGAAAATCCACCTTAACAGAAGAACAGTTTTACCCAGTTATTCAATGTTTAGAAAAAGTGGATACTACCATTTCAGAAATATGCAAACGTTTGAAAGATGTCGAAAGCAATCAAATAATGTTAATTCAGAAAACATGTGAAACAAAACCAATTGAAAGGGGAAAATAAAAAATTTCTTCACTCGTTGTTCGACTCTTTAATTAACGGTCAGCTTGGAAATGAAATGCGAATCGTTAGCCAAAATACAACAGATCATAATATCTTTACAGATGTTAATCAGGTGGAAGGTTTGGAAACTACCTATCTTGACATCACCGATATAGATGCTATCCGTAAGATGGTGAAGGAGAATGATGTGAAAGCCATCGTGAACTGTGCGGCATGGACCAATGTGGTGCAAGACAATGCTTAATCTGACGGCAACCAAGCCACAGTTGAAGGTTGTCTTCGACCAGTGTGGTACTCCTACTTACGCACTCGACTTGGCTAATGCCATCATCACCATATTGGATAAGGTAAAGGCTGCACAGAGCAAGGATGAATATGTAGGAGTATATCATTTCTCAAACGAGGGTGTCTGCTCCTGGTATGATTTCACCCAGATGATTGTAAAAATCGCCGGTCATACGGAATGTGATATCCAGCCATGTTATAGCTCGGAGTATCCTTCTCCAGTAACTCGTCCTGCTTATTCCGTATTGGATAAGCGAACCATCAAGGAGACCTTTGGTGTCAAGGTTCCTTACTGGGTGGATTCTTTAGAAAAATGTATTGCTAATCTTAAACAGAAATAATTGAAATGAAGAA
>ERZ1035048.40-NODE-40-length-42644-cov-19.069055_pt1 | contig 42644 bp, 48 predicted proteins | sample MGYA00520587_ERZ1035048 | MGnify/ENA primary metagenome ERZ1035048 (study PRJEB33766, sample SAMN09781693) | gut metagenome | biome: gut microbiome | host: Homo sapiens | place: Madagascar | study: EMG produced TPA metagenomics assembly of the PRJNA485056 data set... | reverse complement strand
CCCATGGGAAGCCGCACCGGCAACATAAAAAGCGTGCATGTCGTTTGCTAGATCAACGACATGCACGCTTTTCTTTTCAGCTTTTTGCTTTCGATAAAGTCGTATCGATTTTATTTTCCGGCTTTTGAGAGATCTGGACGATCTCGCTTCGTATGGATTCCATCTCCTCATTGTTTTCCGGAGCGAGTGCCTTCAGTGTGACGGTACTCTTGTCCGCATTCGTGAAAGGGGTATCAATGGATCTGGAGACTGCGCTGTAGGAGAGAGCCAGCTCCTTGCCGCCGTTTTTCGGCGTGATGACCAGACGGCCGCCATCGATGCGACCGGTGCCGGTGAGGCTGCCTGGTACTTCACGGCTGCCCTGCTGGACCTTATGGTCTACGGTGATGGTCTTGTCGTCATTCTGTGTGAAGGTGACGGTCTCAAGATTTCGTATGTGATCGCCGGACCAGTTTACGCCGGCGTCCTGCACGCCCCACCATGTCCCCTGCCATGGTCCGCCATTGGCAAAGTGGAAATAGGCAAATGTACCGCCGCCAATGATCAGCACGATCGCGATCAGGATCATGACCACGTATTTCTTCATTCCTGCGCTCCCCCGTTCTCTTACGTCTAAATATTTTCTATTATACTATAGGCGAATAGGAAATAGCTAGAGGGGACGGGGAAACGTATCGGAAGGCATGGGTAGGCCGGCGGGCAGAAGATACGGACGGGGCCTGTCATCTTCCCCGCACCCCTTTCCACAATCCATACACATCTGCGATCGCCCAGCCGATAGGGATGGAGAACCAGATGCCAGTGACGCCGAAGAGGGGGAGGGCGGAGAGGGCATAGGCAAGAATGACGCGGCTTCCGAGGGAGAGGATGGTCAGGATGACGCTCATACCGGGCTCTTTGATGGCGCGATAGTAGGCATACAGCATGGAGAGGATACCGATGCCGATGTAGCAGGCCCCTTCGATACGGAGGTAGCCTGCGCCGATCGCGATGGTTTCTGTCGCGGTCTCGGGGACGAAGAAGGCCATCAGCTCGGGGGCGAAGGCATAGATGATGACGCTCGTGAGGAGAGCGAAAGAGACGACCATTTTCACTGAGGCGATGACGCACTCTCTGATGCGCTTTTGATCTCCGGCGCCATAGTTCTGCGCGATGGCGGTCGAGAAGGCATTCCCGAAGTCCATGAGGGGGGAGTAGGCCAGGGTGTCGATCTTGACGCCGGCAGCGAAGGCAGCCATGACGATGGTGCCGAAGCTGTTTACAAGGCCCTGCACGAGAAGGATGCCGAAATTCATGATGGACTGCTGGAGGCTGGTCAGAAGCGAGAGTCGGGAGATGTCGCGGAAGATGGATGGGTCCCAGCGGCGGTATTTCTTTTCTACCAGAAGATCTTTTCGATAGAAAAGGCAGTAACAAAGGATGCCGAGACCGGAAGCGTACTCAGCGATGACGGTCGCCTCGGCCGCGCCGGCGACGCCTTGCTGGAAGACTAGGATGAAGAGAAGGTCGAGCGCGATATTCAGGAGGGCGGAGACGATGAGGAAGACGAGCGGGATGAGTGAGTTTCCCACGGCGCGCAGGAGGGCAGCAAAGTAGTTGTAGAGGAAGACGGCGATGATGCCGGAGAAGATCCATAGGAGATAGTCACGGAAGTAGGAAGTGACGTCTGCGGGGATCTGCATGAAGCGGATGATCTCTTCCAGAAATATATAGGAGATGGCATTCAGGAAGAGCGAGAGCGCGCCGATGGAAAGGAAGGAAATATAAATGGACTGCTTCATGCGTGCGGTGTTCTTTTGGCCGTGGCAGATGGAGAAGTAGACGCCGCTCCCCATCGTGAGGCCGATCAGGATGGAGGTGATGAAGATCATGAGCGTGTAGGCACTCCCGACAGCGGCGAGAGGCGCTTCGCCGAGGAATCGTCCGACGATCAATGTATCGACGACATTGTAGAGCTGCTGGAAAATATTGCCGGCCATGAGGGGCAGAGAAAAAAGCAGTATCTTTTTCGAGATGCTGCCTTTGGTAAAATCGAGATCTTTTGTCATGAAGGCTCCTTAGGAAACAGGGATCTTGAGGCTCTATCAGGGAAAGTCTGACAGGAGTGCGGCGCATACATAGAGAAGTGCTGCGCGTCGTTGGACGGGGTGATGCCTCATTTGCCTTATTATGGAGCGTGCCGCGATGAAATGCAAGAGGAAGAGGGCAGGATACTGTTGATTGTTATGCGCCGCACCTTCCCCTTTGAACCTATAGAACCCGAGAACCTTTTCCGGTCGTAATTAAGGGACGGCACGCTCCATGGGTGAACCCCGAACCTTTTCTCTATGTTATAATAAGGACGATATTATGCCATACGGTATTTAGATGTATATACGTACCCCAATTACATTCTGTAGGGGTGTCTAGGGTATTTATTGCTGATTGTCTTTCATCGTAGTATCCGATAGTAGCATACTACAAATCATTTCACTAGCTTCTTTATCTTGCTGCGGAAGGGCGTGTGTGTACCTGTTAAGCGTTATAGCTACAGATGCGTGACCTAGGCGAGTAGAGACGGTCTTGATGTTTACCCCTGTCATGATAAGAAGGGTGGCATGGGTGTGTCTTAGATCGTGGAAGTGAAGTGGTTTGTCTATGTTACTTACTTTCTTTAATGCATTAAAGTAGTACTGTATATCACTATTAGCAATTAAAGTATCATTCTTAGTGTGAAAGACAAAACTGTTTTCATCTTTATGGGGAAGAGCCTGTAGTATCTCAATGAGGGATGTAGACACATGTATTCTCCTTACAGAAGCACGTGTCTTAGGCGTTGTGAGAGTTGCCCCTTTTCCTGCATTGTCTTCTACACTGGCTTTTATATAGATGGTGTCTTTACCCAGTGCTTTGTACTGTAAGGCACGCAGCTCTCCTTTTCTCATCCCTGTCTCTAAGGCAGTACGTATCAGAGGGTAGAACCATATGGGAGCTTTCATCTCCTTAGCTTTTAATAGAACATTCGTACTCTCTTCTTTCGTTAAGACATGCATTTCTGTCACAGTGTGATCTACCTGTGCCTTGATACGCATGCTGTCTTCTACAGGATTCTCTATAATGAGTTTTTCCTTTCTTGCTCCTTCAAAGACACTTTTCAATAGGGCGTGTCTTCCTCGTACAGTGGCAGGGGAGAGTGTCTGTAGCAATGTCAGGAGCAACGTGTTGACGTCTGAAACTGTTATGTCTTTCATCACTTTGTTGCCAAAATCAAGACACTGCATATTACTCTCATAGTTTCTGTATGTCTGTGGTTTCAGTGTTGTCTTTTTCATCATTAACCATCGTTCACTGTACTGTTTGAATGTAAGGGGAGCTGCCAATGGATTGATCTTCCCTGCATTTACTTTGTACTGATACTCAGTGATCTTTGCTTGGACTTCTTTCCTTGTCTTTCCTGTAAAGGTTTTTGTGAGACGTTTATTCTTCTTCGTCACTGGATCTAGTTTATATCCAATGGTGATGATGCCTTTGAATTTTCCATCTCCGTATGGTGTGATACTTCCTTGCCCTCGTGGTGCCCTTTGTCTTTTCATGATGATGTTCCTCCTTCTTAAAACAAAAAATTGTAAAAATTGTGAAAGGGTATTCATTAAAATTGCCCTGGCTGTTTTCCCCCGTACCCTCCACGCGCTCGCCGTTATCGCCGGGGAGCAGCGGAATGTATTAGTATAATATTATTATACTTAAACGGAACAGGGATGGCAAGCCGTGTTTGCCTATATATGTACTTGTAAGATTTAATCTCTTACTACTATCGTGCTACCAGCGAGTCATGGTTGACAATCATGATACCCTACGGGGGTATGGTATATCATGCGAACAAAATTTCTCCCCAAAGAAACGCAAATTTGTGATTGACTTTGGGAGTACATCGTGATACAATCTAGACAGTCAAGGATGACACGGACGGAACGCCGCAAGGCAGCACCGCCCCGATTCTGAAAATGCTATCTGTAGAACATGTACGGATAGCGTGGTGGAAGAACTCAGAACACCGCACATTGAGCACGCGACTGGCAACAGATTCACGACTGAGTGGTAAGACGAAAGAGAGAACCTGAAGAAAAATCTTCTTGACAATGGGAGTACAAAGTGCTACAATATGCACAGTAAACGAAAGGAAGTGATACTACTGAGAATGAGAGATTGACGGTGACGCGATGGGATACCCCAAAACATCATCGGGGTTCTTTGAAAACTGAATAGCTGAAAAATGCGACTGGTGAACTTACTGCATGCGTAGTACCAATTCACACCATACGAAAAAAAGAAAGTCATCGGGAAAAGCGGTGGCAACATGACAGTGAAGATACACACTGAAAAGTCATGAAAGTAGCTTGTGATATACTGCAAGGCTGAGTAGTGGACAGTCTCATAGAGTGTGTGCTTACAACGTCTAACAAGGTATCTTGTGATGACGGGGCAAGCACAGATGATGAAATGAGACGGTGTAGGTGAAAGGTAGTGAAATCATGCTGTATCTAGTCTCTAAACCATTGAACTAATCAGTGGTATTCCAACCATCAAGAGATGGCGTCTTAAATTTTTTTGGTAAGCATGTACACACAAAGCGTTACATACTAGAAAGGAAGGAAAATCATGGAAAGAAAAGTGACAGTGAAATTTTTAGCATTTGACCGTTGGACTAAAAGGGGGGACTACATCGCATTTGAATCCTTGCCACTGTACAGAATTAAATCTGCTATTGAGTACTACATGACATGTGCATGTAAAGTGACAGGAATTGCCATGAAAGAATTGGATGATACGTTTAACATCACAGAAGTCCCATTTAATGAAATGTGCATTGCACCGATGAAAAGTGGAATAAAGGGTGCAAATATATGCTCTTTTGATTGGCTAACAAAAATTGATTTGAGATATGAAAAAGAACATCCATGCACCCTGTCTATACCAAAATACTACTTGATTGCTACGGTAGAAAAGAAAGACTAAAAGTCGAAACTAGACACACAAGAGAGGGTGTGTCTAGTCAATGTGGGATAGCTGCCCACGTTCTGATGAGACAAGCTACAGAATTGAAAAGAAAGGACGGAATTATTATGAAAGTATTTGATGAAATGAATTTTAATGACATTCTTCGCACGGCATGGAGCGGTGCTGTAGATACGGCAGAACGTATTGAAAGAGAGGGCAAAGGGGATGAATTTTGTGACATGATTGAAGAACTCTATCCCGATGGAATTGATAGAACGGCTCTCAATGATATCATGTGGTTCGATTCGGACTGGATTTTTGAAACATTAGGTATCTCAGAAGATGAAGAAGAGGAAGAAGAGGAAGAAGAAAGTGGGGATGATGAAAATGCTTAAATGGTTCAACATCGAAAAAGGCAAGCACACAACAAAAAATTACACGGTATGGGTAGACACAAACAAGGGCAATGTGTCTACAGAATATGAAATGTACTCTTACAATACCCTTGTAATCAAGGGCACACTAGATAGTCTCGAAATCACGGGGCTATACAGCATGACAACACGGCGACACATACGATGGTTCATTGATGAACACTGTAGAACAAATGGAATTATTTCATTTGCCCTTGTAAAGAGGGCAGCAAGCAACAAAAACTACAGACTGGACGTACTACATGCACAAGTGGTGGATATCACGACAGGTGAACTCATTGCATAAAGTCGAAACTAGGCACACAAGAGAGGGTGTGTCTAGTCCATGGGAGATAGCCTCCCCATGCTGATGAGACAGGCTAGGATTAAAGAAAGGGTGGAATGGCTATGTATAAGTATATTCTCAATAAAATCAACAAGTATCAGCAAGAAATCACGGTGGATGATAAGTTCTGGACGTATCTCAAAGCGGATGAAGTACAGGATGAACTGGATGACTTAGAAGAATATGAACAGATTATCGTGGAACAGTATCTCAAGTACGTGCAGGATGACTTGGAAGAAGTACTGGAAAAACTTTCCAATCACTCAATTTGGTGGCGAGAAGAAATGAGTTGGGAAGACTTAATCAAAGAGTTAGGGGCGGAAGGCTATTGGGGGGATAGCTTTGATAAATTAGAAGATTATCTGGATTATGACAAGTTAGCAGATGCCCTTATTGATGATGGGTTCATAGAATGTGACTTTGGTTTTTTGGAAATTGCACAGTAAGTGGGAGCAGTTTTGAAAGGAAGGAATAATCATGAGAGAAGTAGTACAGAAAGTTTACAAGTTCAATGAACTGGAAAAGAATGTACAGGAAGAAGTACTGGAAAGATACAGATATACGTTTGTAGATTCCCTTGATTGGGGTGAGTACACAAAAGAAGATTTCATATACACCATGTTTTCTGACCACGGCTTTGAAGTAGATAAAGACAGTGTGTCTTTTTCCCCGAATGGTGCGGAAGCAGGGGCAGGGTTCACAGGGGAGTTCAAGGACGCACAAGCAGCAATCAATGTAGCTGAAAACTTTGATACAAAAGGCTGTATTAAAGCATCCGTCCTTGATGAAATCAGAAAGTATGGGGAAGTACGTGTAGTGCAGTATTCATGGACTAGATCGAATCCATGGTCGTGGAATACCTACATTGAATTACTGATTGATGGCATCCCTATGGAAGAAGATGAGAAGTACGCTTATTTCATTGATGCCCTTGAAGAATGGCGAAAAGAAGAATGTGAACGGCTTTATGAAAATGCACAAGCTGATTATGAATACTATACGTGTGATAACTACATTCGCACAGAATTAGAAGAAGGAAACTATGAGTTCCTAGCAGATGGAACGGATTTTTAGACAAGAATAGACTAGTAAGCTAATTGTGGCACATAGAGAGGGAGAGAACATTTTCCGTTCTCTCTTTTTCTTATGTCTTTTTTTTTTTTCAGAGAAAGGAAAAATATCATGGACTATGAAAACATTACGCTTGAAGATGAACTGGAACTGGAAAGGCGTGCAAAGACACTGGCAGAAGAAGCAGCTCGGCGTGTCTTAGAGAACAGCTGTGCAAAAGGTGTGACAACGGAAACTCAGGTTGGAAAAGGAATGCTGAACTATGCTTATGACAAGTTCAGCTCTAGTGTTAAGGACTTTGTAGAGTACGAATTAACACCTAAAAGAGGGGTACAGGCAGCATATCATGACATTCTTATGCAGATGAATAACGTCTATGAAGATAAAGTGCATTTGATCGCCGTCCTTTCTCTCAGTACCATTTCCTGCACCTTGAATTGCATTTTCAAGAAAAAGAATGAAATGAATGACATTATCGCACAAATTGGCAATGCGATTGAGACAGACACAAGTTATCAAGCATACGTTAAAAGTCAGCCTGATAACTTGAAAGAGTTTGAAACAGGATTGAAAAAGAGAGTAAACGAACATTTCAAAGTTTACTTTCTGAAGCACAAGTGCATGCCAGAAGCAGGGTTTGTCTGGAACGCATGGGATAGTTCCGCACGTCAGAAGCTCGCAGCAAAATTGATGGAGTGTTTAGTAAAAGACACAAACTTATTTGAAGTCATACAGCAGAACCATGGGAAGGGCAAGAATAGTATGGACAGAGTTCTTCCTACGCAACTTTTCATTGACGTATGGAATATCAATGAAAGCGTTTTCATGAATAATGCTTTTCATGCTATTCCTACTATTCTTCCACCTCTTGAGTGGAAAGACTACAATCATGGTGGATACTACAGCGAGCTTAGCAAGTATTTCAAACTGTTAAGATTACATAGAAATAAGACAATCTTTTTTCAGACATACATGAACAGATTGAAACAGGCAGATCTTGCCCATGTCTTACGTGCAATCAATGCCGTACAGGCAACACCATGGAAAATCAACACTAAAGTTCTTGATGTTGTAAAAACTATTATCAAGAATGGTGGAGATTTAGCAGGTATTCCAAAGTTTCAGCCTTATGACAAGTTGCCTAGATTAGAGGGAGATTATACAGAGGAAGAACTGAAAGAACACAAGAAGTTAGCAGTGGAGTTAATTCATCGTGAGAACTCGCGTAAAGGAAGGGCACTTAGATGTTTGTCTATGCTTGCCATCGCGAAAGAATACGCTCCATACAAGCGCATCTATTTTCCTTGCAACATGGACTTTAGAGGGCGTGTCTATCCAATTCCTGCGTTTTCGTTTCAAGGGGATGATTTGACAAAAGGACTTCTTTTACTTGCAGACACCCCTGCCGCTACTGATGAAAAAGCTGAATACTGGATGCGTGTAGCAGGTTGCGAATTTTACGGCAATGACAAGGTGTCTTTTAACGATCAGATTCAGTGGACGAAAGCCAATGAAGAAGCTATCTTGTCTGTAGCGGCTGACCCACTGGGGAAAGACAAAGGTTTTTGGGCTAACTCTGATTGCCCTGTAGAATTTCTTGGGTGGTGCTTTGAATACAAGGACATGCTTGATTACAAAGACAAGCACAACGGTTCTGTAATCGGGTGGGCATGCGGTATCCCTGTAGCATTTGATGGGACATGCTCTGGATTGCAGCATTTTTCCGCAGCTCTTAGGGATGAGATTGGGGGAAAATCAGTCAATCTGATTCCAGGCGATAAACCTAGGGATATATACGGTGAAGTCGCTGAAAAAGTGAACGTTGTACTCAGAGAAAACGCCTTAAACGGGACTTCTGACGCCTATATCATCAACAAATTTGGGGAGAAAACGATGAAATGGGGGACAAAAACCTTAGCACAGCAGTGGTTAGCATTTGGCGTCAACAGAAAAGTGACAAAAAGGTGCGTCATGACACTTGCTTATGGTGCTAAACAGTTCGGGTTCAAAGAGCAGATTTTAGAAGATACTCTAAATGAAGTATACGGAACTGACAAAGGGAGCATGTTTACGGCAGGGAAGAACGCTTTGGCACTTTATCTTGCTAAACTGATTTGGACAGCAGCGTCTCAAACAGTCGTTAAGGCTTTTGCAGGAATGGAGTGGCTACAGAAAGTGTCTAATGTCATCTGCAAAGAAGGGGATGTCGTGACATGGACAACACCAATGGGTTTGCCGATTCAGCAGAACTACATGGAAATAGCTGTCAAGAAGGTTAAAATGCGATTTCTGAATGTTACTAAGAACTTTTATGTTCCTGAGGTAACAGGGAATATTGCAAAGAGAAAGCAGTCACAAGGGATTGCACCGAACTTTATCCATTCTATGGATGCTAGTCATCTCCAGTTGTCTATCAACATGTGTCTTGACAAAGGGATTCATCATTTCAGCATGATCCATGATTCCTATGCGACATCACCTGCACAGGCAGACACACTCTTTCACACTGTCAGAGAAGCATTCGTGAAGATGTATGAAGAGAATGATGTACTTTTGAACTTCTATGAAGAAATGAAGACTTCTGTATCTGAAGAGAATGTAGACATGCCCACGCCACCAAAGAAAGGGAGCTTAGACATTAGACAGGTACTTGATAGTCTTTATGTTTTCCATTGATGTACGCACATATTGACACATTGAAATACATGTGCTACAATGATTGTGTTCCAATGTTGTTTAAGGAGGAGAATATGCAGAAAATTGAAGAGAAAGATAACAAAGAGGTGTCTATTAACGTGAGGGTTAATGACAAAGACAAGCGTATCTTTTATCAGATTTGTGAACAAATGGGGATGACACCCTCCAAAGTTGTAAGAAAACTGCTAGAAGAATTTTGTGAAAACAATGCAGGGAAGAAGAATTTATTGTGAAAGGAGAACATGATGGAAGACGATTCATATAAAAATGTGCGAATAAAAATTAGACTAACCTTGGCAGAGAAAGAACGCTTATATGATACATGTATGCGATGTGGTGTCAAACCTTCACAAGTATTAAGAGATCTGATTCATACTTTTTGCATCAAGAACAAAGATAAATTGAATAAAATGTAATTGTGGTACATAACCAAATTTTAATTGTGGCACGTAGAAGGGGAAGAGAGATACTTAAAGTATTCTATTAGATACCTAAAGTATTTTCTTAGATACCTAGTGATGCACTTAAATTGTTAATTGTTAATTGTTCCCATATAAATAATACCTATAGTTTAATCCTAAAGGTATTACTTATATGGGAACTTTTTTATTGTTTTTAATTATCATCATCATTACTAAGATCCTGATTTTTAATTGTGGCACAAAACAGAGAAAAGACAATTTCTGTTTGTCTCCCAGAACAAGGTTGTGTCTATCAACAAAAGGAGTGGGGTGTCTATTGAGAGTTGTAATTTCAAATGAACTTGAGTGGAAGAAATACACCAATCAAGTCAGAAACAAAACATGTTTATGGAAGTGTTGGGAATGTGGGAAGTTGTTTCATCCGTACAAAGGATTTGAATCAACTTCCCATTTTTGTTGTGTTGATTGTTCAAACAAATACTGGGACAGAGAGCAAGAACAAGGAATAAGACACTGTAGGTATTGCAGCAAGCCATATAAACCGAGTGTGTCTACATACGGAAATGTCTACAAGCTCTGCTGTTCGGACTGTACAGCTATTGTGACGAAGATCAATTACAAATTAGTTGATTGGCAAAAGGAGAAATTCAAAAATGGAAGATTTTACAAAAAGAAGGAGGAGTAACTATGTTTCATGTAGGTGATGATGTTTATTCCAAAAGGTTTGGCGAAGGCTTTGTAACTGATGTTGATGACAACGACTTGTACATCTACCCCATTCATGTTCAGTGGAAGAACAGCTCTAAGCATAGCATCTTCACTCCAGAAGGTCGCTACAATGTCAGCTTCAATGACCCTGATGTTGACATTTGTTTCCTGAAAGTCGGGGAGTTCAAGGTAGGAGATCATGTCATCTCTAAGCATTTTGGTGAGGGCGTAGTGACACACATTGCAGCCCCTGAAATGAATAAATATCCTGTTCAAGTATACTGGACAGGGATAGTCCCTAGGTTTTTCAACTCTTGTGAATACTACACACCTGAAGGCAGGTTTGATATTTTATACCCACAGCCTGACTATGATATTACTCATAAAGAAGAAGGAGATGACGAAGAAATGGGACAGATTTCTGGTGTGATTGATAACAATATTCATAATAATATTGCACCTTGGGGTGATTATTTTAAGGACAAGGATGAAGGCACTATCGAACGCATGGCAGATGCTCTCAATAAGAAAGTTGAGGATGCCGTCAATCCAGCTCATTACAAAGTCGAAGGGCTGCCTGAAGCTATTGACATTATCAATCATCTTATGCATCGGGAGCAGTATGAGGGATTCCTTTGGGGGAACATCCTGAAATACGCATATCGCTATGGTCGTAAGGGAGACAAAGCTGAGACAGCCGGAAAGATCGCATGGTATGCAAATCAGCTTAAAGATCTTGCAGAGGAGGAAGACAACGAATGAGAATTACAAATCTTCAGGTCTACGATATGAATAATAGCATTAGAGCTTCTGGCTATCCAATGAAAGCCTTTTTGGACTTTGATGCACAGCACCGTTACATTGATGATCTCGACTGGAAGCGAGCTGTTTCATTAGCAAGCAGAGAAAGTAGTGAAGGACACGATAATTTCCTTAGTGGAATTATCGTGTCTTTTGATTTGACTTGCACGATCAAAATGTGGACAGAGTTTGAACGTTACCACTTTGCACAGATTGTGTCTAGTCAGTCTACTATGCACAGATTGTCTAAGATGCAACTTGATACAGCGTTCACACCCTACACTGATCCGCAGATTATCAAGAGACTGGAAGAATTGCAGAAGCAGTTTAGAGAGGAACAGAGTGAATCTTCATTTTTGCAGTTGGTTTATTCCTGCCCTGTCGGTCTTGAATTGACTGCAAGGGTTACTACTAACTATAGACAGCTTAAAACGATCCTTAAACAGAGACACAATCACAAGTTGCCTGAGTGGAGAGCATTTTGCAAAGAGATTATGTCGCAGTGCCCTAACGCAAAGTCATTTTTAATTGTGGCACGATGAAGAGAAAGGAGCATCTGATTATCAAAGGTAATGCTCCTTACTAAAGCTAACTCTACATGACACACGGGGATTAGAATCACCAGCCAACACATTACAGGCAGTTACTGCGATTGCAGAGTGCCTGCTAACCTTACTCGAATTCATACCATCATAACGTGTAGCAAGCGTTTGATGAAGCAGGAAAGGGAGGCCTACCTTTTCTGTTTTAGGGATTCTAATTCCCGTGTGTCATGTAGAGTGAAGCATCATTTTTTTTTTATTGTGACATGATGAAGAGAAAGAAGTTGTTGATTATGACAGAGACAAAAGAAAAGAAAGTCGTAACAAAGAAACCTAGAGTACCACGTATTCCCCATCTTGAAGTAGGTAAAGAAGTCGTTGTAGAACTTGTGAATGGTGCATTCATCTTCAAAGCAACACAGACAATGACGATTGATGCAAATGCTTACGTCCATTTTGGCAGAGTGAGAGTTCCTGCTGGGTACGCCCTTATACTGAATGGAGCAAGACTTATGGAGAAGAAGTTGCTGATTGTCTCTCCTACATCCGTGGTAGGGGCAGCACAGCTGGGTGTCTTCTGTACAAATACTTCCCCAGAGCTTCGTAGAATTTATGCAGGTGAAGCAGTCGCTATGGGAGTACTTATTAAAATTTCCGATAATGCTGTTGTAAATAAATTTGATTAAGGAGAAAAATTATGGCTAACGTAAAAAGACAGTTTGTGAATGGTGTTACACCGAAAGGTGAAGCACGCTATGCTTTCCTTCGTAAAGTAGAAACGTATGAAGGACAGGAACTTGGTTATTCTATTCAGATTACTTTTGATGAAAAGACTACCAAAGAATTTAAGGCATATCTGGAACAGGAGTTTGAAAAGGCTAAAGAATCCTATGAACTGAAGCCAGGTAAGAAGTGGAGTTCTGAACCCTCTCTTGGTATGCATACCCTGAATGATGGCACGATCACTTTCAAATTCAAGGCGAAAAAGACTTACAAGACAAAAGCTGGGGAAGAGATGACCCGTACTATTCCAGTTGTTGATGCGAAAGGTCATCCGATTAAAGCGTCTAATCTTGGGAATGGTTCCATCATTCGTGTTGCCTTCTCGCTGTCTCCATACTGGATGTCTAACAATAACAATGGGCTGGCATGCTATCTCCGTGGTGTACAGGTTATTAAATACATCCCATACGGCGGTAATGATGCAGCGTCCCTTGGCTTTAGTACGAACGAAGAAGGGTATGATTCTACAGTTGAAGGTGAATACGATAAAGATACCGCGACTACTAAGCCAGATGTAGAAGATGATGGATCTCCATTTGATGAAGAGGGAGATTTCTAATATTGCCTTACTTTAGCCGACATGGAGGGTGGAGTAGAAAGGTCAATGAATCTTATCGGTCTGGGCTAGAAGAAAGAGTGATTGATGAATTGAACAATGCAGGAGCAGAGTATTCCTATGAAAAGCATAGGGTAGACTATACTTCTGCACCTGTTCTTCATCATTACACCCCTGATTTTGTCTTAGGCAATGGAATTATTGTAGAGACAAAGGGATTGTTTTCTGTTGCTGATAGACAGAAGCACCTTCTAATTCAGAAACAACATCCAGATCTGGATATTAGGTTTGTCTTTTCCAATTCACGGACAAAGATTCGTAAAGGGAGCAAGACATCTTACGGAGACTGGTGTGAAAAACATGGGTTTGTATATGCAGATAAGTACATACCTTTAGACTGGTTGTCTGAAGAAAAGAAAGGGATGAGTGAAAAAGATATTTACAGAAGAGGTGAGAAAAATAAATAGAATCAAATTCCGTGAAAGAGAAAGAACGGACTTCATCATTGTTGCTGACATTGACCTTGAAAATAAGAGGGCAGACAGATTGTTTAAGGATGCTAGGCGCAGAGGGGAGTTTGACGTGGATTTTCATTACGTCATTCACCGTGATGGACACACAGAGGTAGGCAGAGATCCGAAGACTGTGGGGGGCTTGCATGTGGATCCTTATGAAGTGTCTGTCATCATTTTTGTGGATATCACTAAAGAGGGCAAAGAATCAGACGCAGCAAAGGCAGCTCTTAGACATGTACTGGATAAGTTAAAAGTAGATTTCAAGGGAGCTGAGGTAGTACGAATTAAGGGAGAGTATATTCCAGTGAATTATGCAGAGTACGCTTGTACAAGCGCATTTACCATGCGCTGATTGTGGATCGCATGACGCCTTGTGTCTGTATTCTGATGGACATACTTACTGCTTTTCATGTGATACGTATCATTATGAAGGAGATGCAGAAGGAATGGAAGCTAAGACAGAACACAGACATGGATGTAAAGGCTGTATTCCTCTTACCGATATGATGGCAGACACTCTAAGAGCCAGAGGGATTAGAAAAGATACATGCGAAAAATACGGATATTTCAAGACAGTTATTCATGATGAACCTGCACAGGTGGCTTGCTATTATGATGACCATGGGGTACTCATTGGACAGAAGGTTAGGTACAAAGACAAAAGGTTTGATACAAAAGGTTCAAAGTTCTCTAATCGTTTCTTTGGGCAGAACTTATGGGCAAATGGGCACCGCAAGATGTTAGTAGTGACAGAAGGGGAAATTGATTGCTTGACTGTTTCTCAGATCAACGACAACAAATACCCTTGTGTTTCTATCCCTGCTGGGGCTGGCAGTGCAAAAAAGGTATTCAAAGCCCAGTCTGAATGGCTTAATTCCTTTGATAAAGTGATTGTATTCTTTGACATGGACGAAGCAGGACGAAAAGGAATTAAAGACATTGAGGGACTATTGAAACCTGGGAAGCTGTACATTGGTACTCTGCCTTACAAAGACCCGAATGAATGCTTGCAGAATGGACATCCCGAAGTTGTCATTGATGCAATCTGGAATGCGAAAGAATATACCCCAGATGGCATTGTGAACGGAAAAGATCTATGGGATGCTGTTTCTGAGGATGTGAAGAATGATGGATACAATCTGCCTTGGGAGAACTTAACATTGAATAAGATGATTATGGGGCTTCGCAAGGGAGAGCTTTGTGTCTTGACAGCTGGTACAGGGGTAGGGAAGACAACTTTCATAAGACAGATTGCCTATGACTTTGGTGTAGTAAAGAAGCTAAAGATTGGCATGCTGATGTTAGAAGAAAACCCGAAACGAACCGCTACAGGGTTAATGTCTCTTCATGTTGGGAAACGCCTGTATCTTAATAGGCACGCTGTTTCTGAGGAAGAGTACAGAAAAGCCTTTGATGAGACGTTAGGTACTGGTCGATATGTCTTGTATGAACATTTTGGTTCATTGGATGGAGAAAATCTGATGGATAAGATCAGATATATGGCAGTGAGTGAAGAATGTGATTTCATCATTCTTGACCATATTTCTATAGCTATTTCTGGGCTTGAAGGGGACAACGAACGTAAGATGATTGACATACTTATGACACAGCTCCGCTCTCTAGCTGAAGAGACAGGTGTTGGTCTTATTATCATTTCACATCTTAGACGTAACAATGCTGTAGGAAGCATAGCGTTTGAAGAAGGTGGGTGTGTCTCACTTTCCCAGCTTCGTGGTTCTGGTGCTATTGGACAGCTTGCTGATACGGTGCTTGGTCTTGAAAGAAATCAACAGGCAGAAGGAAAGAAAAAGAACTTGGTAAGAGTGCGTGTCTTGAAATGCCGATGGACAGGAGAGACAGGCATTGGTGGTTATTTGTTCTATGACAAAGAGCAGGATACTTTGCAGGCAGTAGACAAGCTCAGTGACTATATTGATGAGGAAGGAGAGGAAGACAATGTTGACTTTTGATATTGAAAGTAACGGCTTGCTTGAAGAATCTACAAAGGTTCATTGCATGGCGATCTTTGATGGAGAAACAATGCATAGCTTCTCTCCTACAAACATCGAAGTGGGCGTTCATATGCTGCAGGATGCACTGGATAACGGAGAAACCATCTGCGGACATAACATCATTGATTTTGATATTCCTTGTCTTGAAAAGCTCTATCCAGAAATCTTTCATGTGTCTAGGGAGCAACGCCAATATGTGAGAGACACCCTAGTTATGGCACGTCTGATCTATGGAAACATTAAAGACTATGATTATGATTTGTTCAAAAAGGGAAGATTAGCTGGTAAACTTATTGGCTCACAGTCTCTGAAAGCATGGGGGTATCGTCTGGGAGAGCTGAAAGGAACGTATGCGGAAGAGACAGAAGATGCATGGGCTACTTACAGCGAAGACATGCTGATGTATAACAGACAGGATGTAGTTGTAACCCAGAAGCTCTATGATTTCTTGACAAGACATCCCTATTCTGAAAAGGCTATCAAACTTGAACACGCAGCACAATGGCTAATGTTTAAGCAGGAGCAGAATGGGTTTCCGTTTAATACCGAAGCAGCAGAAGAGCTGGAAAAGGTGTTACGGAAAAGGCAGTGTGTCTTAGCAACAGAATTGATGAAACTGGCACCTCGTATTCCAGACAAAGTTTTCGTTCCTAAGAGGGACAACAAAAGATTAGGATATAAGGCTGGCGTTCCAATACAACGCTACAAAGATTTTAATCCTAAGAGCAGACAGCAGATTGAATGGTTAGTGACTGAACATTATCATTATTCACCCGATAATCCAGACCTGTATGAGGAAGATAGATTGAAAGTGGATGAAGACACATTCCATTTTATGTCTACTGATCCAGATGCCCCTGAAGAAGTAAGAACCTTGTCTCCTATCATTGAGGAATACTTGATGATTGTGAAGAGACTTGGACAGCTTTCAGATGGGGCACAGGCATGGCTTAAACTAGTGAAGAATGATGGCTGTATGCATGGCAGAGTGAATCCTTGTGGTGCAGTTAGTGGAAGAGCGACACACGCAAATCCTAATGTCACACAAGTTCCTCACAATGCTAGTCCTTATGGGAAAGAATGTAGAAGTTTGTTTGGCGTTCCAGAAGGATGGTATCAGGCAGGGATAGATGCTTGTGGTCTTGAACTTCGTTGTCTTGCACATTTTCTTGCACCTTATGATGGGGGAGAATACGCAGATGTTGTTGTAAATGGTGATATCCATACACTGAACCAGAAGGCAGCAGGTCTTGCTACTCGTGATGAAGCGAAGCGATTTATCTATGCCTTTCTCTATGGTGCAGGGGATAAAAAGATGGGGGGTCTTATTGGTGGAGATGAAAAAGCAGGGAAAGCAGTTAAGGCTAGATTCTTGAAGAAAGTTCCTGCTATTCGTTCTTTACGTAAGGCTGTAAAAGATGCTCTCGTGGAAACAGATTTCCGTGGGGGCATTTTGAAGTGGAAAAGACACTGGCTCAAAGGATTGGATGGAAGAAAGCTGCATGTACGTTCTATTCATTCTGCTTTGAATCTTTTGTTACAGAGTGCAGGTGCGCTTGTCTGTAAGTACTGGATTGTACGGACAGAAGAGCGACTGCTTGCCAGAGGATTAAAGCATGGGTGGGATGGAGATTTTGCATTGATGGCATGGGTTCACGATGAACAGCAGATAGCATGCAGAGATCTTGATGTTGCAAAGATTGTTGTTGAAGAAGCACAGGCTGCAATGCGAGACACACAGGAACATTACAACTTTAGAGTGCAGTTAGATACAGAAGGTATTATTGGCAAAAATTGGTACGATTGTCACTGATTTCTAATTGTGGCACGTAGAAGGGGGAGAGAACACTTTTATTCCTCTTTGTTTATAAGAAAGGAAGTACAAATTATGTCTAAAGAATGTGTATGTCATATGATGGAAGATGGAGTTCTGTTTTGTCTGGATCAGGCAGTAAGTGTCAGAAAAGCAAATGGCGCTCTTGATTTTGTACGGATTGCATCTATTGATCCATTTCTTGAAAGAGCAAGAGTTGTGTCTCCAGAGATGGATGAGGAAGTAGATATGGCAACACTGTCTCCGCTGGAAATGGCTAGAGATAATCTTACTTGGTATGCAAGACACCCAGCTTCTAAACTGAATATTGATAAAACGTACAATATTCCTGTTGACTATGATGAATTTCATAAAGCAGGAGAAGCCGCAATGAAGGGTGAAAAAGAACTTGCTGAATATATGGACAAGCATGATAAAGACATTATCGCTTTCTATAATGGCAAACTGAAAGAATACGAAGAAGAGGAAGAAGTAGACAGAAAGGCAGAAGAAGCAAGTATTCTGGCACTTAAATTCTCTAAGATCGTTAGAGATATGGCAGGAGCATGTGATACGATAGAGGACAACAACTTTATTGCTTCCCAGCTCCGTACTATTCTGAATGAAGTGTTTAATGCCAATGCTTCTATTATTCGTGCAGCTAAAGCCAATATCAAGGTGGTTGAACATTATATTCCAGAAGAGGAGAAGAAATAAATGGAACAGGAAAAGACGTTTCTTGAAAAGATTCAGAATGAATGTGTGAAAAAGAATCTCTATGATGCAATCAATTCTATTGAGTTTTATGTTTCTGATAGTTATGGACAGCTTGTCACTATGCAGGAAGTAAAGGACTTTAATGACGCTGTGTGTGCTATTGTTTTTGCACATAGACACGTTAGAGAAGCAGAGATTGAAGTAGACGCAGAGAAAAAGAAATATGGGGTTGATCGCTATCTGGAGGAGAAGAATGAAGAAACAGTCATGCCTTGTGAAATCCCCACTGATGCTCGTATTTGATGGAGACATGATCTGCTTTCAATCTTGCACTGTAGTAGAGCATGAAGTGAATTGGGATGGGGATGTCTGGACATTATGGGCAGATGCTGCTGATGCTAAAGGTGAAGTGGATGCTCGTATAGCAGAAATTACAGCGGCTGTCTTAGACAAACTCAATTATGAAGGCGAATACAAAATCGTTCTCTGTTTCAGTGGCGAGGATAATTTCAGAAAGAAGATCTACCCTCTCTACAAACAGAATAGAGTAGGGAAGAGAAAGCCTGTTTGTTATCATGCCATTGTTGATTGGTGCAAAAGAAATTATGAAAGTATCACAAGACCTAAGCTGGAAGCGGATGATCTTTGTGGTATCTTAGCGACAAGACATAAGGGACACACTGTCATCATATCTGCGGATAAAGATTTCAAGTGTATCCCGAGTGTCTTTTATAATTTCATGAAACGTGAGTTGTATATCATTGATGAAGGGGAAGCTGATTACTTTCATCTCATGCAGACACTCATGGGAGACACTGCTGACAATTACACTGGATGTCCTGGCATTGGTGCAAAGACTGCCCAGAAACTCTTTGCAGATAAGGGTGTGTCTTGGAATACGGTAGTTGGGGCATTTAAGAAAAAGGGATTGTCTGAAGCATATGCACTATCACAAGCACAGGTAGCACGAATCCTTAGAGATGAAAACTATGACAGTAAGACAGGTGAAATTGCACTCTGGACACCTAAGAAAGAGAGGTGTAGTCCTTGATTAAAGTACAGGATGATTCTGATTCTTTACGTGCAGAGATGAAACGTCCATATATTTCAGCAGAAGTTATGGAGTATCTTCGTAAGAATTTTGATATTTCCTATTTACTGGCTAAAGATGTTGGAAGTGAATCAATGCGTCTTGGGTACATCAAGGGTGTACAGGATGTGATTGATTCTCTTTTAGCATGCCAGAGAATGAATGCAGGTAAATGATATGTGTTTATGGAATAAGATGCCTAAGATTACTATTCCTAGCATGACACCAGCACAGCTACAGCAGACAAACAATACGGCACAAGAACCCGAAAATGCTGTCTATGGTGGAACAAAGAATTGGGAAGTAGCGAGCAAGAAGAAAGGTGTGGCAGCTCTTACTATTAAGAAAGACACACTGAATAAGGCAACTAATAATACAGGTGTAAATTACAATTTGTAAATTAAAGGAGAATGAGAAATATGGGATGGTGGCATAAAGTTACACACGCAATTACAAAACCATTTAAGGCGTTAGGACATGCAGTGTCTAGCGGACTGAAAGGTGTATTTAAGGCAGTTACACAGCCATTTCTTAAAACGCTGACAGACACACAGGGAGTTGCTTCTCCGCAGATTTCTGCCCCTGCTGTAGCTGCACCAGAACCTACGCAGGGGCAGCAAGAATCTGATCTGGTGTCTAATAAGCGAAAGCGAACAAATAAAGGAAAGCGAGCCTTAATGATTGATAGTGGCGGTTCAGCTGGTTCTGGAGGTACGACAGGTACTGGTCTTAATCTCTAATGATAGGAGACAAACATGGCACAGCAGAATAGCATGAATGATATTATCAAGAACCGTGAAGAAACAGCGAAGAGTGCATATGAACGTCTGTCTAATGATAGAAACATGTATATCACTCGTGCGGAAGATTGCGCTAAATACACAATTCCTTCTCTGTTCCCTCAGAATGGTTCTAATGCTTCTACTACTTTCAGTACACCATATCAGAGCTTTGGTGCCAGAGCAGTCAATAATCTGACATCTAAACTTGCCTTAGCTCTTATGCCCCCGAATAGCCCTTTCTTTACTTTGAATCCTTCACAGGACACAAAGCAGGAATTGGAACAGTCTGGGGATAATATGGTAACGGAAGTTCAGCAGCAGCTCATGCGAATTGAAAATATTTGCATGAAATATGTAGAGACACACCAAATCAGAGTGACCATTACAGAAGCTCTGAAAATGCTGATTGTCGCAGGAAATGCCTGTCTTTATTTACCCCCTCAGGAAGGCGGTATCAAAATGTATCGTCTCAATGATTATGTCGTTGTACGTGATGCACTGGGGACATGGTACAGACTGATTACCTTAGACAAAGTGGCATGGGCGTCTCTTCCAGAAGATGTACAGAACATGATTTCTAAGACAGGAGACAACACGGAAGAGCATAAACCATCTGATGAGGTAGAGATTTATACGGATATTCAGTTACAGAATGGACAGTATATCTCTTATCAGGAAGTCAATGGTGAAGTGATTGATGGGACAGCGCAAGCATTTCCTGCTGATAGTGCCCCATGGATTCCGCTTCGTATGGTAAAGATGGATGGTGAATCTTACGGACGTTCTTTTGTAGAGGAATATCTGGGGGATATTCGTTCTCTTGAAAATCTCAGTAAAGCTATTGTAGAGCTTAGTTCTATTTGTGCGTCTGTTTATTTCCTTGTGAATCCGAATGGCATTACAAGAGTGAATAGATTGTCTAAAGCAGAAACAGGAGCTTTTATTCCTGGCAGAGCTGAAGACATTACAGTGTTACAGTTGGATAAATATAATGATCTGAATGTAGCACAACAGACCGCAGCGAATATTGAATCTAGGTTGTCTTTTGCCTTTTTGCTGAATAGTGCAGTACAGAGAAACGGAGAACGTGTAACCGCAGAAGAGATTAGATATGTAGCTGGGGAACTGGAAGACACACTGGGTGGAATTTACTCTTTGTTGTCTCAGGAACTTCAGTTACCATTAGCACGCCGACTGGTAGCACAGCTCTCTTCAGGTGGGCAGATTCCAGACCTTTCACCAGACTTAGTGGATATGGAAGTCATCACAGGTGTAGAAGCGATCGGGCGAGGGCATGATCTTAATAAATTAGCACAGTTCTTGGAATTGCAGCAGATGAATCCTGCAGCACAGACATATCTGAATTGGCAGAAGATCATGATTATGGAAGCAACAGCATTAGGTATTGATACAGAAGAACTCATAAAGACTGATGAACAGCTACAGCAAGAACAGCAGCAGTCCATGATGTCTAATATGGCAGAGAAAGCTGCTCCTAAATTAGCAAAAGGAGCAATGGATGGCATGAATAACCAGATGGGAGGTATGTAGTAAATTGGAAGAAAATACTGAATCTTTATATCCAGAAGGGGCAGTGACAGGCGGTGCAGAAGATGCTTTACAGGGAAGAGACGTTGAAATCAGATCGACAAGTACAGAAAAGATTGAGACGAAAGATCCGTCTGAAGAAGCAAAGGAAACTGAAAAGACAGAAGAAGCTGCACCGAAAACAGAAGAGCAGGCAGAAACCAAAGATAATGAAGACAAGCCCACGAGTGAAGAAGAACCTATTGAAACTCGTGTGTCTAAAGCGGTGGAAGCAGACCAGACGTTGCAGGATGAATTAGGAAAAAAGGGAATTGACTTTGATGCCCTTGCTGATGAGTACTATGCAGATGGTGCATTGTCTGAAAAGTCCTATGACCAGCTTGAAAAGGCAGGTTATCCAAAGTCTGTTATTGATGCATACATTACTGGTCTTGAAGCTACAGCACAGCAGTTTATCGCAGATGTCTATCAGCATGCAGGGGGACAGGAAGAGTATGAAAAGATTGCTGTATTCATTAGCAAGCAGAATGACGGAAGTGCAGAACGCTTTAATTCTCTTATTGAAAAAGGGGATATGGCTGGCATTAGACTGGCTCTTGATGGCTTTAAGGCTCGTATGCACGCTGCTAACGGCTACACTGGTCGTTCTATTCTTGGTCGGTCTAGTAACGCTGGCAACAATGCTGGCAACATGGGGTTTGCTAACAGAGGAGAAATGGTGAAGGCAATGTCTGATCCACGGTATCTTCGTGACCCTTCGTACACTAAAGAAGTACAGGACAAAACCATGAACAGCTCTTTTATTGGTTAATTTTGTTATGACAACAATGAAAAGACACACTGGCTTATTATTTTTATAGAAACGCTGGTAAAAAATACAAAATGTAAATCGCAAAAATATATTCAAACACACATCTAAGCAGGTGTGTGTCTTTTTGTTGTTTCATATATTCATTCATTTCTATTTTTATATGTAAAGGAGAGTTTATTTTGGCAGATGTAACGATTGCACAGCCAGGGCTTAATCAGAGTGGTACTGATACTCTTGCCCGATATCTGAAAGTATTTGCAGGAGAAACCATCACGGCATTTGAGCGTGCTTCTGTAACTAATGGACGCCATATTGTTAGATCCATTGCGAGTGGTAAATCCGCACAGTTTCCAGTGTTTGGTCGTGCTACTGCAGCTTATCTGAAATCTGGTAAGTCTCTGGATGAACTGCGTGAAAACATTCCGGGCGAAGAGAAAATCATTCAGATTGATGGTCTTCTGACTACTTCTCAGCTTATTTCTGATCTGGATGAAGCACTGTCTCACTTTGATGTTCGTGGTGAATATTCCCGTCAGATGGGTGAAGCTCTTGCATACGCAGCAGACGGCGCCGTACTTGCAGAAATTGCAAAGATGGTTGTTGCAAACAAAGAGAACATTACTGGTCTTGGTAAAGGTGAAATCCTCAAGGGTACTCTTGCAGGAGAAGATATTGGTGTTACTCAGAAAATGGGGCTTAAACTTGTGGAAATGCTTCTCAATGTTAAGACCAAAATGTCTGAAAACTATGTTCCTGCGAATGACCGCTATGTATTCATGACACCGACTGGTGTGAACGCTCTTGTAGCTTCTCTGGTTGCAATCAATCATGACTATGGTGCAGTAGCTACCATCACAGAAGGCAATGTTCTTCGTGTAGCAGGTTTTGACATCATTGAAACACCGCACCTTACTCGTGGTGGTGCAGCAGTCAATGAAGGTGTAATTCAGGGTGTAGGACATGTGTTCCCTGCTGATTATGTAGACAACACGGTATTTATTGCAGCACATCGTACCGCAGTAGGCACTGTCAAACTGAAAGACCTTGCTATCGAACGTGCGCGTCGTGCTGAATATCAGGCAGACATGCTTGTAGCGTCTTACGCTATGGGACACGGTGGTCTTCGTCCAGAAGCTGCTTACATGGGTGTTGTCACTACTGCATAAGAAGCGAACAGCTGATGTCTGAGGACTAGGCTATTTAGTGCTTGCTACGGCAGGCACTTTATGAGAGGGCTAGGCACATATAGAAGGGAACTTGGTATAGGTCTTACCATGGGGCAGGACTGAGCTACGGGTTTCCTATTGTTGTGAGTGCAATTCTCACACCTCTCGATTCCTCCTTTCTTATAGGGAAGATATGCATATAAAATCATGACGTTCATGATACCCTCCTCTCAACGCAACTGCATATCTTCCCACCATGTCTCTTTAGCTCAATGGTTAGAGCGTCTGGTTCATGCCCAGAAGGTTTAAGGTTCAAGTCCTTAAAGAGACACCATACCTTATTTTTGATTTGTTTAGAAAGGATAAATAGCAATGACTTTAACTCCGTTGACAGAACTTGAAGCAGTCAATGAAATTCTTGCAAGTATCGGTGAATCGCCTGTAAATACGATTGAGAATCCGACAAATGTAGATGTCATCAACTGCTTGCGTATCCTTAGAAATGTAAATAGACGTGTACAGAGTAAAGGATGGACGTTCAACAAAATTGATTCTTATACATTGAACCCAGATGCTTCTACGCACAGAATTAGATGGTTGTCTAATCTCCTGTACGTTGTTGGGACAGACGGCACGAAGTACACGAAGAAAGGGGACTACCTGTTTGACTGGGAAAACCAGACAACAGAGTTCAACAACAGCATTGATTGTACAATCATTTTCCTTGTTGATTTTGAAGACATGCCAGATCCAATGAGAAGCTATATTACAGCAAAGGCAGCTACTACCTTTCAGACAAGATACTTAGGTGATAGTTCCCTTGGTGAAGAACTTCTCAGAGATGAACAGGAAGCATGGGCAGCTCTGATGGAATATGAACTTGATTCTAATGACTTCAACATGCTTGATGTAACTGGTGTGCAGACAATTCTGGAAAGAGGTAACTAATGGCTACAAACTTATACAGCCAGACCATAAAAAACATTGTGTCTGGTATCAGTCAGCAGCCAGCTATTCTTCGTTTACCCGAGCAGCTTGAAGAACAGATCAATGGGTATAGTACAGAAGTAGGAGGTCTTCAAAAAAGGGCACCGACAGTACATATCAAGAATTTGTTTGTTGCTCCCTCTTCTACATATCGTCCTCTTGTGCATGTAGTTAAGAGAGATGAAGAAGAAAAGTACATCATGATATTTGATGGAAATGGTGGATGCAAGATTTATGATGAAGACGGCAAAGAGTACAAAGTCACCATTGATGCTAAATCTGCTCCATATATCACTGGGGTAGATCCTAGAAAATATCTTAGATGTATTACTATTGCAGACTATACCTTTATTGTGAATACGAAAAAGAAAGTAGCAATGACAGGGAAGGTCTGGGATTCTGGTAGGTGGAAAGACACACAGGGCGCACTCTTTAATGTTAAGAGTGGGCAATATGGCAGAACATATGCTTGTATTATCAATGATGTAACGATTGCCACTTACACGACACCAGATGGATCTAATGCTTCTGATAGTGCGAAGGTAGACGTAAACTGGATTGCTGAACAACTTGCTACTTCTGCTAAAAGCAATGGGTGGACAGTAGAAACAGGTGATAGCTGGTTATATGTAAAGAAAGCAGGGACTACCATTAAGACCGTTAAAATTAAGGATGGTTACAATGGCATGTCTATGTTTGGTATTTATCATGCTGTACAGAACTTTAACAATTTGCCACGTTCTGCTCCTAATGGATTTACAGTACAGGTAAAAGGGGCAACGAATGTAGCTGATGATTATTATGTCAGATATGATGGAGACACACAGCTCTGGACAGAATGTGCAAGACCAGAAACACCTACTACTATTGATTCTTCTACCATGCCTCAAGGACTGGTAAGAAATGCAGACATGTCTTTCACCCTTAAACCTTTGGATTGGGATGATAGAGACGTAGGTGATGAGGATTCTAACCCAGAACCTTCTTTCGTTGGAGCAACTATCAATGATATTTTCTTTTACAGAAACAGACTTGGGTTTATTTCAGGAGAGAATGTCATCCTGTCTAGGTCTGCATCTTTCTTTAATTTCTGGTTTGCTTCTGTAGTAGACATGCAGGACACTGATCCTATTGATTTGGCGGTATCTCATAACAGTGTGTCTATCCTCTATCATGCTGTTCCATTTGATGAAGAGTTGCTCCTCTTCTCGAATGATACACAGTTCTTACTTAGAGCCGATGGCATATTGTCTCCTAAGAATTGCTCTATCACAGAAGTCACAGAGTTTACTTGCAATCCATATGTACGCCCAGTAGGGGCAGGAAGACGTGTCTATTTTCCTACAGAACGTGCAGAATTTACTACGATCAAAGAATATTTCACGATTGAAGATACCACCAATTTGAAAGACGCACAGGATGTAACTTCTCATGTACCTTCTTTTATCCCGAATGGTGTGTATAAAATTGTGTCTTCCAATACAGAGAATGTTTTAGGATTCTTTACTATTGGTGCTGAATCAAAAGTATACATTTACAAATATTTGTTTGTAGATAACAGCAGATTACAGTCCTCTTGGTCTTACTGGGAGTTCAATGGTGCCCGCATTCTTGGTGGTGGATTTATCAATTCTACATTGTACCTTGTGTTTGATAGACAAGGGATGATTACTCTTGAAAGTGTCTCCTTTACTTATAACACGAAGGACTATGAAGAGTATGAACCATATCGTGTCTTTATGGATAGAAAGGTTGTTTTACCTGCCATTCCTTCAGATGCTTATGATGATATTGAAGGACGTACCAAAGTGGATATGAAGACCATGTATGGAGACACTCTGAAAGCAGGTGTGTCTTATGGGCTGGTAGACAACAAAGGCTTCTTCCGTAAATGGACACCAGAAGAGATGGAAGATGGAAGGTATGTCTGGTTGCAAGGAAACTGGGTAGGAGAGCGTCTCATTGAAGGAGAGCTGTACAAATTCAAGGCAAAGTTCTCCGAGGTCATGATTCGTAAACAGGATGACAATGGTGTTACTGCATATACAGAAGGAAGATTACAGCTTAGGAATTTCTGGGTGAACTATGAGAATTGCGGATATATCAAAGCCATTGTTGAATGTTTTGACAAAGAAACATATGAATATGTGATGACTGCACGGCTTTTAGGTTCTGGTAGAAACAAAATTGGACTTACAGCATTAGAGACAGGACAGTTTAAGTTCCCTGTACAGTCTTTGAGTTCTAATTGCTCTATCAGTATAGAAACAGAACTTCCTATGCCTGTAGCATTGATTGGTGCAGGGTGGGAAGGTGTTTACTATAAGAGAGCTACTAGAGTGTAATTCTGATTGGAAAATTAAAGCAATCGGAACAAAAGAAATCTGGGATATTTGTAATGCACTACGAAGAGAAGACAAGAAAGAAATCATGATGAGTAGTAACCGTACTTCGTATGATATGTGCATTGTTGATCTCGTAGTGCATTATGAACATCCAGTTTACAAGATTACATACAAAGACAAGGCAGTTGGGATTGGTGGTCTGTACAAATACAGAGGAAAAGGCGTGATTTGGCTCTGCTTTACTCCAGAGTACGCTAGACACAAACTCAGTTTCTTACGATTCTCAAAGCAATTACTGCCTAGACTTCTGAAAGCATATGGTGTCTTAACAAACGTAGTTTGGACAAAGAACACAACGCATGTAGAATATCTGGATTGGCTTGGTGCTACATGGAAAAAGCTAGACGATGATTTTTCTGTTTTTGAGTTAAAAGGAGATGAAAGTAAGTAATGTGTGGATTCGCAGGAATGGCAGCAGCAATGATAGGCTTGAAAGGCTTGCAGATCAGACAGCAGAACATAGCTAATGCAAAGGCGTATCAGGCGCAGGCAAATGATGCTATTTATCAGATGAATGGCAGTCTGGTGAACTATGAACAGGAAAGACAGGATGCATATGATGAAGCTGTTACTTCTATCATGAAAACTCAGCAGAATGCATTACAGCTCAATTCACAGGTACAGGCAGCAGTAAATGAAGACATGGCTGGTGGCGGGAGAACTGCTGACCAGATCATGCGAAGTTCTGTTGGAGACACTGCTAGAAATGTAGCTTCTATTCAGGATAACTATTTACGAAAGAGCAATGAGATTGATTTGAACAAACTGACTACATTGAAGTCTACACAACGTACAGTGGCGTCTTATAAGGAAGCTGCTAAACCGAATAAGAAGGCAGACATTTTGTCTTTGCTGGCAACAGGAATGCAGACGTATGATGCATATCAGAATGTAAAAATAAATCGTAAGACAGGGGGACAGAAGTAATGGCAACAAATGTAGCAAATGCCGTAGGTACACAGAGACAGTTTGCACCGCAGGTACGAGATACATACCAGAAGCAACTTATTGTTCCTTCTGGAAGTACGACAGCAGGAGCAGGATCTAAAGCAGCAAGTCTTGCAAAAGCACTTGGGGTGCTGGGAGACACTATCCTTAGTCACATGTCACAACAGGATGCTAGAGATGAAAAGTACGGCAAATTCATGGCAGAAGTGATTAAGAATGATCCGAACAATGCGGGAAAGATTCTGACTTCTTCTCAGCAGATGCTTGCTAACTCTAATCACAAAGAGTTGTTAGACAATCCCTATACTATGGCTGCCCTAGATAAGTATCGTGGCGAAAATGCAATTCGTGATATTCGTAACAGATACGATCAGGACGTTGTAGCCAAAGAGGGTGAATGTCAGACAGCAGGAGAAGAAAACGCACGATGGCTGAACTTTGTAGAAGCACACAGACGTGAATATAACATTGGGGAAGACTGGGAAAAGGCAAATGAAGACGCACAGGTCACAGGGGATTCTGCACCTAACAGTGCATCTGCTCTGGGAAGTATCAAACCTATTTCCAGTTTTCAGCACAATGGAGATTCTAAGTTCTTTGCTCTTGGGTTCTATGAAAACATGGACACCTACACCCAGAACAATATCAATAGACAGATGGTAGAAGCAGGGAAGAATAGAGAAGCGATTCGCTCTGCTTCATTCACTGCTAAACTGTCAGACATGGGGAGTGCAGAACATGTGTCTCAGACCCCTATTGAGACACAGGTAGAAGAACTCAAACAGGCATGTACTGATTATGAAAATGCTGGTGGTTCTTTCTATGCTATGCTTCCCATGTTGTCTAAGGCTATTGATGAACGTATTGCGAACAATGGTGGTAAGGATTTAGACAAAATCTTTGAAGCGAGTGTCTATACGGATGTGAACGGTAAAGAGTGGAAGCTGAAAGAACTCTTACCTTATGAAGACTATCATGGCTCTGGAATCGCTATGGATGGCGCACTCAGAGAAAAGTACATGACGGATATTGTTGATGGTCTACAGAAATGTACATCTCTGGATGAATTTGACAAAAAGGTAGAGCAGATTAAGAAAGACAATCCTCATATTGCTGCTGTCATGGCACAGAAGGGGATGTTCACCTCTATGCGTGGAGATAAGCAGAGAGAGATTGAATACCAGAGCAGAGTAAGATCTTCTGGACGTTCTGGGGCAGTAGGGAAAGCAGCTGCCGTGGTATTGGATAGTGCAACACAGCAGAACATTTCTCAGTGGTTTAGTGCTTTATGTAAAGGCAATTCTTATGGCGGTGGTTCTCCTATCACGGCACCATTACAGAAGAGTGTACAGAACGCAGATGGGAGTGTGTCTAAGAAAGCACTGACAGAGCAGGAAGTCATTGGGGCTGGTCAGACACTCTTGAAAGGGATTTTGTCTTCATTTTCTAATGGAGAAATTGATCTGAATGAATGTGTTAGACAGGAAGGAAAACTGCTTACTGCGCCTCAGATGAAAGCATTTAAGAATAGTTTGAATTTTGCTGTCAATTCTTCTCTTATGGACGCCATGAATATTGATTGGGATAAGGCAACATATAATACACCAGCATTGCAGAATATTCAGACGGCTCTTGATATGTATCACACAAACCCTGCATTGGCTAGTTCTATATTCAGTGGCAGCACGTTGAAAGATATTTCAGCATTGTCTTCTTTGTCGCAGGTAGAAGATGGGATTTCCTATCATTCCGAGGAAGGATTTGATGGACTGAAAAAGGCAATGCAGCTCTATGGAAATGTGTATCAGCAGGAGCATAACGAAGACACAAAAGACATTATGGAGACACGCCTTAATGATGCTATGTCTAATGCAGACAACACAGCAATGCAGATAGAGACGATGGGAACAAATGCAGATGGTACACCTATCTTAAATGGTGTCTATGGTGTCAATGATCCTAGCCTTCGTGGAAAGATCAGAAATCTGGCAAAAGTCTATATCTACAATGGTATGGACGGAGATGCAGCAGTAAAACAGGCAGCTGACCAGATTAGAGGACAGTATTTTGACTATCATGAAATGGGTTTGGATTGTATTATTCCCAAAGACTTCTTTACTGGTGTGAATCAGGATAACTATACAGATAAGGGAAGATCGGCGCGTCTGGCTATCAAGAATATGGTGTATTCTTTTGATTCTCCAGAAAGTGTGAATGTTGTCTATGATCCATCTACTAATGTTCTTGGCTTTATGAATAGTAGTACACAGGAACAGAAGTATTTCTCCCCAGATGAATTTTCTGCCTATGTGAATGGGCTTCTTACCCCAGACCCAGATACAGGTGTGTCTGAAATGGATAACCTTGTAGCAGAAGAGCAGGGACAGTATGAAGAAAGACATCACTGGATTACTGAGGATGAAGTGGATGGAGAAATGACATCTGAGTATAATCCAACAGATATGCCAGAAGATTAAAGCAGTGGAAAGGAGAAGTGACATTGACTTATTATGAATTAGCAGAGAGAGCTGCACAAGTTGCCAATGAAAAACTAGGCACAAACAACATTGATCCTCACTGGATCTATGCACAGTGGCAGCATGAATCTGGAAATTTCACTTCTAGGATGGCAAAAGAGAATAATAATTTTGGAGGTGTCACACAGGAAGAGCCGAATGGGGAAGAGAACAAAATGACAAACAGTAATTTGTATGCCAAAATGTTTGATTCCCCAGAAGCGTATGCAGAATATTTTGGGAACTATCTTGCTCTGTATGCAGAGAATGGTATTGGGGATGCAACAGATTTAGACGGTTATCTTACTGCATTGAAGAATGGTGGGTATTTCACTGATGAAGACAATGCAGATGGATCATACTATAGTGGGGTAAAAGCATGGGCTGGTGAAGAGTATTCTCCTATCACTGCTGTTGGCTCTATTCCTGTAGACAGACAGGGACATTCTAGGTATGGTCATGAATATGTACCAGATGCTCCTGCTCCTATGGAAGAACGTGACCCCATTTCCAGATTTGTTGATGCTGCTGATGATGCAATTCTTGATAGTGGTGTCACGTCTTCTCTTCGTTACCTTTGGTCATGGATTAACCCAGCTGTCAGAGGAAGTGTGTCTATACCGGGGTTTAGTACCCCCTATACACCCAGTGATGAGGAAATTGACTATGTAAAGAAGCTGATGCCTAATGATCCTACTGCACAGAACTTTGTACTGACTAATTCATATTCGCAAGACCACCTGTTTATGTTGGCTGCCATGAAGAAACAAGATTATGATCGGGCAGTTCGTCTCGCACAGGATGAACATATGCAGGGGTATAACATTGCTGGCATTGCAGGTTCTTTAGCTGGCGGTATGCTTGAACCAGTGAACCTTGCTCTCATGGCTACAGGACTTAGCGAGGGGGCGCTCATTGCAAAAGGTATCAAATCCGTGGCAGGTGGTATTGGTGCTAAGTATCTTGGTGGTGTTACTGCTGATACTATGGTAGGACAGCTTGCAAGAATGTTTGGTACTAATGCAGACAAACTCTCTATGTTTGCTAAATCTAAGGTAGCACGAATGGCAGCTAATGCAGCTACAGGTGCTTCTATGATGGGGCTAGACAGAGCGTTGTCTAACAAGTATGGGGGATTTGAAGCAAACTATGCACAGTACATGGTACAGGCAGCAATCCTTGGCAATGCGTTTGATGCGATGCGTACTGTTAAGGGAGTATTACCTAAATCTAAAACTCTTCAAAAAGTATATGGGCACTTGAACCGTAGTGAAGACAATATGCTTACTGGGGCTTTTGGTATGAAACCAACAGACACCTTAAAGAAGCGTGTCAATACTGAACTGAAACAGATCAGTGAATCTACGGAACTGGAAGATGTGAAGCTGTCTGGTAAAGAAGCAAAAGAGAACAAGGCAAAGAAAGATAATCTGAAACTGACTGGCAAAGTGACAGAAGAGACAATGCCGTCCTCTGGCGTTAAAGCGAAGGCAGCGAAACCTATTGATACAATGAGACGCCGTTTGAAGCTCAAAGTCAAGGAAATGAAAGAGATGGGGCTGAATGATGTAGGGAAAAATTGCTTTGTTCTGTCTAGTAATCAGGCAACTGCTTTTGCAACAAAACACGGTATAAAGATTACTAACAGACAAACTGCTTTCACAGTGCCAGGAACAGGACAGTATGTCATCATCGGGGATAGAGTAGCGTCTAAACGTGCTCTTGCGGATGTAGTAAGAGATATGCACACTATGACAACAGGTCTAAGAGATGTTATTGGTTCTGCTTACAAGGAGATTCTTAGAGATAAGAAAGTAAATGTAAATAGCAGAACCAGTATCTATGACCTTTTGGAAGATAAGAATTGGGATTTACACAACTATACAGTACGTAGAGTTCTCAGTCTTGCAAGAGCAAATATCTATGCATTACGTGGCATTAAGACTAAAAAGCCAAAAGACGCCACGCTATTGAAGTGGGTAAAGGCTTCTGCATATGAACAGAAGTATAGAGACACTCCTATCAAGGTATCACCCGATGGGACAGCATACATCTATGATACTGCTTTTGATAAGGACAGCCCTGTCAACTTCCATGCTGAGATGGTGTGGGATGCTGAGCAGAAAGAAGTGGATGACTGGATGCATCGTTCATTGCCTCACTGGTTCCCTACACGGCTGGGGAAACATCTGGAAGCAGGTGGGCTGTTTAAGACAATCTATGGCGTACTTGGTCATTCAAGACTTCTTGCAGTTCGTAGCTTGAATGATTTTCTCTTTGAACCAACACGAGGAAGAATTGCAGCACGAGCTAACCCTGTTGTAGGGGAACGTATCAAACAATATTTACAGCAACGGGTAAAACCAATGCTCAATGATTACTATGATGCTAGAAATGCATGGTTGCAGAAAAATAAATTCTATAAATTTCAGGGGCAGTATAGACTGGAATTTGATAGACAGGTACAGCAGTGTTTCAATGCACAGTATGCAGGAAACAAAGCAGGGTTGTCTCCTAATGAAATGGTTTGGGAGCCAGAGGTCATCAAAGCAGCAGAGACACTTAAAAAGATCAGAGAAGGGTGTCTCACCATGATGCAGGAAGATTCTCAGTTTCATGGTGGTGGTGGTTACGGTACTTATATTGATAAAGACTGGAAGCCACTTGATCTTGAATTTACTCGTAAAGTAGACAATGAGATGCTGACACGCCTTGTGGACTTCATGGATGGTGACACTGAGACATGCATGAAAAAGATGTATGAATATGCTCAGATGGCTTGTAAGAGGGATGTTGTCAGAAAGCAGATGGAAGCAGATGCAAAAAGACGATACCTCAAAGCTCACAAAGAATGGGAAGACAAAATGTTTGGTGGGCGTGTTCCTGAACCAGAATTTAGAGAGACAAACAAACGCTCAAAGCAAGGAAAGGCTCTTAAAGATGCTGGTTATCAAAAGACAGTAGGAAAGCAGAAGGAGATGGATACTTCTGGTTTTCCAGAAGAACCGCAGCTTGAAAAGGTTACGAAGGCTATGGTTGAGGAAGAGATTGATAAAAGATGTAAGGCTTGGGCACGGGGTGTTATTGACCAGAACGCCAGTGAGACGTGCTTCTCTGGTGGTAAGTATGGTGTAGGCATTCCTCAGTTCTTGAAATCCAGACTTCCTATGGATACTACAGTACGCATGCCTATCGCAAACAAAGCAGGAACAACGCTTGATTTCTCATTTGATTCTCATCTTCGCGATGTGAATACAGACAGAATTATCAATTCCTACATTGATCGTGTCTGTGGTGAAGTGGCAGTCTTTGATTCCATCGGAAATTGGAGACAAACAGGCGTTCTTGATGATGTGGCAAAACAGCTTGAATTAGGCATTAAAGCAGGTAAGATTACTAAGTCAGCAGCAAAGGAACAGAAAGATGTCTTGACAGAAGGGATGTCTCGCTTGCTCTCTACACATGTAGACACAAAGCCTAAAACTCTCTGGGATGCTTTCTCTGAATTGTTCAGAACTAAATCCTATGCAGACGTTGGGGGACAGATGTTCATGGCACAGCTTGGTGAATTTGGTTCTGCAATGGCATATGCAGGAACTCGTGTTCTGTATAAGTCCATTCCAATCCTTAGACAGATGAGACGTGCTATGCTCTCTGCCTCTGATAAAGAACTGGAAGATTTTGCAAAAGAAGCACAGGCAAGATTGTATGGAAGAGAACTGAATACTAGATTCCATGATAGGAACTCTGATTATGAAGCACGGTCTTTTAGAGACGCCCTTGGTTATTCTAATGTCTGGGGAAAGAGACTTGATAAGGCACAGGAGACAATGAAGATATTCTCCAATGTTACATCTACTCTAAATCAGCTCCCTAAACTGACAGACTGGATGATTAGACAAACTAGGGAAAGTGGCTTCATTGACGCTATCAAATGGGCTAGAGGAGAGAAGATTTCCAGTACTCGTGACCCATTCAGCAAATATTTATTGGATGCAGCTCATGTACAGGATGTAGACAAACTGAAATCCTATATCAAAAAATATCTTGATAGTGGCAAATTTGATCCAGATGTCTTTGACAAATGGAGAAAAGAAGACCATCAGACTTTCTTTGAATTTAGAAATCTGATTGAGAACTACAGTAAGCGTGGCATTCAGCAGATGTCTATCGGGAATACCCCTCTCTTGAAGGAAAAGAACTGGTTTACTAAGCTGTTGTTTCAGTTCAAAGATTATTCTCTTCGTGCCGTTAATGACCAGACACTCCGAGCGTTGTCTTCTCGTCAGATGGATGATGCACTGGCTGCACTGGCTTCAATGGGAACGAACTGCATGTCTTATATGGGGTTGGTATATCTTAGAGCATTGGTGAAATACCCTAATGATCCAGAAGGAAGAAAAGAGTACATTGCTAAACAGCTAACACCGGGTAGACTTGCATGGGCTGCTTTTTCTCGTGGGGCTATCACAGGCTCTATTCCTTCCTTTGGTTCAGACATCTATGAAATTCTGACTGGTACGCCTATGATGCGTACTACAGTAGACAACTCTTCTAAGACATACGGCGCAGGGAAAGATATGAAAGCAGGTTCTATTGCAGGGCGTGCAGTAGACCAGATGCCAGCTGTATCTTCTACTATCAATCCAATCATGGGGGTTGGGGATAGTATCTACAATTCTACAGTTGGTGATGGAATGTCGCAGGAAGACATGGCAAATATTCTGAAAGTTGTGCCCTTTAATGGATTCTGGGGCATGACACTTCTTGCATCTGAAATTAGAGATGTCAGCGGTGTAAAGAAACGGAAAGAGCTGAATAAGGAGAAGAAGCAACGTGAACGAAAGAACCGCTATAAGATTGGTGTTGATTCTGGGAACAATCGCAATGCAAATTCTGATATTTCTTCAATCATGAATGTTAAATAGTAAAGGAGCTTAACTTTGGCTAAAGAAAGAAAGGCTTCTGTAATTTATGAAGGGAATGCTAGTCAGCTTGTCTATGCATTCCCTTTTGATTATTTACGGAAGAAGTTTGTAAAGGTAGAAGACATTTATACCAATATTACAGAACTTACTATTGGTGTGGATTATACGGTAGAAGACAAACAGGTACGGCTTGTGAAAGGTATTCCCCTTGGGCATTCTGTTAAGATTTATCGTGAGACAACTACTGCTCCTCTGGTAGAATGGCAGGATGCTTCTGTACTTAGAAGTGCAGACTTGTCTTTACAGGAAGTACAGCTCTTGCATCTTGCGGAAGAAACATCTGATAAGGTCTTTGATTCTGGGATGTCTACTGCATATGATAATCCTAATTGCTGGGATGGACAGTATAAAAGAATTATCAATGCTCTTGATCCTATTGAGGATGGAGATGTTGTAACTCTTAGATACATTAAAGCTAATCAGGACAGTCTCTTAAATCAGCTCAAAAGCACAGGTGCATCCCAGAACAGCTCTATTATGGCTACTGGGGATGCTCAGAACACACGTTTGACTGCTACAGGAAATAATCAGAATACCCGATTGACTTCTACAGGAGACACTCAGAATAAGCGTTTGACTGACACAGGGGATTCTTATGTGGCTACTATGACCACTTTGAAGAACACTGCAACGGATAAAGCTACTGAAGCTACAAATCAGGCAGCTCTTGCTAAGAAATGGGCTATGTCTGATGCAAGTCCAGATGGAGCTACTGATAGTAAGTCCGCTAAGACTTGGGCAGAAGAAGCAAAGACCTCTGCTAGTAACTCTGCTGCATCTGCAAGTGCTTCTCAGTCCAGTGCGAGTGCATCCAGTGCATCCGCAACTCAGTCAGCTAATAGTGCGAGTGCATCTAAGTCCAGTGCTAATGCGTCTGCTTCCAGTGCTTCTGCGGCTTCTTCTTCGGCTTCTAATGCAGCTACAAGTGCTTCTAATGCGAAGACGAGTGAAACTAAGGCAGCATCTAGTGCAGCAGCAGCAGCTCAGAGTGAAGAAAACTCAAAAACATGGGATCCGACTTCATATTACTCTAAGAGTGAAATTCCTGTAGTAATGCTTAACCTATTTTACCCAGTAGGCACTGTTTACATATCGGCTGATAAGAGCAAGACAAAAGCAGATTTGCCGTTTATGGCATATGGCATATGGGAAGAATTACCTGCTAACCTCTGCTTACAGACATGTATCGCTAGTGAAGCAGGGACGCAGAGAAGCGCAGGATTGCCGAATATTAAAGGTACAGCTAACATAAGAAGCGGTGTCAACATAGATAATAATATATTGGCAAGTAATAAAAATGGGGCAATTACCTGTACAATTCAGGATTCTTCGTTCACATGGTATAGTCACATAGTGACGAGCGGTGGACAAAACAAATTGGATACTCTTAGTTTCAATGCTTCTGATTCTAACCCTATTTATGGTAAATCTTCTACAGTTCAGCCCCCTGCATACATGGTAAGGGCTTGGGTGAGAACAGCATAAACAATGAAAGGAAAGGTGATTATCATGTTCGCTTATCCACCAGCTATCAACAGCTTCGGAGGTGAAGTAAATAATGTCGAAGAAGTAAGGAGAGCTAGAGTAGACCCTTGTGGTTCGCTCACTTTCTTTATTTCTAAAAAAGAGAATAAGGTCTATGTGAAATACATTGATCTCAGTGGTCTTCCAGTCATTGAAGTATACGACAAAGCAAAAGGACAGGAAGAAAATTTGAATGAAAGGTTAAAGACACTTGAAGAAAAAGTAGATACACTGATTGCTAAAAGTAAAGGAGACTAATCATGAACACTAACATCGAAACAGCTCTTATGTCATTGATAGGTAATGATCCACGATTCCAGAGGGCAATGACTATGATGCAGGGGAAGACACCAGCTGAAAGACAGCAGATTGTTATGAACATGATTTCTACACAGGGTATCCCTCAGACACAGCTTGCTCCTCTTATTGCCGATATAAAGCAGAAATTTGCTATGTTTGGTATTCAGCTCTGAGCGTACGGCAGAGTTGATATATACAGTTCTCTTATTATTTTTACGAAAGGAATGGTGATTCTATGGAGAACGGTATGAGTGGTGTGCAGCCTGTATTCAATCTGAATGAGAAGACAGGTGCAGGTTTCGGTGGTAGTGAATGGTTATGGGTAGTCGTTTTATTCGTATTACTCGGTGGTGGTGGTAATCTCTTTGGTAACAAAGGGAACGCTGCAACTCAGGCAGACATTCAGAGGGGCTTTGATTACTCTAATGAAATGTCTCAGATGCGTGGTCTGACCTATGGACAGGCTAATAGCACCTATGCTCTCACGAATGGTATCAATGGTCTGGAGAAGACTGTCATGCAGGGCAACTTTGGTCTTATGCAGCAGCTCGCTCAGAATCAGCAGGCGTCTCAGATGTGCTGCTGTGAAACTAACAGAAACCTTGATGCAGTTCGTACAGAAGGGTATAGGAACACTTGCAGCATCGTAGAAGCTATCAAAGAGGATGGAGAGAAGACCAGAGCAATGTTCTCTGCATATCAGATGGCAGAACTGAAGGCTAAACTGGAAGAAAGGGATAGACAGCTCATGGCAGCGAATATCCTTAATGGACAGACAGCACAGACGGCAGATCTCGTTCAGAGACTTCGCCCAGCTCCTGTTCCGGCTTTTATCGTTCCTGCACCTACAGGTACAACTACCCCTACTACTTAGTAATAAGTTAGTCGGTAAGTTAAATATGGTGGGGGTGTCTTTTGGCACCCCTATTATATTTATATTAAACATGTTATACTATAGGCAGAAAGAAGGGATAAATATGATTGCAACATTAGCTGTTATTGCTTTCTTAATTGCTGCTGCTATTGTAGAAGAAAAAGAAGGAACATCATATGCAGGAGCATGTATGATTGTTTTTGTATTTCTCTCTTTCGTTGTTTCTCCTATAGTAGCTATACTTCTTGTATTGCTCAAATTATTATGATTTTGCACAGCACTAGATAGGTGCTGTTTTTTTTTTTTGTATGTGAGGGAAGCATGAACTTCTTAGACAGTATCGTTTCTGTTCTGACCATCGCAACACTGGTGAGTAGTGGGTTCAATTTTCTTGTAATCCGCCCTATTCAGAAAACGATCGACATGAACACTAAAGTTTTATCTGAGCTGAAAAAAGAAGTAGAAATGAGTGCAGCAGACAGGCGTGCATTAGATGCTCGGATGACCGCTATGGAAATGGCACATCGTATTAACAATGATCGTATTGCACGTATGGAGGATATGTGGGACAACTTAAATCAAAACTAATCAAAGTGTTGTCTACATTCAAACCAAAGAGACGAGACAAAGAATCCATGACATTGATTAAGTTCAATGTCAATTTTTTGATTCTTTGTCTTTTTATTTATTTGACAATGACAGCATATGAATGGATTATGACAGGACACCCTAACATCCCAGAATTTAGACAGTTCATTATTGTCGTGATTGGGATGACAGCAACTGTGACTGTGCTTAGCAGATGGCTTTATGATGCAGATAAAGATGGAGTGCCTGATGAAGTAAAGAAAGAAAATGAAAGGAGATTCCCATATGACCCCAGATGAATTTATTGAAATGATTGGAAATACTGCTGGTGATGTCTGTGCAGAATATAATCTTCCTGCATCTGTGTGCATTGCACAGGCTATTCTTGAAAGTGGTTGGGGCAGGTACTGCATTGGACAGTATAACTACTTTGGACGCAAATGGAATGGATGGGGCAATTATGTACGACAGCAGACTACTGAATATGAAAAGGGACACTATGTAACTATCTATGACAAATTCCAGTCTTATGAAACACTGGAAGAAGCTATTAGAGACTGGTGTATCCTTATTACTGAAGACTACAAATATGCTGAAGTTGTAGAAGCATGGGGAAGTACTTGGTCTGTAGAAGACTTTGTACGCACTCTTGCACCGATTTATGCCACTGACCCTGATTATGCAGACAAGGTGCTGTCTACGATTAGAGCAAATGATCTTGATAGATATGATGGATGGGGTGATGAAGATGTTTGAAATTGATCCAACACTTTTGGATGAAATTGCACAGGGTGAAGTACAAGCAATTCGTGAAGGGCTTGCTGACCCAGAAATGCGGAAAGACCCACGTTTCCTTGACCGTGTAAGGAAATTCTTGAAAGACAATGATTTGATTGTCTCCCCTCGCACTAAGGGTGTTGCAGACATACAGCAGCAGATTGAGCGTCAGCACATTCCCATTTTTGATGATGTGAAAGACGGTGTAGATATTGATCGACTTAACTGATTTTACAGGAGCATGTTGGACAAACACCCAGATTCAAAAAGCTAAGACTGATTTTAGGGTGTTTGTCTATATGCTATGGCATGATTTGGGATTACCAGAACCAACACCAATTCAGTATGATATTGCTAAACACCTTATGACATATCCCAGTAAACGATTCATTATAGAAGGATTCCGTGGTGTCGCTAAATCCTATCTGACATGTGCATACGCCGTATGGAAACTTTGGAATGAACCGCAGATTAAAGTGCTGATTGTGTCTGCATCTAAAGATAGAGCAGATGCGAACGCTGTCTTTGTACGGCGTATCATTATGCTGCTCCCTTTCCTTGCTGAATTAAAAACAAAGGAAGGACAGAGAAACACCCAGAATCTCTTTGACGTAGGCTTGGCTATCCCAGATATTTCTCCGTCTGTAAAGTCTGTAGGTATCACTGGACAGATTACTGGTTCTCGTGCAGACCTTCTGATTGCAGATGACGTAGAAGTTCCAGGTAACTCTGGTACACAGACACAACGTGATAAGCTGGGGGAAGCAGTAAAAGAATTTGATTCTGTTATTAAACCGGGGGGACAAATCATCTATCTGGGGACACCTCAGAATGAAATGTCTCTTTATACGGAACTCCAGAAACGTGGGTATCACTGTCGTATCTGGACAGTACGTTATCCAGAGGACGAGAAACAGCTCGAAGATTACGGAGACACCCTTGCTCCGTTTATCCTTGATAACTGGGAAACACACAAAGGAGAACCTACGGATCCTAAGAGATTCAATGCACAGGACATTGCAGAGCGAGAGTTGTCTTATGGCAAAGCTGGGTTTGCTTTACAGTTCATGCTCAATACTAACTTGTCAGATCAAGAAAAATATCCACTTAAAGTACAGGACTTGATTGTAGCAGATTTGGACATGAATGAAGCTAGTCTAAAGTGGTCTTGGACTGCTGACCCTACAAAGAGATGGCGAGACATTGCGTCTGTCGCTCTTAAAGGTGACTACTTCTATTCCCCTCTTTTGCAGTCTCCAGAAACGGCTGAATACACAGGGACAGTCATGGCTATTGACCCATCGGGGCGTGGTAAGGATGAAACGGCGTATGCAGTCATCAAATACCTTAATGGCTATTTGTTCTTGATGGAAAGTGGTGGTTATACCTCTGGTTACAGTGATAACACACTGGAGACATTAGCTAACAAAGCTAAGTTCTGGAAAGTTAATACAGTTGTCTATGAATCTAACTTTGGTGATGGTATGTTTGGCAAACTTCTTGCTCCTATCTTTACCAGAATCTATTCATGTGCTTTGGAAGAAATCAGAAGTAAGGCACAGAAGGAACAGCGTATTATAGACACCCTTGAACCTGTTATGATGAGACACAAGCTCATTGTCAATAAAGGGGTAATCACTGCTGACTATAAGACGTATGAATCTAGCCCTAATTATTCTTTAATCTATCAAATGACACGGCTCACCAATGAAAGAGGGGCACTTGCTCATGATGATAGATTGGATGCTGTCACTATGGCTGTAGAGTTCTTTGCTAATTCTATGGATAGGGATTATCAAACAGGGATGGACGAACAACTGGATGAGTTACTTGAACAATGGGATGACCCAGACAGAGGTATCTTCTATATTCCAGAACTGAATCAGACAAACCCTAGACCTGTTGGCAGAGAGAACTATAGCAAGGTGAAACTGGCAATGTTAAAGGATCTAAACACAGCGGAGAAAGTTTCATATAAAAGACAACTATAGTTTAGGAAAGACCTAAAGAAAACCTAATTGTGGCACATATATACAAAGTTCTAATTGTGGCACGTAGAAAGGGAGACTTAGGGAATCTATATTATATACATGTATCTCTTGTTTCTGTAACTTGGAACTCTATGAAATAAGAGATATATGTTTCCTACACTAGGTATATCATGTGAATCACTATGTGTGTAAACTATTAGAACTTTCAATGTGACACACCGAAGGTCTACATCCTTTATTACAGTATTGAGAATGAAAATAGGTGATTCTAAAGTGATTGATTTTAATGATATAAATAAAAGAAATATCCTTATTGTTATTATTCTGATGATTTTCTTTATTGGAACAACAACAATGATTTACCATTATGGATATGATAAAGGGTATAAAGAAGGAACAACAAAAACAACTACAACTACAGATTCTTATACTTCACCCTCTTTGACTACTGAAATAACAGCAGCAAGTAAAACCAATACGTCTGATCCAGATTTGATTCTGAATAACCACTATCATGCAGTCATCAATGGTAATGACATTCAGATACCAGTCAAAGATAAGTACATTAAAGAACCATTAAAAGACACACCTTCTTCTCCTTCATCCTCTACTACTTCCACTACTTCCACCACTGCACGTGTAGATCAAACGCTAGACCTCACACCGATCTTCAAAGACTACGAAAAGAAGCACAAGTGGGAAGTAGGGACTGGGATAGGAAGGGTGTCTAATGAATGGTACGTTCCAATTGAAGTACAAAGGAATTTTGGATACAATAAAGGGGTGTCTTTCCAACTGAATGTTAAAGACAACAAAGTTGATGGATTTCAAGCAAGTTACAAGATTAGATTTTGATTAAAAGAGGTAGTAGCCCAATAGTAGCATTATCCCTAGAAGATACAGTAAATACCGTATGTCTGTTAATAAGGACGATATTATGCCATACGGTATTTAGATGTATATACGTACCCCAATT
>ERZ1035048.37-NODE-37-length-44490-cov-12.726702_pt1 | contig 44490 bp, 39 predicted proteins | sample MGYA00520587_ERZ1035048 | MGnify/ENA primary metagenome ERZ1035048 (study PRJEB33766, sample SAMN09781693) | gut metagenome | biome: gut microbiome | host: Homo sapiens | place: Madagascar | study: EMG produced TPA metagenomics assembly of the PRJNA485056 data set... | reverse complement strand
TCCGCAGCATCGTTCGTATCGTGTGCCGCAGGGTTCCCCCCAAGTCTTTGGCGGGTCGTGAGGAAGTATCTTTAAGCCCCCGCGCAGTCATCGCGCCGGATCTGCCACCATCCGGGGCACAGGGCCGTTGATCGCTCCGAAACAGCTTGTCCATCACCTCCTGGCTGCTCCATCTTCGCGGCGTCCTGCACTCGCTCATACGCGGGTTATGTACCTGTTTTGCCGTGTATTCGGTTATCAATGTACCTGTGAAGGGAAATGCCCTTCTTATAGGTACTGACAAAAAGAGGCGCAAACAGGCATAGGATAGAGAAAATCAGCGGATTTTTTTTGCCAGTCGCTTTATCCCATTGCGAATGCTGCGACGAACACTGCCGGAATCAACCCCTTCAGCGTGTGCAATCTCCACAGGCGTCATTCCAAGGTAGAAATGGGCATAGAGCCGCTTGGCCTGCTTCTCCGGCAGAGCCATCACCGCAGCATACAACTGTTCCTGCTGCTGTTTCGCCTCAAAAATGTTCTCAGGAGTCAGCACATGGTCCGTGATTGCCTTCTCTATGCCATTGCCATAGTCCAGGGAATAATGCGCCTTGTGACGGTACATACGGCGTTCATAGGCAGCTTCCATTCGCTGAGCTGCCTGGATGGCGTCCAGAACTTCCTCAGTTACTTCCACATAGGTATCAGTTTTATAAGCCTCGGGATACAGATCCCGAAGATTGATTACTTTCATCATTGACCTCCATTTCGATTCAAGCGTTGTGAACGGGTGAACCGAATAGAGGCGGTGACCTGCAGCCTGGAAAGCTGCCGGTCCTTTTTAAGCTGTATTGGAGTACAGGTGCATAAGCATACCAGTTCTGTACTAAACCCTGAAATTCATATTCAGTTTGTCAATGCGATCCCAAATACTCTCTTTCAAATTCGTTCCTCTCCACACATGAACTGAAATGTAATACAGTAGAAAGATGAAACGCAGTGAATTAAAAAGGAACGAGGTGTATTGTAGAATATCCTTGAGGTGAATCGGGATGTTGAAATACTCACAGCGTTTAGCTGAAGCTGTCAAGAAAGCCCGGTCAGAACTCGGCCTCACGCAGGAAGAAGTAGCCGATAAGTGCGATACCGATGTGCGCACCATCATCAATATGGAAATGGGTCGTGGAAATCCAAAACTCAAGACCCTATTTAGAGTTGTCCGTGCGCTTAAAATAGACGCAAGAGAGCTTTTTGATGACGATCCGCAGAGTGACAGTCCTTCCATTCGCCGTGTATGCCTGCTCATCAACGAATGCAGCGAGGAGGAAGCGGCCACCCTTCTTCCCGTGATTGAAGCTGTTCTGACTGCATTACGATCCAGTAAGGGGCTCAAAATTGAATAACTCTCTATAAACGCAAACAGAGCCTGCTCCCAGTAAAATAGGTAGCAGGCTCTGCGTTTTATACGTCTGGCTCTTTGCTTGGAACCATTTTCAGTTTTACTACATCAATCAAAATCTCCTTCTTGCACTTTGGACAGTAGAGTGGAAATTTGATAAGAACCGTATCCTCATACACCTTCGTTCTTGTTTTACCGCCACAGATTGGGCAGTGTATCCATAAAGATTCCTTTCTGCCATTCATGCCGATTCCTCCATGTCTCTGCGTTAAACGTCTGGTTTTACATGGTATGAATATTTTCTCCCCGAAAACAGCTTGAACTCATGCCTTGTTGTGATTTTCCAATATCAGCTTCTCCATATTGCCGCTAAAACCGCAGATGAATCTTTCTGTTTCTCATCTGATAACATGAATTTTCCCGCTGAAAAATTCGCCCTTAAAAGTAAAAGAATTATTTATCATCTAATCGGCCAGGAGGACAGTTTTCCCATAATCTCAGGCACTGCGATGCTCTGCGGGCAGTGGGAAGTACACTGGCCGCAGTCGATGCAGACAGTTGGGTTCACCTCATCCTCCATCGCTTTCTCCCACACCGCTTTGTCATGGGGCAGCGACAGTTCGTTATAGAGGTTCATCCAGCGTGGAATGTCCAAACCAACCGGGCAGCCATCGCAGCAGTAGCGGCAGGCCGTACAGGGCACCGCCAGTCTGGATTGATACCCGGCGGCCACATTCATCAGGAGCATATTCTGTTCCGGGGTCAACGGCTCATCTTTCTGGAAGGTGGCGATGTTGTCCCGGATCTGCTCCATATTGCTCATGCCGCTGAGGATTATCGTCACACCGGATAAGCCCATCAGCCAGTGGAAGGCCCAAGTGGGAACCGACCACTCCGGCTTTGCCTGTTTCAGCATGGTGTCATATTTGCTTCCCAGGGAGGCCAAGCGGCCGCCGCGCACCGGCTCCATTACCCAGACCGGAAGTCCGTGTTCCGTAATGATCTCATACTGCTGCTTGGCGTCCTGCATGGTCCAGTCAAGGTAGTTAAGCTGAATCTGGACAAACTCAAAAGCGTCTGACCAGTCCAGCATACGCCGGAGAGTCGCCGGTTTTCCATGGGAGGAAAAGCCGATATGCCGGATGCGCCCCTTGGACTTCTGCTCCAGAAGATAATCCATGTAGCGCCGGTTCCTGTCGGTATAGGCACCGATGGTCTCCTCGTTGACGCAGTGGAGCAGATAAAAGTCGATGTAGTCCGTGTGGAGCTTGCGAAGCTGCTCCTCAAACATCTGCTCGATATTGGGGTTGGCCATCACATAGAATTTGGTGGCCAGATAGTAGTTTTCGTGCGGATACCGGCTCAACGCCTCCCCCAGAAAAGATTCGGACTCGCCAGAGTGGTAAACATAGGCGGTATCATAATAGTTGATGCCCTGGGACATGGCATAGTCGATGATCTCCTGCGCCTTCTGCTTATCTATTTTCCCGCCCCGCACCGGCAGACGCATATTGCCCATGCCCAGTCGGGAAAGTTTTATATCCTGAAAGTGTTTATAAATCATATCTTGCCTCCTATCGAATGAAATTTGTCCGTGTAAAGGCTTCACGCTCAGGAAGTCCATATTTTTCTTTGCCCAGGTTGATCGAGCGCATCAGAAACACCATATTTCTGGCAAGTGTACGCATCCCCTGCAGCCCCTCCACGTCCTGGGCCGCTTCTCCAATTTCCCGTCCGTGAACGCTGTTCCAGTACTGCCCAGCGGCCACTGGCATTCCGGAGATGAAGAAATACTTGTTCAGCTCATCAAAGGTGGCGGACAGCCCACCGCGTCTCGCCGCCGCAATGCTGGCTCCCACCTTCATGGTTTTGTCGAAAGGTGTGCTATAAAAGAGTCGGTCCAGGAAAGAGATCATTGTCCCATTGGCCGAAGCATAGTAGACCGGACTTCCAATCACCAGACCATCGCACTGTTCAAACTTGGGGGCCACTTGATTGACCAGATCATTAAAAACGCATTTTCCTTTCTCTTTGCAGGAATAGCAGGCAATACACCCTCTTACGGCCTGATTGCCAATGTGGACGATCTCCGTCTCCACATCCTCCTGCCGGAAAATCTGCTCCATCTCGCGCAGTGCGAGATAGACATTGCCCTCCTTGTGAGGACTGCCGTTTATCATTAAAACCTTCATATCTGCCTTTCATCCCTCTATGAAAACAACAGACAGCGACACACACCCGCCCGGAGGTATCATGCCGCTGTCTGCCAGTCAAGTCATTTGCTTAAAACGCACCGTCAGCGCCATCTACGGCGATGACCGCGCCGCTGATGAAGCCGGCCTCGTCCGACGCCAGGAACAGCGCGGCATTGGCGACTTCCTCCGGCTCCCCAAAACGCTGCATGGGGTTATTTCCGGTGATACGCCTCTCGTGTTCCTTTGCGTCCTCATCCGAGAGGTTCGTTATATTCCAGATGTCGGTGCGAATGGGTCCGGGGGCGATGGCGTTGACGCGCACACCATCCGCCGCCAGATCCAACGCCCAGCACCGAGTGAAGTTCTCCACCGCTGACTTGGCTCCGATATACATGGAGAGATTATAGTTGCGGTGGGTCACACCGATGGTGGACAGGTTGATCATATTACCCTTAGACTGGATCAGCAGGGGCAGGGACTGAATGGTCATGTCCACCAGAGAGCGGACATCCAGACTGAAAGCGGTATCGTAATCCGCCAGCGTCACATCCTTGATGGACTGGACGGGGCACCAGCCCGCGTTGTTCACCAGAATATCCAACTGTCCGCCGAACCGCTCCTTCACTGTGTCGATCACACGGGTTACACTTTCTGTTTTCGTCAGGTCGCCCGCCACACAGGAAATGTTGCTGTTCTCTGCGGCCACTTCCTGGAGCTTGGACTCTTGCCGTCCCACGATCAGGACCTTTGCACCTTCTTGGGCAAACCGTTCCGCAATGGCCCGGCCTATGCCGGAGCCGCCGCCGGTAACGACTGCCACTTTATTTTTGAGTTTCTCTGCCGTCGTATTTCGCCTCTTTTATTCGTGAATCGTCATACCGCAGAGCATCTTGACAAAGCCCGGATCATCATGATCCACGATCTCGCTGTGGCCCAGGTCCTTGGCCGCGATCTTGGCCATTTCCTCATCGGTCAGTGTAAAGTCCCAGATGTCGATGTTCTGCTCCATCCGCTCCACATGGACGGATTTGGGGATAATGGACACACCGCGCTGGGCGTTCCAGCGGAGGACCACCTGGGCCGTGCTCTTGCCATACTTCTTGCCGATTTCGGTCAGCTCCGAGTCAGTGAAGATGCCATGCTTGCCCTCGGCCAGAGGGCCCCACGCCTGAGGAACCACACCGTATGCCTTCATATTGTCGAGAGCCTTCTGCTGGACGAAGAAGGGATGGAGTTCCACCTGGTTCACAGCCGGGATGATCTCCACATTTTCGCACAGGTTGGTCAGAATGGCCGGGTAGAAGTTCGCCACACCGATGGCTTTCGTCAGCCCGTTCTTATAGGCTTTCTCGATGCCGCGATAGGCAGCAAAATAATCGCCCATGGGCTGATGCAGCAGAACCAGATCAACATAGTCCGTGTTCAGCTTTTTCAGAGAGGTTTTCACCGCCTCGTAAGCGGTCTGCTCGTTCTTCATATCCTGCACCCACACCTTGGTGGTGATGAACAATTCCTCACGGGTGGTCAGGCCGTCCGCAATGGCACGGGCCACACCTTTGCCCAGGGCCTCCTCATTCATATAGGCGGCCGCCGTGTCCAGCAGACGGTAGCCGGTTTTAATGGCGTCATAGACCACCTGCTCGCATTGCTCCGAATCGGGGATCTGGAACACGCCAAAGCCCTCCAGCGGCATCTTCGCACCAGTATTCAAAGTCAAATATTCCATAGTTATACCTCCATATTTCTGATTGTTTGATGATTTGTCTATCGCAGATCATGGCTGCTGCTTCTGACACATCCATGACACGATCTTGATTGATGGGATTTTCCCTCCGTTGGCATCCCATATAGAAGCTCTCTTGGGATTCTGCTTCCGGGATTCCGATACATCCTATTTCAGCTGTGCGCCATCTTCAAATGCGTTGCCGACCTTTTCTCCCAGCTTATAGTACCCGTGATGTACCGTATCATAGGTGATCGGGCTGTATTTCTCCAAGCTGATTTCACCATCTTCGCCGAGCACGCTCTGGTCTACGCTGACATTGACGATCCGGCCCAGATATTTGCTTTCATCAATCACTTTCACAAGCTCGCACTCCAGTGTTACCGGAAGCTCGTTAATGACCGGCGCATTGACAAAAGCGCTTTTTGTTGTGGTGAATCCGGCTTTTTCCATTTTCTGTGGCTCTTTTTCGCCGGATACCAGACCTACATAATCGCAGGCCAGCATGTGTTCCATATCTCCGGCACTGACCGTGAATGCCCGGCTCGCCATGATGTTGTCCGTCGTTTTGTGATGCGACAAATCAATCATGATCTCGTCTCTGCCCACGATACCGCCCCAGGCGGCGTTCATCGCATTGGCCTTCCCATTCTCATCATAAGTACCGATAATCAAAACCGGCTGAGGGAAAAGGAGCGGCTGCGCTCCAAAATTTTTTCTTTCTGACATTGTAGTTTCCTCCTTATTTTTATTTCTGCATCTGCCGTCCCGGAAGGATAGCAGGATGGATTCAGCGTTCAACAGTGGTCAGTTCTCGCAGGGAACATCGTTTTTACTCCTGGGGTTCAGTCCACTGATTGTTGGCGTCCACGATTTCACAAAGGCTGATATTCTCATTTCGGTATCTTGCCTGCGGGTTTTTCTCCGGCATTTTCAGCTGGATTGCCAGCATGGGGCAGGCATGGATGCAAGCCATACAGCTGATACACTCTGCCGGGTCCCAGACGCTCTTTTGCCCTTCCATGTGGAAACATTTTTTCGGGCACACTTTCGTGCAGATCCCACAGCCGATACAATCATCTGTGATCTTATAAAGGTCACGGAACATATTCGGCGCATGGGCCATCCGGTCCAGAAATTCCCGGTGGGCAGCCCGGTCCTGTTCTGTAACCGGGGCGATATAGTGCTTTCTCTCCGCAAGGTCTGCCTTGATGCGGCCGATCTGTTCCTCGACCTTTTTGTCAATCCGGCGCTGCTCCTCCATATCAAAGCCCGGCAGGAAATTGTCTACCATTAGAATGACGTTGATATAGTCCGGGTGGATGCCAAGTTCTTCCACGTATACCTTTGCCAATTCCGCCGCTCCGCCGTGCCGGTTCCCGTAGGTGAGCAGAATGTAGAAGTAGTCCGTTTCAAACCGAGCCGACTTCAAAAACTCTTTGACCAGCTCCGGCATCTCATGCCCAAATACGGGGCAGACGATCCCGATCGTATCCGCCTGATACACCTTGTTCGGATCGTGGATCGCCTGGGCGATACTGACCGGGTGGGCGTCCAACTCTTTTGCTACATAGAGACTGTTTCCAGTCGCTGTAAAATAGAATACCATTTTGGATTCCCTCCAGTTTTATAGATCCACCGCAGCTTGCAAAGAATAGGAGCCTTTGCTATAATCGAATTGGATATTTATAATTGATTCTATGCGGTGTATCTTGTTCTTTCTGATAACAGAATAACGTCTTTTTCGCGGAAAGTACAATGCCAAATGCGCATAAAACCATAAATAAAACTGATACTGAGGGTGAATTGGATGATCGAATTGTATGAATTGCGCCAGTTTGTGGCGTTTGCAGAATGTGGGACCCTCTCAGAAGCCGCAGAAAACCTGCATCTTTCGCAGCCGGCACTCAGCCGGAGCATGAAAAAGCTGGAGGAGGAACTGGGGATTTCCCTGTTCAGCCGAAGAAAAAACCGCCTGGAGCTGAATGAGAATGGAGAGTATGTACTGGAACTTGCAAAAGAAATATTGTCAAAGGCAGACTCTCTGGTGGTGGAGGCCCAATCCTTTGACAGAAGACACCGCACCATCTCCCTGGGTCTCTGCGCCCCGGCACCCGGCTGGCTGGTTACTCCTCGGCTCAGCAGCCTGTACCCGGATAAAATGATCCAGACGGAGATCGCGGAAGAAAACGCGCTTCTGAACGGTCTGAATAGTGGGATCTACCAGTTGATTGCTCTGCCTCGAAAACCAGATGGAGCGGCCTATTTTTCAAAAGAATGCGGCCGGGAATCGCTGATGTTTGCGCTGCCAAAAGGCCATAGATATGCGCGGCGGAAAAGCCTGACCTTTGCGGAAATGGATGGAGAAAACATGATCCTGATGAGTGATATTGGGTTCTGGAACTTCGTCCAGACAGAAAAAATGCCTAACTCCCGTTTCCTGACACAAAGTGACCGATTCAGCTTCAATGAACTGGTGCGTTCTTCTTCTCTGCCTTCTTTTACCACGGATCTGGCAAAAAAGTATCTGGTGACCGAGGATGTTCGCATAGAAGTCCCCATTTCGGACCCGGAGGCCACCGTGATCTATTACCTTGTGTGTTTGAAAAAATCTCTGAAGGAGTTCAGGACCCTGTTATCGTGCTTCTGATGAAAGATTCATTCCTTTCATTCCAACAGGGAAAATAGCAAGCAATGCCTGTGTTAATACACACAGGCCCGCAGAGAAGAAAATCCCTCCGTGATTTTCCTCTCCGCTTGCTTGTTGAGGGCAGCGCCCCCAAGCCCCTTTGAACACAGAATTTCATTCTGTGGCTGCGCGTTCTGCGAACGCTTTTGACCAGAACCAGCTTACCGCTGGCCGTGGTCTTTTTCTTTTTCAACATCCTGTTCTACCTCCATTTTCAGCACTCGATCTACATTTGCCTTTGCCGTTAAAAGCTCCCGCATTTCCTCACGGGAACGCCGGTACTCGGCATAGGTCTTTTTCTTTTCTTCCAGCAATTTCGCGTACTCCGTCTGCAACTCTTTGACCTTGGGAAGCTTCTTGACTCCCATCTCATCAAAGGCATTCTTAGCAGCCTGATGGAGCAGAATTTCTTCCTCATGTTCCTCCCGGAATTTCTTAGAGTATCCCGCCTTGCGGTATGCCACATAGATCTCACGGGTCTTGGCATAATTTACGATGTGAGTACGCAGAACAGCGATCTCTGCCATGCGCTTTTCAGCCGCTTTGATCTGCGCCGAAAGTTCATTGTGATGTGCCGTGGCAGCCGCAGCCTTTTCTTCCAAAACCGCATACTCCAGCAGGTTATTCTCTGACAGGTAATTCATGGTCTGCGCCATTTGCTTCAGATTGAAAACTTTAGCCCATCGCGCATAGCCAGCACCTTTTCCAGCCTGCAATTTTGCCTGAATGTCCACCAGCAGATTGACCTTCAGCGGCTCTGCCTGTGTGACTGTTTTCTTTCGCGGGGTATGTGCTTTCTTCCCTAAGAGAACTGCCCGCAAATCTTCCAATCCATATCCTTCGCCCAAACTGTCCATGCGGGCGGCTTTCTCCCAACCAGAGAGCTTCAGTCGATACGATTTTCCGCGCTTTGAGACTTCACAACCATACTCTTGCAACAGCTTCAGCAGTTCTTCAAAGTCAGCAGGACTTTGTGATAATGCGTTGTCAATTGCCACACGAAGCAGCTCTCGGTGAGAGGGCTTTGCCTGATCTCCCAGCCACTTGTTATAGCTTTTTCCGTGAAGTTTCGGATTCTCTACAATGGACAGTCCGTTTTCAATGCAGATGGTATCACTTAACCGGCGAACCGCCTTGGTGCTGCCCCAAAAGTTTCGGAATTTCCGGTCATATTCTAAGCTGACCGATGACCAGATAATGTGATTATGAATGTGCGACTTGTCTATGTGAGTGCAAACTACAAAGGCATGATTGCCTTTAGTAAAACGCTTTGCAAATTCTACGCCCAGCCGGTTTGCTTCTTCCGGGGTAATCTCACCAGGGCGGAAAGACTGGCGCACATGATAGGCAATCACATCATCTGTACCACGCACTCGTCCGGTAACGGCAATGTACTGCCGCTTTGCCAGAAGGAACTCCGCATCCGCAGTCCGGCTGTCACACGCATAGCCGGTAATGAGCCTGCCGTTATCTGTTTTCTTTGGATTGGCCACATAGTCGATGATGTCACTGATCGCCCGACTCTCTGTGCGGCCTTTGCCGACATGAAGCGGCATGATTCTTGTAGTTGCCATAATAGAAGGTCCTCCTCTCATAAATATTTTTGTTTTCGCTGAACTCTTTGCTTCTATCGTTGCAATAACTTTCTCCGCTGGGTATAATAAAAAAGAATATTCTACAACCTCAAAGGAGGGATTTCTATGATAGAACAGCTCATTGCTGAAGCAACCGAATGTGATTTCAAAGTTGCTCTCGAAACAAAAAAGCCAAAAAGCTGGTTAAAAAGTGTCAGTGCCTTTTCCAATGGAATCGGCGGCACTCTGTTTTTCGGAGTCTCCGATGACCGGGAGCCTATCGGCTTGTCCGATGTTCAAAAGGATGCTGAAGCGATCAGCCGCTTAATCAAAGAACGTATCACACCATTACCGCAGTTTATCTTAAAGCCATTGCAGGAAGATGGTAAAAACCTGTTGGCTCTGGAGGTTTCTCCTGGCCGCAGCACCCCATATTATTACAAGGCAGATGGCGTGATGGAAGCATATATCCGTGTTGGAAATGAAAGCGTAATTGCCCCGGATTACATTGTGAATGAATTGATCTTAAAGGGAACCAATCAGTCCTTTGATACCCTAACAACAGACGCGGTAAAAAAGGATTACAGCTTTACACTTCTGGAAGCAACCTATCTGGAACGAACCGGTCTCCGCTTTGAGCCATCCGATTATGTTTCCTTTGGTTTGACTGATAAAAATGGACTCCTGACCAATGCCGGAAAACTCATGACCGATCAGCACACGGTTTATAACTCCCGTATGTTCTGTACCCGGTGGAATGGCTTGGAAAAAGGCTCTATCTTTGATGATGCGCTGGACGATAAAGAATATGAAGGGAATCTGATTTATCTACTGAACAGCGGCAGTGAATTTATTCGCAATAATTCCAAAGTCCGTTTTGTCAAAAAGGCACAGTATCGTGTAGACAAGCCGGATTATGCTGAACGAGCTGTGACAGAGGCTCTTGTTAATGCGCTTATCCATCGTGATTATATTGTGCTTGGCAGTGAAATCCATATTGATATGTTTGATGATCGGGTGGAAATCACATCTCCGGGCGGTATGTTTGGCGGCGGCTCAATTCAGGAATACGATATTTACAGTATCCGTTCCATGCGACGAAACCCTGTGATTGCTGACCTGTTCCACCGCATGAAGTATATGGAACGCCGTGGAAGTGGCCTACGCAAAATCGTCAGTGAAACCGAAAAGCTGCCTGGATACACAGAGGCATATAAGCCCGAATTTTCCTCAACAGCGACAGATTTCAGAGTCATCTTGAAAAATGTAAACTACAACATGTGCGGTGCTTCCGTACATGTTGCCGCACATGATACAGCACATGATACATCTGTGATCAGCAAGCAAAACTTGCTATTGGAATTTTGTGCAGACCCTAAAAGTCGAGATGAAATGCAAGCATATATTGATGTTTCCAGCCGTTCTCACTTCAGCAAATATTACCTCAAGCCTTTATTATCTTCTGGTAAACTTGAAATGATGTTTCCAGACAAACCCAAAAGCAAAAATCAGAAATACACTACCGTTCATTCCAAATAACCAAGAAGCAGGGCATTGGGTCTCATCTCCCATTGTCCTGCTTCTTTTTCATTCCAAATTATATTCACATCATTTACCCATACACCCAATCCTGTATCGCAAATTTCAGACTCTGCACCTTTCCCAGCAGCCAGATTGCAGCCAGCGGCAGCCCCATCGGGCTAATCAAAAATGCCATAACCAGCAAAATTGCACCATTCTGCGGGGAATAGGTAATAAGCACAGCCACGCCAAGCAGAGCAATTACCGTGCTGAGCAGACCAAGCACCAGACTGGATATATAGATTAGCCCCGTGCAGAGCCAGACAAAAATCGTCAACACCAAAATGGCCGGTGCAGTTACAATCATCAGCAGGCATTTCAAAATCTTCATTCCAGTTCCTCCCTCCAACGCTCCAGATGCCGTTTGCACAGGGTATCCGCTTCTCTCTCATCATCTTCCGTCACTTCCCGTTTTCCTTTGGTCAGTTCAATCTCCAGATAAGTCCGGTAATCATCGGCTAAGAGGTCGAACAGTTCCTTGGGAGTATGGCACACCTCGCCAGAGCAATAGTGAAAATCTTGGTCAAATTCAACTCTTACACATCCATGGCGGCTGATATAAACTTCTATGGTCTCGTCTGCGGTCAGGTAATCCGCAAAAATCTCCAGCACCTTTTCAAAGGTCAGCATCTGTTTTCACTCCTTTACTACGCTTCTTATTCTACTCATATTATCCGGTACGGACAGGCAAAAGACAAGGATACAGACAAAAAGAAAAAGCGGAGGAAGGTGCGGCGAAGAAATGCCGTTCCTCCCTCCGCAAATGGAGTATCTATCCCTGTTATGAAAGTTTGGAGAGTTGGGTAAGGATTTCCTTCACACCCTCCCACAGTTGTTCCTGCCGCTGGGATATATCCTCCAAGTCAGCATTATAAACCCGCCCGGTCTCATGCACTTTGCGGGTCAGCTGGTTCAAGTTGTTGCTGCTTCGGCGCATCAGGGAGACCAACTCCTTCAGCTCCGGCAGTTCCAGCTTGACCACATACCCATCCAGCGCCATTTTTCGCAGATAAGCGCTCAAATTCTCTGTCCCGTATTGCTGCATCTTTTGATGGATCAGTTCCAGTTCTTCTGCGGACACCCAAAACAAAACCGGAACATCCCGCTTGCGCTTTGCCATGGTTATCGCTCCAGCTCCCGTTTTTTCGGGGCGGCAGACTTATGGGCGGGCAGTTCCTGTTTGAGCTTATCCCGTACTGAGGGACGGGACGGTTCCGGCTTTTCTCTCTGGGTACGGCTACGCTGCTGTTCTTCACGCACCAGATCAATAAAACCATTCAGAACAGCAGGGTGGCTGTTTAAGGCATAACCACAACGGACGGTTTCGGGATTCTCATTAGGAATGGTCTTAGCCCATTCTTTGTTGCGTCGGGAGTAACGCCCATCCCAGTCCTGAAGCTGGATCGTGTTAGACAGAACCATAGACACACGCTCCATGCCATAGGTCTCGATCACACCCTTTGCTGCATCGTGGCTGAGATACATTCCGTCGAAGTGCTCCCGCACCGCTGCTTCAATAGACTCCTTGCATTGACGATTTACATTGTTGGAAGCTCGGTACTGCTCCAGCTCCCCATGTTCTCTCGCATAGGCAGCTGAATGGGGATAGATCGGTGTTGTTCGCAGTTCCTCTTTAGCTCTGCACACATCGTCGGCACGGTTCTCAATGCTGTCCCGGATCACATCCATGTGACCGGTCTCCAGCTTTTCAAAGTAGCGGTACACATCCGCCAGCGGCGATGAAGATTCCAAAAGTGCCTGGGCCTGGGCGTCGGTCAGCTCCAGCTCCTCCATTGCCATCACAATATCCTCACGGACAGTATATTCATAGGTGTGGTGCAGGATTTCTTCCGGGGGCTGGCTTTTCAACCAGTCCCTATATTTTTCCTGCTCAGTGGCCATCTTTTCATAAAGGGCCGTATTCAGATTATTGGTATTCATGTTATCGCACCTCCTCATGCTGTTTTGGTTTCTTGTCTGTACTGCGGGGCGTCACCGGGCGCTTCAGGCTGTCCAGCACCGAAGTCCGTGTACTTTTGGCAACAACAGCCTCGGCGTGCGCCTGTCCCTTTCCGTCAATGTTCAGCAAAGTGTCCAGCTCCACCAGACGGGCATTTTTGCTTCGCAGTTCTTCTTCATAAAGGAATGGCTTTCCGACTTCCTCCTTTGCGGCAGCCTGCTGCTGATAGAGGTTATCCAGCTGGGCCTTTGCCGCCTCCAGACGCTGGGGCATCTGCGCCAGTGCGTTGTCGATACGGGTAAGATTTCCGCGCGGGTCTGTACCAAGGGTTGCCCGGTGGGTCATCTGTCCTTTCAGCAGGAGCGTATACTCCTGTTTCCAAGCGGAAAATTCCACGGATATGGCATAGCCCCGGTAGCTGCCGATCTGCACCGGATCGGAGGTTTTGACCTCCTTGCAGGCATCCAAAAGGGCTGCGCCGGCGTTCTCCTTATCGGTCAGCAGATCGCCGCGGATTTCCATACCAGCAAAACCGTCCTCCGGGTGCGGGTGAGCTGCCAAAACCTCCAGGTCAGATTCAAAGCCCATGATAAAGCCTTTGTGCTTTTCAATCTCCTCCGGGAAGTATTTGAGCAGCTGGTCCTCCAGACGATATTGCTTGCTCTGGTGGTCGGCTTTCATCAGCTTCAGGCGGGATACCTCCACATCCAAATCCATACGCTCCTTGATGCGGGGATCTCCGGCGCACAGGGCTTTGATCTCGGCAAAGGAAAGCGCCGTTTCGTCCACATCATCGCAGGAACGCACTGGTGATTTAGAAGTCATGATCTGACTGATGAATTTTTGCTTATTCTCCACCGTCTGCCAGAGGTATGCGTCAAAGGTTCCTTCGGTCACATAGCGGTACACATGGACAAGAGGATTCTGGTTGCCCTGGCGCTCGATACGGCCCTTGCGCTGGGCAAGGTCTCCCGGTCTCCACGGACAGTCCAGGTCATGAAGTGCCACCAGACGGTCCTGCACATTGGTGCCTGCGCCCATCTTGGCGGTGCTGCCCAAAAGGACACGCACCTGACCGGTACGGACTTTAGAGAACAGCTCCTTTTTCCGCACTTCGGTGTTGGCTTCATGGATAAAAGCAATCTGGTCGGCAGGCATTCCCTGAGCAATGAGTTTCTGACGAATATCGTCATATACCGTAAAGACCGGTTCCTGCTCCGGCAGAGGCACAGCGCCTTCCAATGCGTGAAGCAGTGGATTATCCAGCGTTTTCGCCGCCTTGCTTGCAGGAGCTTTTGCCTGCGGTGTAGAAATGTCGCAGAACACCAGCTGGGTCAGCTTGTCAGCTTTGCCATCCCGCCAGATCTGCATGATGTTGTCCACGCACTGATTGACCTTTGTGCCAGGTTCATCCGGCAGCATCTGGTTGACGATTCTCTGGTCCAGGCCCAACTTACGGCCATCCGAGGTAATCTTGAGCATATTGTCCTGGGACGGGTCAACGGTTCCGCTGTGTACCAGCGATGCGCGCTCCGAAAGGGTCTTGACCATTTCCTGCTGATGTTCGGTAGGCTGCGCCACGATGTTGTGGTATTCCACCTCCGGGGTGGGCAGGTTCAGTTGGTCGGCGGTCTTGATGTCCGCCACTTCTTTGAACAGGTTCATCAGCTCCGGCAGATTAAAGAACTTGCTGAATCTCGTTCTTGCCCGGTAGCCGGTGCCTTCCGGTGCCAGCTCCAATGCTGTGACGGTCTCTCCAAATCGGGAAGCCCAGCAGTCGAAGTGGGTCATGTTCAGTTCTTGCAGGCGTTCATACTGAAGATAACGCTGCATGGTGTAAAGCTCGGTCATGGAGTTGCTGACCGGGGTGCCGGTGGCAAAAATCACGCCACGGTTTCCGGTGATCTCATCCATATAGCGGCACTTAGCAAACATATCGGAGGATTTCTGCGCGTCCGATGTGGAAAGACCAGCCACATTCCGCATTTTTGTGTATAGAAACAGGTTTTTATAGTTGTGGGCCTCGTCCACAAACAAACGGTCCACACCCAGCTGCTCGAAGGTTACCACATCGTCTTTTCGCCCTTCGGCTTGCAGCTTTTCCAGTCTGGCTTCCAGAGACTTTCTGGTACGCTCCAGCTGCTTGACGGTAAAACGCTCGCCGCCACTGGCCTGTACCTCTGCAATCCCCTCAGTGATCTCGTCGATCTGTTCATAGAGAAGCCGTTCCTGACGCTCCCGGCTGATGGGGATACGCTCAAACTGGCTGTGTCCCATGATAATGGCATCATAATCACCCGTCGCAATACGAGCGCAGAACTTCTTTCGGTTATGGGTCTCAAAGTCCTTTTTTGTGGTGACTAAGATATTGGCGGAAGGATAGAGACGCAGAAACTCCGACGCCCACTGCTCGGTCAGATGGTTTGGAACCACAAAGAGAGATTTCTGGCACAAGCCCAGGCGTTTGGCTTCCATCGAAGCAGCTACCATTTCAAAAGTTTTGCCTGCGCCTACTTCATGTGCCAACAGGGTATTTCCTCCATACAGCACATGGGCGATGGCGCTTTTCTGGTGTTCCCGCAGGGTAATGGCCGGGTTCATGCCCCCAAAAGTGATATGGCTGCCATCATACTCGCGGGGACGGGTAGCGTTCATTTCTTCGTTGTACTGGCGCACCAAAGTCTGGCGGCGCTCCGGGTCTCTCCAGATCCAGTCCCTAAAGGCTTCCCGGATAGCTTGCTGTTTTTGGGCAGCCAGGGTGGTCTCCTTGGCGTTCAGCACGCGGCGCTCTTTTCCGTCTGCGTCCTCTATGGTGTCATAGATACGGACATCTCGCAGGTTCAGGCTGTCCTCTAAAATCTTGTAGGCATTGGCACGGCTGGTTCCGTAGGTGGTGTAGGCTGCCACATCGTTGTAGGATACGGAAGATTTCCCCTTGATCTGCCATTCAGCGGTAAAGGACGAATAGTTGACCTCGATACTGCGTTGGAGATAAAACGGGGTATTAAAGGTCTCATACATAAACTGCTGGATATATTCCTTGTCGATCCAGGTAGCGCCCAGACGCACCTCGATCTCCGACGCATCCAGGTCTTTGGGCTGGGCGGCGGTAAGAGCTTCCACATTGACTGCATAAACCGGGTCCTGCTGTGCCGCCCGCTGCGCCTGACGCAGTTTGCGGCGTACATTGCCAGAAAGGTATTCATCGGCGGTCACATAATGGGGCGATCCGTCCTGCTCCAGCTGTCCCGGTACACGGAAGATTACGCCTTGCAGCTCTCCGGCCAGTTCTTCTTTTGTTTTTCCGGTAAGCTGGCTCATATAGTCCATATCCACGCAGGCTTTTTCCGAGATGGACACCGCCAGTGCTTCACTTGCCGTATCCACCACAGCCACCGCCTGATGGGGCTTGATGGTCCGCTTGGTGAACATATCTGCCTTGCGTTCCAGCTTTCCGTCCTCGTCGATGACTTCCAGCGCACAGAGCAGGTAATAGGAAGAATCGTCTGCATAGGCCAGACGGTTTGCACGGTCATTGATGAGACCGTATTTGGAAGAAAAGCTGTCATAGAGGCTGTTCAGTTCCTCCTGCTGCTCCCGAATGGTGCTGTCCGGAACCGCTGCATCCATCTGAAGGTCGATCAGTTCCTGCACACAATCACGCAGTCCCACAAGACCTTTTACACGGGCTTCGGCGGTGGCGTTGAGGTCAGGGCGCACCATACGGCTGTTTTCCCGGTAGTACACCTGCCCGTCTACAATGGCATAGGAATAGTTCTTCACATTGGGGTCGGCAGGAATGGAGGTGTCAATAGCTTCGCCTTCGCCCAGCTCCGGCAGCTCTGCCTCCTGATAAGTGCCATGAATGTACTTCACAGCATCATGCAGCTGGTCGGAAAGCTCCAGTCCCTCGATAGGGTTCACGGTGTAATCCATACCATGAGCAGTGCTTACCGGCTCCTGTCTGCCCAGCACCATTTCCGGGTGGTCGATAAAATACCGGTTGATGGCAAACCCATCCTCCGTTTGTCCGGTCTGCGTCCACTCTGGTGCAATGTCCAGCGGACGGTCCCGCTTTTGGAGAAAGATGATGTCCGATACAACCTCGGCACCGGCATTCTTTTTGAACGCATCATTAGGCAGACGGATCGCTCCCAACAGCTCGGCACGCTGGGCAAGATAACGGCGCACGGTGGAATCCTTGGCGTCCATGGTATAGCGGGAGGTCACAAAAGCTACCACACCGCCGGGACGCACCTGATCCAGTGCTTTGGCGAAAAAGTAATTATGAATGTTGAAATTCAGCTTGTTGTAGGCTTTGTCATTGACCTGATACTGACCAAAAGGCACATTGCCGATGGCAAGGTCAAAGAAGTCACGCCTGTCAGTGGTCTCAAAGCCGCCTACTGTGATGTCCGCCTTGGGATAGAGCTGCTTTGCGATGCGCCCGGAAACAGGGTCCAGCTCCACGCCGTACAGACGGCTGTTTCGCATTTTCTCCGGCAGCATACCAAAGAAATTGCCCACACCCATAGACGGCTCCAGAATATTTCCGGTCTCAAATCCCATACGGTCCACCGCTTCATAGATGGCCTGAATGACCGTAGGGCTGGTGTAATGGGCGTTGAGGGTAGAGCTTCTGGCGGCGGCATATTCCTCCGGGGTCAGCAGTTCTTTTAGCTGGGCATACTCTAAAGCCCATGCCGGTTTCTCCGGGTCAAACGCATCAGAGAGACCGCCCCAGCCCACGTATCGAGAAAGAACCTCCTGCTGTTCGGGGCTTACCTGCTGTCCGGCAGCTTCCAGCTCTTTCAGCAAACGAATCGCATTGACATTTGCCTGGAACTTGGCTTTCGGACCGCCTTCGCCCAAATGCTCATCGGTAATGCGGAAGTTTTTTGCATTGCGGCGCAGGTTAGCCTTGTATTCCTCATAGGAGGCTTCCTCGGCAGCTTTGGCATTGGGGAAGGTCTGCCACTGGCCATTGACCTGAATGGAAACCGGGTGTTCGTCCAGCACTTCCTCAAAGGTTTTCTCCGGCTCTGTCACAGGGGCTGGCGGCTCCGGCTCCTCGATATGCAGCCGTTCCACCACCACATCATAAGGCAGATGGTTCTTGTCGCCCGGATAGACGGCCACGGTCTCGGAATGGAAGGCCGGGGATTCGGCAGCCGGTTCGGGCTGTTCCTGTCCAAAGCCATCCAGCTGACGGGCATACATCCCGCGCAGCAAAGGCGCAACTTCATCCCAGCGGAAATACAGCATAGCCAGACGCTTTTCCTCTGCGTCCAGGACTTCCAGCTCCATGCCCTGTGCCGTGGTACGGTAATCGGCAATATCGCCGGTCTCCAGATTCAGGGTCTCGATCTCACCGGAATAGGCTCTGCTTAGCCAGTAGGCGATCTCGCTGTTGCTCCTGCCGGATTGCAGCAGCGTGGAAATCTGCTTTTTATCCGCTTCATCCATCAGTCCATGAGCCAATACATCCCGCAAGTCCTGATCTGCCTTGTCCGGGTCAATAGGAAGAAACTCGGTATAGTAAGCATTGCGGCGGTCTGCCCGAAGCAGCTGCTCGAACTGTTCTTTGCGCTCTGCCCGGTAGATGGGATATACCATCCCGGTGGGCAGAAGCTGTACGGTGTCCTCCCGCAGCTCTGTGATCTGATAGGCGTCATCCTCGATATACACGGTATCGCCCACGGCATAGACCGGGGCGGCTGGGTCATAGGAGGTTCTTTGCGGAATTGGGCGGCGAACTGCGTCATATTCCTCATCGGAAATGGAAACTTCGGAAGTCTGCTCTGTCTCGGCATCTGCGATCTGCTCTGCATCTGACATCACCTGTTGGATAAACGGGGCATTGTCCAGTTTTTCCGGGTCTGTCACCTGTCCGTTGACGATCCCTCTTTCCTCCAGAGCTTCCCGGATGGCGATTGGGTCGATGTCGTCAAAACGGTTCTGTTCTTCTTCGGTATAGAACCGGTCCTCCTGAATGAGCTGGGCAATCCGGCGCTGTACCTTCGGCCAGGGCAGCTGCGTTTTCTCCGGGCTGCCGGCACGGACAACGAACAGGCTGTTGCTGTTACTGCCGCCGTATTCCTGAGCCAGCCATGCGGCGGTATCTTTTTCTCTTGCATGGTCTTTCATATAGCGGATAACAGCGTGTTTACTCTCGATATTGCCGTTCCATGCACAAAGGGCAGTATCAATATCTTCCTGAGAAAGAGGGCGCAGAAGTTCATGGAGCTTTGGATAGGTTTCGTCGATCACTTCCCGGTGCAGACGCTGGCGGAACTCCGGCACATCCGAATAGAGTCGGATCAGCTCCATATCCTTAGAACCAAGAACCGCACGGCGCACAGCGGCATTGCCCTCGATGACAGCATTTTCACGGTCAGAATGACCGCAGGCATTGCGATATGCGGCATCATCGGAAATGGCGACAGTCACCACAGGCTTATACTGCTCAAACTGCTCCCCAAGGGTAGGCTTTGGCGTTTCTTCCTCCATCTCCGGCTGCTGGGCTTGAATGGCATCTTCTTCGGCCAGTTCCTTTTCAGACTGGATTTTGTCATACTGCGCCTGTTCCTGTTCGGTAAGATAGCGGTCTTTCTGGACAAGTGAGGTAATGCGCTTGGCAACCTTTTCCCAGTTCAAGTGAACATCCGGGCAGTCCTGCTTTTTATAGTGCAGTCCTTTCCCATCGTGATCTTCGCCGCTGTGTGTTGCTCCGGACAAGGCATGAGAGCGTCCGCCAATGCCATACTCGTCTTTGAGGAATCTCACTTTCTCCTTATCCGTATGGTTTGCCATGAAGAACGCATAGATACGACCTTTTCCTCCGGCAAAACTGCTACCGCCGGTCATGGCGGCGTCGATCTCATCCTCGGTAATGAAATGCTGGACGGTTGGCACTTGGGAAAGGTCTGAAGAAAAAGTCCTGCGGGGCAGGTCAAGGTCCTTCAGGTTCTCCCAAATCTCCCTTGGTCTGTGGTAGTAAAAGCGCAACAGGTCACGGTCCTGCTGATAGGCAGTCCAGAAGGCGGCGTATTCTTCCTTGAGGGTCTGGCGGAAAGCCGGGTCACTCAGCTGCTCCGTCAGGCGGCGGGTCTCCTCCGGGAACCCATTTCCTTTGATCTCTGACAGGCAAGACAAATATCCGGCTTCTCTGGCTTCCTCGCTGAAATCGTGGTACAGATGCCAGAGCTTTTCTGAAAGGAGGGATCGTTCATAGCCTGCCGCTTCCGCAAGCTCCACATTGGAGGCAAACTGGCCGCTCTCCAAAAGCTCCCCGATACGCTCTGCGGCACTCTCCCAGAAAATGACCTGGGCAGACCTGTCATAACGGACAGACTTCCCGTGGGAAAGATGGATACCATCCTCGGCATACCATGCACTCACACTGCCAAGGCCGTTACCGCCGTGGTACAGCGTTTTCAGTATCTCGGCAATCTCAGCGGTGGTTTTCTGCTTTTCAAAGGCTGCAACCACACGCTCCCTCTGACGATCTGTATTGCCTCCCAAACGCAGCACATGGTCAATATCATTTTGGGCAAAAGAAAAAGCAGAGGACGTATGCGCTACATTCTCTGCTTCATCTATGGATTGGATCTGCTCCGCTTCGGAGAGGAACAGGTTTAGGGTCAGCTGTTGATAAGCTCCGCCATCAGGATCTCCTCTGCCTGGGCTTTGCAGGTGTTCATCAGCCCTACCCACTTCATGGGATCGCTGGCTTTCAGTTGCTCGGTGGCTCCCGCTTCTTTCGCCAGCTGGGGCATCATCTGCTCCAGTCTGCTCTGGGCGGTCTCGTCGATCTCCAGAAGGTGCTGGTACAACTTCTCGCTCAGCAACATCTGGTTGTAGAGGATGGGACGATGTTCCTTCAGGTAGGTTTTCCTCATCCTGCCGTACTTGCCCAGGGTTTTCTCCGCCTGCTGGCTCAGCTTCAGGTCGGGAATCAGATAGTCTCCGTTCTGGATATAGGTCATGGGATTGTTCATCTTGCTTGCTCCTTTCTTGGTTGGCTTCGCGCTCTGCATTTCGGACGGTGACGCCGATCTGCCGCAGCACCTGCTGGTTAATCTGGCTGACCGCTGTTCCCAGCGCCCCGATAGTTGCCGGGGTATTGAAATCAAAGATCGCCATGAAATCTTCGTGGTCGAAGTAGCGTTCCGGCTCCAGTCCACAGCGGGACATCAAAGCGTAAGTGATACTGACGGTGGCTGCTGCCTTGAACTGTACTCCGATGTTAAACTCATCATATTCCTCCAAAAAGGAACCGTCAACGATATAGAAGAAGTCCTGCTGATGCTCCGTCCAGTATTCCTCAGCCAGTTTTCCGGCTACCTCTGTGAGCTGTCCGGCAAGGTCATCACCGGAAACATCATAGGTGCGCTCAAGCATGGTCTGCACCGAATCCAAATGGCGCTCCTCCAGCTGCCACAGCCAGGGAGTGCGGGAATGTTCACGAGTTCCGGTGTCGGAAATATCAAAAACATAGCGCAGGCGGGGTCTGTCCCCGGAATCGTCCACCAGAGCGATTCCCTTGGAGCCGCGCCTTACATACCGGCCCATCTTTTCATTCCACAAATCGTACTCTGCACAGGCGGTAGCGTCCGGGCGCTGGGCGTAGATCATCAACTGCTCATGGAACGGGTACTTGTAAAGGCGGGAAGCAGTGGTGAGAAACCCTGCCCATTCCTGCCAGCTCCCCGTGAGCTGCGTTGCCACCTTCTCCGCCATCTGTGCATATAGTTCAGCTTTGGTTGGCATAGTGTTCTGTCCTCCTTTCAGTTTTGGGGTAAAGAGGTGGGGTAGCATATTGCCACCCCATCCCTGAGATTATTGTGTTTACTGGTCAAAATCCGGGTACAACTCCAGCTCGGCAAACTCGGCATCACTCATGGCCTGGAGCTTGCCCAGGGCGCTGTCTGTCAACTCCCGCAGCTCGGTTTCCTCCGGGGCCAGCTCACCGCACATCTCAGTCAGAGCTTCGATCAGTCCGGTGCGGCTACCGGTATTGTAAATGCACATCAGGTTCATTTCCTCAAAAGTAAAGTTTCCCATATCAAATCTCCCTTTCCGCACTCTTTTTGGGTGCTGTCTTTTTGTGTTCTGCCTTGGGCTGGCTTTTCAGCTGCTCCATGACGGACTTTTTCTTTTCCCGTTCCTCCCGATGGGCAGCGGCAGCCAGATCCATCAGGGAAATGGGCTGACCGCTGCGGACCTGCTGTTCCAGATCTGCCACCGTAGGCTCTTTTGCGCCATTGTTGATGATACCGTCGATCATGCCGTAATCGTCCTCCATGGCCATCTCCGCATTTTTCAGCGGATTTTCCGGCAGGAATCCGGGGATCTGGGTAAAACCAACACTGTCACAGTAATGACAGGATACCTTACCATCCTGCTTGATCGCAACGATGTCACTGACACTCATAGAAGGACTGTGAAAATCCGCCGGTTTTTGCAGATTAAACTGCTCATATAGTTTTTCCAGCTGCTCCGGCACAGTGCAAGACTCACTCAACGGAGCAGTGTAGATGAGGTCATAATTACTGTGGTCTATGGAAATGGCATGGGACTTTAACCAGTCCAAATTCATAAAGCGCACATTCTGCGGATCGTCACGGCTCACCTGATAGATGGCAAAGCAATCTCTGTTCTGAGCGAGAAATGCTTGTTCCCGTTCCTGCTGATGTTCCTGACGCTCCATGACCTTTTCGTGGAACTGAGGGCTTTTCTCCCATTCCTCACGGTCCACACCGAAAAGTCCGCCATGATCCATGATTTCCTGCGAGTCAAATACCATACTCTCCGTATTGTCCTCATGCAGCACATAGACAGTCAAACCAGCGGCATCCAGTTCCAGCGCCCGTTCTCTGGTGACAGGGAGCATCCCATCATAGAAGTAGCCGTATTCCTGCATATCCGGTGCAGATACCTGCTCATCAGGCATAGGGTATTCATCCAGCGTCTGCTCTTGTGCTTCCGGCAGCTGAGAAGAAGCAGTCATCTGACTGACCTCTGCCTGCATCTGCTGATAGGCAGCATCCTGCAAGGTTTCAATCATAGACAGGGGCGCATACTTTACTGAATCGCTGCTCAAATCGTTATCATCACAAATCTGGAGAGCTGCCTTCATGCAGGAAAGCTCCGGCATATCCAGCTGACCACCATCCAGTTCTTTCATGGATGCGGAATCGTAAAGGGTATAGTCCCAGCCGCTGTCACAGGACTGGATATGGAGATAGGTGGCATTGTCGATCAGAAACAATGCCTCCTGCTGGTTGGCGTCCGCCCCCAGCACTTCCATTTCCGGCATTGCCGCAGCCAGTTCCTTTACTGCTTTTTGCACCAGAGGATTATCACGGTAATAGTCGATTGCCTGGATGGTGTCCAGATCAATGGTATGGCCGGTCAAAATCGGAAAAGGTCCTTCATAGTCGCTTCCGTCTTTCAGCTCAAAACCAATACCCTTGATCCCGTTCATTCGCTCTGCCGGAATCTCCTGATAAATGCGGATTGCTTCCTCCAAAGACAGGTTATCGTGGTATTCTCCGAGGTTTGGAAATTCCATGCACTCTGCTACATAGTAGGTCAGATCGCCGGTCTGCTGTCTATCAGATACCTTAGCGGCATCTTCTGGCTGCTCTATCGGGGCGGGTTCCGGCTCTACCTTTGCATGAGGGTCGATTCCGCGCTCTTTGCAGATTTCCTTATAGTGGCGCTCAATGTCGGAGATCAAAGTGCCGGAGGTTTTGTTGATGGTCTCCAAACTGGCTCTCAGTTCTTTCAGCTCCTTGCCTTGACTCCAACTGGCAATATAGCCGAAGCTATTTTCTCCAGTCTCGATGCCAAAATACTTGCAGACCGCATAGGAGATGCTTTCAGCCTCCACTTCCTCCGTGTGGCGATTTTTGATTGCCTGTTTTTCTGCGGTTGCATCTTCCTCAACTGCAAGACGCCATTCAAACTGATTTTCGTCCACATAACGCCAATCCATATCAGAAGCAAACTGTTCGGCTTCTTTTTCTGTGGCAAAATCCAATTTGAAATCATGCTTGGTTCCACCTTCACTCTCCTGCACAACCTTCCATGACGGTAGCATTTCATATTTTTTAGGGTCATGAAGCTTGCTGTGGGCAATCTCGTGAACCGTGGCCGAAACCGTCTGCACCTCGCTCATGCCCTGACGAATGGCAATTTTCTGATGATCGGCAGAAAAATAGCCGTCCGTATCGGCGGCCATTGCTTCAAAAGTGATCGGCACCGGTGCGCTGCGGCGCAGGGCCTCCATGAATGCCTCATAATTTGGCACATTGCCGGAAAGGGAGGAAGCAAGCTCCGGCAAAGGTTTCCCGTCGGTCTGACTCACATCAAAGACCTTGACCGGACGAAACATGGGAATCTCGATTTCTTTTTCCTCTGTGACGATCTTTCCGTCTTTATCCAGAATCGGAGCCTTGGTATCCGGGTCCAGCTTCTGCTCCTCGATTTTCTTCTTGTACGGTGTTGGGGCGATGATGGTAATGCCATGCTCGCCCTTTTTTACATGACGCTCAAACTGGTCTTTCCACTTATTGTATCCGGCTACCAAAGTGGCGTCCGGCTTCTGCATATAGATGAGCATGGTGTTGTTTACCGAATAGCGGTGAAATCGGGACATGACGGACAGATAACGCATATACTTTTCGCTTTCAAACAGTTCTTTGATGCCCTGCTCGATGCCATCCGTGATTTCCCTTAGCCGTTCTCGGTTGGTGGGTTTATTCTCAGCCATGATTTTCAATCTCCTTTCCAAGTGTGTGATTTCTGCTGTGTGTTCTGCAATCCATGCCTTTTGTTCTTCTTCACTTTCATAAAGAAAAAGGTCCAGCAGGTACTCTACATAGGTTTTCTTCTGGATTGCTTCCACAAAGCGGGGGTGCGGTTCTTCCTCCAGTGTCCTGGGAGAACGGTCGGCTTCCCATTTTTTCAACAGATAGTAGTAATCGGACAGTACGCGGTAACAGCGCTGTCGATTCTCCCGAAACTTCTGTGCCTCGGTTTTTTGCCGGACATATCTCCTGCGGGGCGGGGCCTGACTGTCATAGATCAGGCCAAAGTCCTGTGCCAGTTTCTCCGCCGCTTCTTTTGGGGAGAGGTCAAAGAGCTTTGCGGTAAAGTCGATCACATCCCCATCTTCACCGCATCCAAAGCAGTGGAATCGCTGGTCTACCTTCATGCTGGGGTTCTTATCATCGTGAAAGGGACAGCAGGCCATGCCATTTCGCCTGACTTTTATCCCGTAAAACTCTGCCGCTTCTCTGGTGCTGACCGACTGCTTGACCGCTTCAAATACATTCTCTACCATGTGCCTTTAACTGCCGGACTTTTTCACAGGGGGCTGGTATCCGGCGGCTTTGGCCCGCTCACTGGCAGCTTTGCGACGCTCGGCGCTGTATGGCTCCCTGACTGATACACACCGCTTGGGGACGGTAAAGTTATGGGCGTCCTTTCGGATGATCTGGTCGGGGTGCTTTTTTGCCAGCAGTTCCAGCTTCTCCATCAGATGGGGATCGTGGGTGTAGACCTCAGCCATTGGTTCTGCCTGGTTATAGAGGAGAATGGTTTCCCGTTCCACTAAAGAGAGCTTCATCGGCTGCCTCCTTTCCGCTGGCCAAATTCCAGCTTGAAGTTGGCATACTGTCCATCGTCCTCCAAAACCACAGTGGCATCGTAGGTCTTGCCGGTTTTCTCCGAATATAGCCCCGTCACACGGACACAGCCATCGTTCAGCAGCGCAGACACCACAGCTTTGGTCGGCTGTTTTTTCTTGGCAGCCCACCATTTGTTGTTTTTCCAGATTGCAAATTTACACGAATCATTCTGACAGAAGAAGCCTTTTTGCAGTTCTGCAACTTCACCGCCGCAGCGAGGACATTTGCCCACCACCTCACGGGGCGGCGTGAACAGGTACTCAGTTCCCTTGATGACCTGATAAGTCCCCACCAGATCTTTCAGCATGGTGCTGATCCCGGCCAGAAACTCCTCTGGGGCAAGCTGCCCGCGCTCGATCTCTCCCAAGCGGTACTCCCACTCGGCAGTCAGAAGCGGCGATTGCAGCTGTTCCGGCAAGACTGTGATAAGGGAAACTGCATCGTGGGAAGGGAGAAGCTGCACCGTTTTCCTGCTCTTTTTTCGTTCCAGAAAACCGGCAGATACCAGCTTTTCCAAAATACCGGCACGGGTGGCCGGTGTCCCCAGACCTTTTCGCTCGGCGTCCTCCGGCATATTCTCTTTTCCGGCAGTCTCCATTGCGGACAACAAGGTATCCTCCGTAAAGTGCTGAGGCGGACTGCTTTTGCCTTCTTTGACGATTGCCGCAGCAACCGAAAGGGTCTGTCCTTCGGTCAGCTCCGGCAGGGCTTTCTCTGCGCCCTCTTTTTTCGGCTCTGCATCCTTCATTTTGGCACGGTAAGCGTCCTCCAGTGCTTTCCATCCGGGATGCTTCACCGTTTTTCCTTTTGTGGTAAACTCCCCACCGGCACACGCTGCAATCACAACGGTTTCCGAATAGATATGGGGCTGAGCTACGGCGCACATCAGACGCAGGGCCACCAGCTCCAGCACCGCTTTTTCTCCCGCAGGAAGGGCAGAAAGGTCTGCATCCTTGAGATTTCTGGTAGGGATTACTGCGTGATGGTCGGTTACTTTCTTATCGTTGATGACCGTATGCGGATCACAGGTAATGGCGATCCCTTTGCGAAACGGCATAGCACTGGCAACCAGATTCACCAGCACCGGCAGGCTGTCTGCCATATCACCAGTCAGATAGCGGCTGTCAGTACGGGGATAGGTGCAGAGCTTCTTTTCATACAGGCTTTGTAGATAGTCCAGGGTCTGCTGGGCTGTAAATCCAAGCAGGCGGTTGGCATCTCTTTGCAGGGTAGTCAGGTCATAGAGGGCAGGCGGCTTTTCGGACTTTTCCTTGCACTCCACCTTTTTGATTGTGACATTTGCACCCTGACAGGCTTCTTTCAGCTGCTCGGCAGCGGCCTTATTCGCCATGCGCTCCCCGGATACGGTAAGACCGGGCAGCTCCAGCGCCACGGTATAAAAAGGAATCGGCTTAAAGGTGTCGATCTCAGCTTCTCGCTGGACAATAAGCGCCAGTGTTGGGGACATCACGCGCCCGATGTTGAGGGTACGGTGATACAGCACGGAAAAAAGCCTTGTGGCATTGATTCCCACCAGCCAGTCGGCCTTGGCACGGCAGAGGGCAGCATCTCGAAGTCCGTCATAGTCCGCACTGGGGCGCAGGTTTGCAAAGCCTTCCCTTATGGCGGAGTCTTCCATCGAAGAAATCCAGAGCCTTTTCATCGGCTTCTTGCAACCTGCCAGCTCATAGACGCTACGGAAGATCATCTCGCCCTCGCGTCCGGCATCACAGGCATTTACCACTTCCGTCACATCCGGGGCATTCATCAGCTTTTTGAGAATATCAAACTGCTTTTTCTTATCTTTTCCTACCACCATCTGCCAATGTTCCGGCAGGATAGGCAGATCATCATATCGCCACTTGGCATACTTTGGGTCATAGCTGTCTGCATCCGCAAGACCGGCCAGGTGGCCCACGCACCAGCTGACACGCCAGCCGTTGCCCTCCAGATACCCGTCCTTACGGACGGTTGCGCCGATCACAGCCGCCAAACTCTGGGCAACTGATGGTTTTTCGGCAATTACCAATTTATGTTGAGCCATGATGGTTCCTCCTCTCTTTGAGCCATCGGGACATTTCCCGGTGACAGATACCTACGCAGGGTCTTCCATAATTCCCGCAACCATAGCAGGGGTGGCTGTGGGGTAAAGAAGGAGGACGGAAAGTTTCCTTCCCGCCCTCCGGCCTGCGTGTCATCATGCGTTCATAGGGACTGTCTGTGAAACGGGTCATTTCACACTGTCCTCATCATCTTCTTCTGTGCTGCCCCCGTCAGCATCCGGTTCTTCCGACTCCTCATCCTCGGTTTCCCATTCCTCGGAATCTTCCTCGCCATAATCATAATCGTCCAGACTGTCATTGCCCTTGGTCTTAGGCTTGTTCTTAACGAGCTTCAAGTAGGCAAATACGCCACCGCCTCCCAGCAGAGCCAGCAAAAGGACTATCGCAGCCGGGTTCAATCCGGCAGGTTTCTCTTTTTCCGGCTCCGATGTTTCTGCCGGAGGTTCCGGTGCTTTGCCCGTACATTTACTCTTATCAGTTGCGCAGACCGGGCAGGCCGTATTGACTGCCCCTGCTTCACATTTTGTCGTGCAGCTACACACAGCAGCCGGCTCCTCTTTGACATTTTCATCTTCCATCAGTGCCATCAAATCAGCTTCATCCACCTGGTTCAGAAAGTGAACAGCAGTCTTTTTATCCTCATTAGCCCTGTCGATCAAAATGTAAAAATAGTTGCCAGCCTTGGTGGTAACGGTAATGAGCTGCTTATTGCCTCCAAAATCATCCACCAATGCCGCATTCCCCTCCGGTGTAAGTGCCGGTGCCGGTTCTGCTTCTTCCACAATCACATTGCTGTCATTGGTAGAATCCTCTGCCGGTGCCGCCGGAGCCTGTTCTGACCCCTGTGCGAAAGCAGGGATCGTAAATCCAAATGCCACAACCATTGTCAGGCAAAGGGCGGAAAGTGTTTTGCAAATTCTTTTATTCTTCATAAGCGGTAGCCTCCTGATTATTTGATTCCGACAGTGCTGTATCTCTGCCGTGGTTCATTCCACCGGAAAGCATAACGTTCAGCTGTGTTGGAGTCATGCGTAACGCACGAACCATCTGAACGATTTCCAGATTCTCTGCCTCCGTTTTCTGTGCTTCCAGGGTCTTGAGCTTTTCCTGATATTCCGCAATCTTCTCACGGGTTTTCTCAATTTCCTGGTCGATACGTTCAATTTTGTTTTTTGCCATAACCGTTCACTCCTTTCCACAAAGTCTGTTACCAGTTCATCAGACCATAGCCTTTAATGCTTTGATAATTCAGGTCATAACTTTTGATCTTGCAGGCATCGCCGGAATTTCCCTCCACCGTATAAACACGGCTGCCATCCGTACCGATCACGATACCCACATGGTCTGCTGTCCCATCCAAATCCCAATCAAAGAAAATTGCATCTCCGGGAGCCAGATTGTTATAGCCTCTTGCACCCCATTGTCCATGAGACTGGAACCACGGAACGCCCTGCCACTCACAGCCTGCAAAGCGCGGTTCACTTTTTCCAGTCTGGTTATAACACCAGGATACAAAGCAGGCGCACCACTCCACGCGGCTGTCAAAGCCATACCAGCTCCAATAAGGATAGCCGCCCACATTGCCGACCTGACGCTTGGCCAACTCCACCAACTGCGGATTTCCGGGACGGGTTCCATTTACAAACTGTACACCGGTCAAGTCCTCGGAATTACTCATGTCAGGGGAACCGCCGCCAAACAACAGCGGCTTATTGCCCATGGTCTGTCGGTAGACCTGATACATTTCCATCTGCTCCGGGGTCAGAATCTCCGACGCCACAGCGGAAATAGGCTTGCTGGTGAGTTTCACATTCAAAATGTAATACTCATAGGGGACTTCTTCTGAGGTGGTCTCGCCGGTCTCCGGGTCGGTGGAGGTCTCCGTGCGGTAGCGAATCTCCACTTCCTCAGTAAGCGTCAGCTGATACTGTGCTGCAAACACACGCGCCAGCTCTGCCTGAGCGCTCTGCCGGGTGTAGCCTTGCAAAACGGCAGACAGAAATGCTGCCAGCTCATGAGGGTCATGACCGATCATACCAAGGTCATAGCGATACTCGTCATACCCTGGGTGGCTGCTTTCTATGTTGTCGATTTCCTCCTGCAACTGGGCTTCTCTGGCTGCATAATCTGCCTCCACTGCCAGCATTTCCGGGTCATCCGACGGATAGGTGGTGCCGGAGAGAACGGAACCGATGCTCTGCGCCATCATGGAGCAGGAGGACATGGTATTCATCAGCATACAGGTAATGAGGAACAAAACCCCTGCCATCAGGAAACCCTTCTTGTGGCGCATGACGAATGCCCCTGCCTGCTGTGCCTTTTCTTTTACCGTCCTTGCGGCTTTTCCTGTTTTGGATGCAGCCTGGGCGGTATTTCCAGCAGTCTGACCGGCATGTTTGGCGGCGGCATACTGCTTTTTGATGGCCTGCTTTTGCTGCCAGCGGGAAAGTGGATTGCTGGCAAACTGGGGATTTTCCTGCAAAGATTTCTGGTACAGAACATTTACATTTGCCTTTTCCAGTTGGCGCTCTGCCTGTGCTGCTTTGCGGTACGGCTTCAGCTTGTGGCTGCGATAGCCCTCCCGCACCAGATAAGCGCCGGTCTCCACCGCTTCCTCGGACTTGTGGGCGCTTTCCACGCCCACATTGTCCTGTTCTGTTTCCCGGATCTCTTTGTGGAGCTTGCCCGCAACCAGATGGACGGGAGCTTCCTTGACCCCTTGAGAAAGTTTGGAGGGTGGCTTTTTCTTGTCCTCAAAGGTCAGCTTCGAGGTCTTTTTTCCGGTATCCGGGTCGATGACCGTCTGCCTGACCTTTTTCTTTGGGATATTGGCCTGCGCCTTATCTGCTCTGGCCGCAGCTTTCTCCGCTTTACGGATCGGCTTTTCCAGTGCAGGGTCAGACCGTTCCTCATCAGTAAAGCGCAGGCGCGGCTCCTTATTCAAACCATTCTCCCAGCATGAGGGAGGACATCATGTAGTGCAGCTCTGCATAAATGGCCATTCCCACAGGATCGTTGAACATACAACCGGACAGGTAGGCGTAAAACTGTGCCACCACATCGGACAGGATTTTCGCTTCGGTTCCTTCCAGAACCAGACCACCCATACCTTCCTTGGCACGGATGGTGCTCCAGACCTCTGCCAGACGGAGCAGCCCCACCTGACCGGTCTCATTCAGTTCGGCTGCCTGATCTGCCGCCGTGCGGCACTCACTTACCGCATCGGCCATGACCGTAAGCAGCTGGCTGCGCTGGGCATTTACCGCCCTGTCAAAAAACATCAACGGGTTTTGATTCAAAATGTTGGGGTTCATCATCATTCATCCTCCTTCTTTTTCAGTTCCTGGGGTTTGGTGGTCATAATGCGGTAAAGCTCGGTATTCTTCGGGAAGTGATCCACGAAAGGCAGGATCGTGGAACCATAGAACAGCAGGCCCTCACCCTCGCCGGAGTGTGTCACATAGCTAAGCTGGTGCGTGGAAATGCCCAGCTGCTTTGCGAGAATCTGGCGGTCTCCGCCTGCCTGGTTGAGCATATACACGAAGTCCGAGTTTTCAAAGATGTTCTCCACCTCACGGCTGCTCAAAAGGTCTTTGACATTCTGGGTGATACCTGTCGGGATTCCGCCCCATTTTCTGAATCGCTTCCAGATTTCCACTGTATAGGCGGCGGTCTGTTCCTCCTTCAAAAGCAGGTGCATCTCGTCGATGTAGTAGCGGGTGGACTTGTGGGCAGCGCGGTTAATGGTAACGCGGTTCCACACCTGATCCTGTACCACCAGCATACCGATTTTCTTGAGCTGCTTGCCCAGTTCCTTGATGTCATAGCAGACAATGCGGTTGTTGATGTCCACATTGCTCTGGTGGTTGAACACATTGAGGGAGCCGGTTACATAGATTTCAAGAGCCGTAGCGATATACTGGGCTTCCTTTTCCTCCTGTTCCCGAAGCAGGTTATACAGATCCTCCAGTATGGGCATATTCTCCGGGCGCGGGTCATTGAGGTAAGTCTGATAGACCAGACGCACACAGCGGTCGATGATGGTTTTCTGCACCGGCTGCAAGCCCTCCTTACCGCCCACAATCAGCTCACACAAGCTGAGGATAAAATCAGACTTGAGGGACAGTGGGCTTTCATCATCCGAGTAGTCCAGGTTCAGGTCCATCGGATTGATGTAGTTGGTGGAGGTAGGCGAGATCTTGATGACCTGCCCATGCAGACGTTCAACAAGAGGTGCGTACTCCGCTTCCGGGTCACAGATGATAACATCATCATTGGTAAGCAAAAAGCAGTTGGCGATTTCTCGTTTTGCGCTGAAGGACTTACCGGAACCCGGCGTACCCAAAATCAAGCCGTTGGGGTTTTTCAGCAGCTTTCGATCCACCATGATGAGGTTGTTGGACAGGGCGTTGATGCCGTAGTACAGAGCCTCTTTGCCGTTCTGGAATAATTCCTGTGTGGTGAACGGTACAAAGATAGCCGTAGAACTGGTGGTCAGTCCTCGCTGGATCTCAATCTGATTGAGTCCCAGGGGCAGACAGCTCATCAGCCCTTCTTCTTGCTGGAAGTCCAGCCTGGACAGCTGACAGTTATACTTCTGGGCAATGGAGCCTGCCTGAAAGATGTTGTTGCCAAGCTGACGGGGATTGTCCGCTGTGTTCAGCACCAGAAAGGTCAAAAGGAACATTCTCTCGTTGCGACTCTGCAAATCCTGCAAGAGTTTTTTCGCTTCACTGCCGTAGGTAGCAAGGTCAGATGGAATGATGTCCATGTCGTATCCGGCGCGGACTGCTTTTTTCTGTTCCTCAATCTTACTGCGGTCCAGGTCGGTAATCTTTCGCTTTACCGTTTTGATGGCTTTCACCTGATCCACCGACTGAATGTGCATACTCACAATGAGCGAGCTTTCCATATCCAGAAAATCAGCCAGCAGACGGTCATTCAGCTCCGGTGCGAGAATCTGCAAAAAAGAAACAGCCCCGTATTTCTTGCCCATACGGAACTGCTTGCCGGTGCGGAACTCAAAGGAACTTGGTGCAATAAAATCCTTTGTGGACAGACCGGAAGGAGCCAGCCAGTCCCATTCAAACTGAAACGGGAGTTGTTCATCCATGTGGAATACCGCATGAAGCTGAGAAAGCCTTTCTTTACCGTCCAGCGTTCTGGCAGCCACACCAAGACGCTTGAAGTTATTAAGTATATCGGTCTCAATACGCTCCAGACGGGGCTTGGCGGCTTTGATGCTGTCTGCGTCGATACCAAAGGTCAGGTATTTGGTCTTGATGAGGCCGTTGTTACCTCTGGCCAGCTGATTTTGCAGCATTGTGGTATATTCCTCGCGGATACTGTCAAAGGCATCCCTCTGGGGCGGGATGGAAATGGAGTTAGCAAAGGTCTCCTCCGATGCCGCAAGGTTCAAAAAAGACAGCTGGAAATGAATCGAGCTGTCAAAATAATTGAGGAAATCACACCAACCCTCAAAGATTGCCGTCTTATCTTCGTTTTGGGAGAGCTGATAGTTGATGTCCTGAAACTGAATGGTCTTTGTGTAGTGGCTGTCCGATATGCGGCAGATTCCGTCCGGCCACATCCGTTCATAAGGGATACTGTCCTGCGCAGATTTTCCTTTTTTGTCCGTGCGGTTGGCGCGGACAATGGCCGCTTCGATCTGCTTCTTATCGGCGCGGGACAGCTTTTTCTTTGTCTTTACCGGCTGCACAGTTTTTTCCTCGGTTTTCCCGAACATCCGACGCAGCCATTTTTTTATTGCGGTGAACAATGTCATACACCTCCTTATCGAGCATTTCCTGCCGCTTTAATACGGCATAAAAGTTATTGGTCTGGTAGGGACGCTGCTTGGGACGGATCACAGCTACTTTGAGAATGTTGCCCACGATCTTTTCCAGGGGCTGTCCATGCTTTTCGTACATAGCCAGCATAAAGAAGGGCAGCATAACCAGTATCATACACATAGCCGCTACACTGTTTCCGGTAGGTTTTCTGAGCAAAAAGAAAAGCGGTACACCAATAAGCGCTCCGCCCGTGAAGCAGATAAGCTGCCGCTTGGTCAGATTGAACATGACCTTTGTTTTGACTTTTGTTAAATCCTTGGGTACGGGTACATAAGCCAATGTGGAAACCTCCTTCCGTTTTAATGCGCCTGAAAGACTGATTTGGCGAGACTGCCGGTTTTGAACAGCGTAAAACATAGCAGTACGGTGTAGCCCACGCAGCTCCAGATTGCCATGATGATGTCATCTTCCAGAGCGATGTTCTGCACCAGCACAGCATAAATTGCCACGCAGACGATAATGAGAAACGCCTGAAAGCCCAGCGCCAGCAGGGATCGGAGGTAATTCTGTCCCATACCGCCCCATTCTTTACCCATCATTGCAGCCATTGGAACGGGAGCCACCGAAGTCACAAGGTAAATCTCGATCATACGGCCATAAATAACGATAAAGATACAGATATACAACGCCCACATGGTAATGCCAATAAAGAGGGATTGGAACCACAGTCCGAACAGCGGTCCCAAATCCATTTCCATCAGCCTCGGTTCCAGGTCGGTCATAACTGAGGAAATGTCAATGGACGCATCCGAATTGATAATCCCTGCCGCCTGCGCCACCACGCTCTGCGCCATATCAAAGACGCCCATCACGATATTCCATGTGTTTGTGACAATGAGGATGGCGGCAGCTGATTTGAACACCCACTTGAAAATCATCCAGGTATCCACATCATGCAGGTTGTTCTTGTCTGCAATCATCTGGATCAGGTCTACGGTCATCACGATAGCCAGGATCACGCCTGCAATCGGCACCATGATGGAGTTGGACAGATTCTCAATCATGCTGAAAATACTGCCATTCCATCCCTGTGGGGTCTGGCCTACCTGTGCGGATATATCCGCGACCTGCTGATTTACACTGTCAAACATCCCCGAAAGGTTGCTCATAATACCGCCCACCAGCATTTCTTTCAGCCAATTTGTCAGGGCTTCAAGTAAGAAATCCATACGGTGTCAACCTCCTTTCCGCCGCCCCCGCAAAGCTGCGGGAGCGGCAAGGATTTCATGCAGGAACGCTTAGACAGAGAACAGCCCGGAGAGCAGAGGTACAAGGACCATGCCGACCACGGCTACACCAGCACCGGCCATGAGCTGTTTTATCCCCAATTAGGTGTAAAACTCTGCTCGATGGCGGGCGGCGGCGTACAAAAAATCTATATGGTATTTTTAAGAGAACCGTCCCGGCGGGACAGGTCAGGCAGTGACCTGTTCCACCTCCGGGATGGGTTTGAGATTAAAATGAATTTCGATAGAAATGTGTCTTGTTTTATCTTCGTCAATGCGCTCATGCACGACGATTTCTTTGATTAAGCGGTTAAGGGTGGCTGCGTCCAGCTCTGTGATGTTGGCGTATTCCTGAATGGCTTCCACCCATTGTTTTGCATCATTGGCAAGCTGGACTTCATCGGACAGCCGCTTTCTGCCCTCGGACACTTTTGTTTTAAGCTCCGTCTGCTCGGTCTGTGTCTTTTCCAGCATGGTGTTGAAATTCTGTTCACTGATACGCCCTGCAATCATATCCTCATAAAGCCGCATTACCATTTTGTCCAGAATCTCAATCCGTTCCTCGTCCCTTGTAAGGGAGCGTTCCATTGCTTCCCGCTGTTCCCGCTGCTCGGCTTCACAGGTATTGGTCAGGCGGTCGGCAACCGCTTCCCCGTCCATCAGGGCAGCTCTGGCACATTCCCGGATTTTCCGCAGCACATGGCTGTAAAGGGTGTCATAGTCAATCCGGTGCTGGGTGCAGTGGTTCTTTCCAAAGGCATTGTAGGTCTTGCAGGAATAAATCTGCTGAGGATGTTTTGCGTTTGTGTAGCGTACCGTCAGCGACTTCCCACACTCGCCGCATTTTATCAGTCCGGCAAACAGGCTGATTTCATTGGTCTGCCCCGGACGCTGGCGGGATTTCAGCTTATTCTGCACAATGTCAAAGCTCATGCGGTCAATCAGCGGTTCATGCTGCCCCTCCACCACAATCCAGTCCTCCGGCTTCTTTTCCCCAATCGTGCCGATTTTGAAACGGTAGTCCTTTTTCTGGGAAGCAATCGCCCCGGTGTAGACGGGATTCATCAAAAGGTCTTTGATAACGGAGAAGTCCCACATATACCGTCCTTTTTCTGGGTCTTTCTTTTCCCATTTGGTGCGGGTATTGCGAAGCCCCCGTTCCCGGTTCCACCATGTGGGGCAGGGGATTTTTTCTTCCTCCAGCCGTCTGCGGATATAGTTCGGACCATGACCGTTCAGGGCATATCCGAAAATCAGTCGCACAATCGGGGCGGTTTCCTCGTCAATGAGCAGATGGTTTTTGTCCTCCGGGTCTTTCCGATACCCAAACGGGGCAAGACACCCGGTAAACTGTCCTTTCTGCGCTTTCAGAAGATAAGAGGAATGGACTTTCTTGGAAATATCCTTGCTGTACATCTCGTTCAGGATATTCTTGAACGGGGCAATATCGTTGTTATCCCGCAGGGTGTCGATACCGTCATTCATGGCGATATAGCGGACACCGTTTCTTGGGAAAAAGTCCTCAATCAAATGCCCGGTTTGCAGATAGTTCCGCCCCAGTCGGCTGAGGTCTTTCGTGATGACAAGGTTGATTTGCCTGCGCTCAATGGCTCTCAACATTCTCTGTAAATCAGGACGCTCCATATTAAGACCTGTGAAGCCATCGTCCTGATAGACTGCCACAACCTCCCATCCCTGCTTTTCGCAGTATTTTTCCAGCATATCCCGCTGGTTGGCGATACTGGCACTTTCGCCTTGCAGGTCATCGTCCTTTGACAGCCTGCAATAGACCGCCGCACGATAGCCCCCGGCAAGTGCCGAACCGATTGTTCTGTATTCCATTTCGTTCATCATAGCCATTTACCCACACAATCCAGACGGTATCTGGCTCTTTTGAACCTCATCTTCATTATACTTCAAATCTTTCTTTTTAGCAAGATATTCTTTCGTATTTGTCTTACCGTATTTCTGGGAAATCAGGCTGACGAACACATCGGTTGCGTCCAGCTCCCCGTCAAACACCGTTGTAACATGAATCTCTGTTTTGTTTTTTGCCATAGGCAGTTATCCTCCATACATGAAAATAGCCAGACAGAGGGTGTCGGCAACGAAGTCCGGCAACGGGCTTCAAAAGACCTTGCAAACAATTTCAATCTGGCGATGGTTACTATTTATACTTTTCTTTTATTTTTCTGTTGTTTTGGTTGTTATAAGGGAGAAAAGCCCGGAAATAAGGGGTTTTCCCCGGCAACCGGCTCGGCAACGGGATAGCAACAGGGGGTGCAACGGGCGGTCATTTTCAGAATGGAAGCTCCATCTGTTCTGTGACCTCCACAAAACCATCCATCGTTTTTTCAGACGGGTTGCCGGAGTCCGTTGCCGGGTTTTCACGCTCCCAGCCCTTTTGTCTGCCATATTCTGAAAACATTCTTGGGTTCGGGAAGTACCGCCAGCCGGAAATGCACTGGTTCATAATCTCGTTGATTTCCCGGATTTCCCATTGCTTCGGCTCGTCAAAGGCATGGTTTAAGGCTTCCTTGTAGAGCTGCTTGGAACAGACCATGCTCCCGGTGTACTTATCAAGATACGCCTGTATCATCCCGGCTTTGGTGTCCTCCGGCATAAAATCCCGCTGGTGTTCTTTGAGATACCGCTGCATGGCGGGGCTGAAAGCCAGCTTGAACCTGCCGCTTCGGTAAATCTCCATCGCTTCTGCCCACATTTGTTCGATATAGGCTCTGGAAGCGGCTTCGTCCTCCAAAATGTGAACCTCAGCTTGCTCCGGGTACACCATGACCGGGATAAAGCGGCGGTTGCCGGAACGGTCAAGGGGCAGGAAGTCAAGGGCATTGGAAGTGCCGCCAAACACGCACTGACGGGGGCGGTCTGCCGGGTGGGTTTCATAGGGTATCTTGTAGACCTCTTTCTGCCGGCTTAAAAACGACTTGATTTCCTCAATGCTCTTGGCGTTGGCGGTTGCCATCATTTCCGACATTTCGATAATCCAGTGACCTTGCAGCTTGCGGTACACATTTTCATCGTCCAGCTTCCGCAAATCATCGGAGAACCACTCGTCCCGGACTGCCAGCAGACGGAAGAAAGTGGACTTGCCAGCCCCCTGACCGCCTACCAGACAGAGCATGATTTCAAACTTGCACCCCGGCTGAAAGGCTCGTGAGATTGCACCCAGCAGGAACAGCTTCAACGCTTCATAGGTGTAATCGTCTGCGTCAGCCCCCAGAAAGTGCCGCAGACAGAAACGGATTCGTTCTGTCCCGTCCCACACAAGGGCACTTAGGTAGTCCCGGATGGGATGGTACTTGTTTTCATTCGCCACAATCCCGATGGCATTATCAATCTTTTTCTCATTGGTAAGCCCATAGGTTTCTTCCAGATAGAGAAGCAGATACTTCATATCCGTATCGTTCAGGGCTGTGCTTTCTCTGTGGAAGCCGATGGGCTTTATGATGTCCTTGCGGTCGGTCAGGATGTTGTATGCGATAGCCCCGGAAAGCAGCGGGTCACGCTGGAATACGGTCAGGCAGTTCCGTATGCTCTGACGGACACCGCCTTTCTCGGTAGTTTCCAGTCCCGCTTTGATTTCCTCAATGCTCTGGGGTGGCTGCATGGCGTTCATGGTGTTTTTTAATTCTTGCTGCGTCTGCGGCTGCAAGCTCTGCCATTCGCTGTTCAAGCTGTATCACATCCTTTCCGTAGTCCGCAATCAAAGCCGCTTTTTCCTCTGTCTCCCCGAACAGCAATATATCCAGCAGATATTCCACTTGGGCTTGCTTCTGTAAGGCTTCCACGAACCGGGGATGAAAGGCTTCCTCCGGGGAGTGCGGGGCGTAGTCCTTTCTCCATGCCATAAGCAAGTGGAGATAATCGGCAAGAATACGGAAGCAGCGGTTCTTTGCTTCCCGAAACTGTTCCTCCGGGGATTTCTGCCGGGGCTTTGGCTTTTTTTCCTTTCCCGGCGGTTTCCAGTCCTCATAGGAAAGCCCGAAGTCCTGTGCCAGCTGTACGGCGGCTTCTTTCTTTCTCAGCCCATACAGGGCGGCGGCAAAATCAATCACATCCCCATCCGCACCGCAGCCGAAGCAGTGGTAACGCCGATCCAGCTTCATGCTTGGGGTTTTATCGTTATGGAACGGGCAGCAAGCCATCCCGTTCCGACCTACATGGATTCCATAATGCTCCGCAGCCTGTCTTGTTGTGACGGACTGCTTCACAGCTTCAAATACATTCAAATCTATCCCTCCTTGAAAAAAGAAAAGCACCTGACATTCTCTGATTGAAAATGGCAAGTGCCTGTTAAAGTTCCATATCCTGTTGTTTGTGTTTCGTCTGTTCCTGGGCAGTTCTTTGTGCTTTTTTCTCGTCTGCCTTATCCTGCAAGACTTCCTTGATGGGCTGCTTCTTGGACGGCTCTTTGCTTTCTTCTTTGCCGGGTGTGGCTTTCCGTACCCAGTAGCGGATGTCCCGCAGCTTCTTCAAATCCTCCTGTACCTCGGTCAGCGGTACTTTCAGTTCTGCGATTTCGCTGAGAAGCGTTTCCTGCTCCTCTTGCAGCTCCTTTTGGGTACTGTCCTTATCGTCCGGGTGCTTGGCAAGGTAGTCAGCGGCTTTCTCATACCGGGCAACCTCCGGGTGTTCCTGTTTGAATTTCTCCTTTGTTTTCTTAAAAAATATCTTCTGGTACTTCTCATAGACAGCCTTACATTCTTTGCAGTCTGTCCGGCTGGCAAGAATCCCGTCAATCACTTTGCTCCGGGCTTCCTTTGGCTTCATCTGATTGCGGTAATCGGCGGCTGATTTCCCGGAAGATTCCAGAAATGCTTCTAAGTCCTCCACAGTGGAAAGCCCCTTTTGCCGGAGATAGGACAGGGCTTCGCTGACTGCCTTTAAGTCCTGTGAAGTCCCCCGGTTCTGTCCAGCCCTCGTCCAGTCCTTCCGTTCTTCCTTTCGTATCTCCATGTACTTCATCAGCAGATTGGGAAGAAGTGTCGCTTCCTCCGCCGCTTTTTGTGCAAGCAGCTCTTTCCGTTTTTCTCCCAGCTCGGTAATCCAGCCTTTGAGGTTTTGGATAAGCTGCCGGATGGACTTCATCAGACTGTTGGCGGCTCTGATTTCCCGGTTCAGATTTCCGATATTCGTCTGGATACCACGCTTTTCCATCTGCCGGACAGCAACCCCCTCATGGACAGTAGGGACAATATCAAGCCCCTGTCTGGCATAGGAACGTAAGTCCACACGCTCCGGGCGGTCATTGGCTTCCAGATAGCGGTTCTGGATGACTTCCCACTCATGCCGCCAGATTTCACAATACTTCTGGTCGTTCCAATCAACCGTATCCTCCTTGTGGCTTTTCCACCTGCCGGACGGAAGTTTTATTCGTTCCCCGTTCTCGTCAAGGTCATAAACCTTGCGGCTCTTGGGAAGCCATTTCCCATGTTCGTCCATTGCCCGCATAGTCAGCATGACATGGGCGTGGGGATTGTGTCCCGGCGGATAAGTGTCATGGATGGCAAAGTCAACAATCATTCCTTTGGAAACAAACTGCTGTTGACAAAACTCCCGTACAAGGACAGCGTACTGGTCAGGCGGTATCTCTCTTGGGATGGTAAGCACCCACCGCCTTGCAAGCTGGGAGTTCCATTGTTTTTCCACCGCTTCGGCGGCGTTCCATAAGGTATTGCGGTCTGCATACTCCGGCGGGGCATTTGCCGGGAGCAGGATTTCATTGTGGACGATGCCACGCTTTTCCGGGTAGTGCTTCACTTGCTGGTCATATTCACAGAACAGCTTTTCGCCACTCTGGTAAGCAGCGGCGGCAACCGCAGACTGCCGCTGGCTGCGCTGCACAATCGTGATTTCATTGTGTGGACAGGGCATTTCGTGTCCCTCCTTTCAGTAATTGGTGGATGGGGTGGCGTTTTACCACCCCATTTTGGGCAGAAAAAAAGCAGGAGACCTTTTTCAGATTTCCTGCTCGGTGTGCCGCTGTGAGGGCGGCGGGTATTTAGTTGTAAAAGTTCGGGACAAGTTGACCCGATGTGTAGGGAATGAAAAACTGGAAATTATTTTTCTTTGCATTTTATACCGTAATTTCCCCTACTACCATTTTCGTAGCCCCGATATATTTCATATCTTTTTCCATTTATCTCCACTTCGTCATCGTTAATAAATGTATAAGACTCGCCATTTTCTTCACAATATTTTGAAATTGCTTCCATAGTTTTTGCAAGAGTTGGGTAATTGGTACTATCCTCATAAGGAACCCAAAAAGCCTTTTTAAACATATAAAATACCTCCTTCTAATTTGTTGCTGTCTTTATTATACTGCATTGCCTATCGAAAAGATAGTATATTTTATAAAACTTGTCGGCTGGGAACAGCTTGCAAGGCAAGGTGTTCCTAGATGGCAAGTCCACAAAAGGGTAGCTGGCGGCAGCCAGCGCAGGGGAAGCGTAGCGTCCCCTGTATGATTTGGAGCAGACCATGACTGCGGAAAATCACAGCCCTCCGGCAAGGAGCCTTCGGAGAACGCAATGCACCAACCTTTGGGTGGTGTATAATTGCGCCCTTAGTAAACTAAGGGGTTTCCAGCTTCTCCCGTTCCAGTAGCTTTTTCAATAGTTCCTGCGTGTCCTGCCTGTGAAAAATGAGTTTCAACAACAGCATGACATCATCATCTGTCAGGCGTTCCGGCTCTTGCAGAAAACTTTCCAGCATACCGCCACGGGTACAGAGCCGGTGCGTCCGTTCCTTTCGGGTAAGCTGCTTTAACTGGTGCTGCAATGCCTTTTCATCATTGATGGCTTTCCGCAGTTTCTTTTCGCTTTTCTCCAACTCCTGATTGAGTTTTTCCAGCTTTGAGGTATCAGGCAAGGGCAGCGTCCTCCTTTCCCGGTATCAGCACATAAATCCTGTTTGGTTCTCCAACGCCCTGACGCACCCGCATGATAAGTCCGGCGGTTTCCAGTTCATTCAGAGAACGCTTGACTGTCATGGGGCTGCGGAACAGGACTGCGGCAATGGCTGTAACAGGGAAGCAGACAAACAGGATTCCGTTCTCGTCCTCCTGCCCTTTGGATAGCATAGCGTCCAGCATCCGGCAGTACATGACCTTTGCGGTGCTGCTGACTGGAAATCCTGTCAACGCTCTGGGGAATGGCATACAGGGCGGCAATGGTGTGTCTATCGTCATAAATTCAAAATTCATTCGGTGTGTTCCTCCTTTTTCTTTGCTCGTTTGGATAAATAACGGGGGCAGTCAATCACAACCGCCCGGAAGCTCTGCTTGCACCCATGCTGGCATTTCCGGCATAATTCGTTGTAAGTGACACGCCCCCGGTCATTGAGGTAAAAGGAAAGCTCATGCTTCCTCTTTTTGCTCATTCTCGGCATATTGTGTTTCCTCCCGTTTTAGTGTATGGTTTCGGGGCGATTTTCGGCAAAATTACAGCCATAGAGCCGCTTAAAATCTCCCGAAGTATCAGCGATAGGGTAGACTATCCCCCTATCAGATTGTCGTGTTTCGGTATCATTTCGGTGTCAGTTCGCCAGTTCTCCCCGGTGTCGTTCCTCCCCTGAATCTCACAGCGGCGTATCGCTCCCTTTGGTATGCTCGTTTCGGTCAGGGTTCCTCCACATCCCTGCCGAAAGTCATGGCACTACATCGCCGGGGAAGCATATCCCACACAGGCTGGTCATTCGATTGGAATAATCCATCGATGAACTACCTGTATCATAGAACATTTTTGTGCCCTATGCCGTATGTCCACAAAGTAGGAATTAGGGGTAAAAATCAGAAATTTCCACGATTGCGGAAAGTGTGATATAATCCAGATAAGCGGCAGCAATCAAACCGCCGGAAAGGAGCGTGCGCCCATGAAAGGAGCAACAAGCATACAGGAACGCCTTTGGGAACTCCGCAAGGATAAAGGCTTAAATCTGGAAGAATTATCAGAGCTGACGGGTATTTCCAAATCAGCCCTTGGCAGTTATGAGAAAGAGGATTATAAGGAAATCAATCATGGCAACCTTATCCTGCTGGCAGATTTTTATGGGGTGTCCCTCGATTATCTCTTTTGCCGGACAGAGAACCGGGCGGAGATCAACACGCCATTAAGGGAGCTGCATTTGAGTGATGAGATGGTAGCACTTCTGAAAAGCGGTCGGATTAACAACCGTCTGCTCTGCGAACTTACCACCCATAAGGACTTTATCAAGTTTCTTGCGGACATTGAGATTTATGTGGATGGGATTGCCACCATGCAGATTCAGAACCTCAACGCCCTTGTCGATACCGTCCGGCATGAAATCATTGAACGGTATCGCCCCGGCGAAGATGACCCCCATTTGAAAGTGCTGCAAGCCGCCCATATCAGTGATGATGAATATTTCAGCCACATGGTTCTGGATGACCTCAACCTCATTATCCGGGATATTCGGGAAGCCCATAAAAAGGACAGCGAGAGTGCACCCCAGACCACCGTTGCTAATGAACTGAAAGAAAATCTGGAAGCAGTCGAAAATTTCAAGGGCAGTCGGGATGAAAAGCTCGTTGTCCTTTACTGCAAGCAGCTCGGTATCAACTATAAAAATCTGTCAGACGAAGAATTTCGCTGGCTCATTCGGATTCTCAAAAAATCAAAGAAAATGGGAACGCCTATCAGCCAGAGGAAAAAACGATAAAGAAAAACCGCTGTTGCATGGTTTGTTGGCTTCCATGTAGCAGCGGTTTGTGCTGTGGTTATTCAGTTAAATTTTCAGAACGACACTTGAAGTTGTTTATCCAAAATGAAATGGAATAACCATATCAAGTAAAAATGCAAGAACTATACTAATTGTTCCCATTAGCACAGAACTTTTCAATGTGTCCCTCCTCAAAACAGTAAGTCCGATAATAAAGACTATCAATTCTAAAACAGAGCGTGCTTCGAAATATCCCCATCCATATACGAAAGTCATGTTAAACAATACTGCCAAAATCAGCGCTGATAGTATAAATGCCAGTTTGCTTTTCCCCTTTGCATACCAACAGACAAAAGCCAATAGTGGAGAAACAGCTGTAAATCCAAACCAAATCATCGCATAACTTCTTGGGAAAAATCCTGCAATATAGTTTGAATACAAATAGTAGCTTGCAACCATACCAACAAAGAATACAAAAACATTGATGCTTGCTCTTATTGCAGAATTGCTATAAATAGAAATACACAGTGCAATCAATATCCAGATTGCAAAACGCCCAAGAAAATTACCAATATCTAAGACTCCATTTATTGCCATAAGCACACCTGGAAGTTCAGTTTGACGAAAATCCAGATATTTTGAGAAAGTTCCCAAAGCTATTCCGAGAAACAATATCGCTATGGTATTTATAATTTTTCTATTACCAGATATAGGATTTTCCGCACTCCTTATATCATTCAAAAACTTCTTCATAGGCATCTCCCAAATTCTAATTTGTCATAATCATTCTATCATACCGTTATGAATAAATCATCTCATACAAAACAATTTCTTCTGCCCGGTTGTGAATG